>RCMZ01000221.1_pt1 | contig 35570 bp, 29 predicted proteins | sample 2041141 | NCBI WGS metagenome assembly RCMZ01 (sample SAMN09708263, study PRJNA481090) | Wastewater metagenome, whole genome shotgun sequencing project. | biome: sewage; isolation source: Davis station wastewater (DW) | place: Antarctica: Davis Station | collected 2010-03-01 | reverse complement strand
GTTTCCTAACACCCAGGCACTCATTCCCAGTCAGCGGAGCCAATGGTCGGATGATCATTAATCGCGGTGGCCATGCGTCATTATCGGGGCACAACAATAGGAACGAATATCGGTGTCGGCGGAGCCGGTGGCATCATCATTCCATCGCTTTTCACCACATTCACTCCACCCGTCTTGATGGTTTCGTACACTCGCTCCGTCGCCGCCGTGTCGTGATAGCCACCGTCATCGATCATCACGCTCAATGCGCTTTGGCGGCGCCCTTCTATAAGTTGCACTTGGTTAGTCCGGAAGTACGAATCCAAGGCGACCTTACTCAGGGTCGACAGATTGATCCGTAGGAGTTCTGTGTACTTCAGCGCCGAAGCGTCCCAGCCCTGCACATAGATTTCTTCTTGGGTCAGAGCGAAGGTGCAGAAGTGGTAGGCACCAGTGGTAGAACCTGGGGTAGAGACTAGTAACGAACAGCGACCGTGTTGCAGGATCGGACCCTTGATATCCGGAAAGTCTTTGCTGACTTGAGTCGTAAACTGCGCTCGGTCGTAGTAGATGGTTGCCCTGTCCAGGGGGGTAGTGTTGCAACCGGACGCCAGAACAGTCACGCACTATCAGTGCTCGGCTGGCTTGATGCGAGAGTTCTGTAAATCGTGCGCTTACACGTGCTGCGCATGGGTGGGAAACGCCTGAGGTGGTCAACCATGATTAACCGCGGCATCCCAAAGCGGCGGGCGGCGCGGCGCACCTTGGAGCGCAGTTCGCAAGGGGTGAGGCTGGCCGTCTCATCAATGACCAGGCGATCACCGTAATTATTGATGCGGGCCACCGCCGCCATGATCCGTGGCCAATCATCGTCTTCCAATTGGCCACGCATCAGGTTGGCGAGATTGAGCTTGCCCAAGATTGCGATCAGCCGGAAAACCAGGGCATGAGCCGGCATCTCCTGGCTGTATATCTGCACGCTATTGCCGGGTTTTTGCTGGAGGACGGCATCCACCACGCTCAGGGCCAGGCTGGTTTTACCCATGGAAGGCCTGGCCGCGATGACGATCAGGTCGGCGTCCTGAAAGCCCCCGGTCACTTGGTCCATCGCATTCAGGCCGCTGGGTACACCGGTGATGCTGTCGCCTTCGTTGAAGTGGAAATCAATCCGCTCGACCACCTCCATCAGCTTGTGCTTGAGGTTGACGAAGTCGTTGTGTGGGTTGCTCTGCCCCAAGGCGAATAGCCTTTGCTCCATGCGGTCCTGAACTTCAGCGCTTTTGGCCTGGTTGGAGGAGGCCTCGCGGCTGCACTCATAACCCAGGGTGACCAAGCGCCTTAGGTGGGCGCGTTCGCGGACGATCTCTGCGTACGTCGCAATGTTGGCGACGGATGGGGTGTTCTTGGCCAGCTCCCCGAGGTAAGCCAGCCCTCCGACTTCCTCTGGAGTGTTCAGCGACTCCAGCACGGTTACGACATCTATGGGGCAGTTGCGGCAAGCCAACTGCTCCATGGCCTGAAATATCAGGCGATGTTCACGGCGGAAAAAGTCTTCGGCCGCGAGATTTTCTGAAACAAGATCCCAGGCAGCGTTATCGAGCATTAACCCGCCGATGACCCCTTGTTCGGCCTCGATCGAATGAGGTGCAAGCCAATCAGCTACGGTCATTTGCTGGCTCCTTCCATGGTTGAGGGCCTGATCGAGGCGGGGTGGTGAGGGCTCAGTTGTTCTTCGGTGAGGGCCTCGAATTTCACGCGCCACTCAGGAAAAAGTTCCAGGCAGAGCGCCTTGATGACCTTGAACGCAGTAGGCGCCTGGCGGTTGGAAGGGAGCCTGTATTCCAGGCGATGGGCGGGGATGCCCTCTGTGGCGGCACGGCGGAAACTCACCGCAGCAGGCAAGGTGGTGTGGCGCATGCGCGCTTGGGGGTGGTCGGCGAAGGTTTCGGCCAGGGACTGGTGAATCAGGCGCGCGTCGCGGGTGGCGTCGAGTTTGTTGATGACGACGTTCAAGGGCGGGGTGCGGGCGCCCAGGGCCGCGAGGGGCTGGAGGTCGCGATAGAGCTGGAGCATGCCGCGATGAAATTCCCGGGCGGTGAGCATGTCCGGCGTGATGGGGGAAATGGCCATGTCGGCGCTCAGGAGGGCCATTTCCAGCAGGATCGAGCGGGCGCCCTGGGTGTCGATCAGCACCAGGTCGAAGTCCGCGGCGAAGGCGGGCATCAGGTTTTTCAGGCGCAGGCGCCCGTCTGCGGCGTGCAGGAGCAGGGTGCCGAGTTGGTTGAAGGGGTCGTTGGAGTGAATCAGGGAGAGGTTGGGGATACAGGTCTGGGAGAGGATCTGTTCGTACCGCGTCTCGTTGTGGGCAATCAGCTCGAAGACGCCGCCCGGGGCTTCGTGGGCCAGGGCATAAAACGACGACAGCGAGGGTTGGTTGTCCAGGTCGATGAGCAAGGTGCGAAGACCTGAGTCGGCGCAGAACGCGCCAAGGCTGGCAGTGACCGTGGTTTTACCGGGTCCGCCTTTGGTGGAGAGTACAGCTGCGATGTTCATGGCACGGGTCTCTGGGGGTAAAGATTGAGAGACGGCCTTTGATGTCACGATGCGCGGATGACTGGGTTCGGTCACCTGGCAGAAAGATGGCTCCACGACCTGGACTCGAACCAGGGACCCAGTGATTAACAGTCACTTGCTCTACCAACTGAGCTATCGCGGAATGCGCCGTATGTTACTGATTGAAAAGGACAAGTCAAGCGTGAAGTGAGTTTTTTGTGAATTCCGTTCGGTGTTCTGATGGGCGGCTGGAAGGCTTTATCCGCGGTTGCCGGTTACCAGAACCGCGCCACAGGTCTACCATGGCGCCCCGGCGGTGGTTTCACGCGCGGTCGGCCTCCAGTCGCAAAGGTAAACGTGCCATGACCTTATTTATCTCTTCCATCGCCTGTGTGTCGCGGGTGACGCCATGAGTATCGAGCAGATCAGCCTGCCCAAGGGCGTTGGTCCCCATGCTGGCAAGTTATTCGACGCTATTACCCAGGCCAGCAATGCCGAGGATTTGAACCGCGCCGGCGGCAAGGCCGAAGGTTTTGTGTTGGGGCTGGAAAGCACCAAGGCGATCAAGAGCCAGGTTGCCGAGGCGCTGTACGTTGCCTTCGATGACGCGGCGAGTGCGCGGGCTGCGCAGTTGGCGGGCTGAAACCCACAAAAACGGGGGAAGCCGATTGGCTTCTCCCTTTTTTGTGGTGCTTGCGGTTTAGATCACTTGGACGATGGCGTCGGTGACGACTTCGATGTTGTTCTGGTTCAGCGCGGCGACGCAGATGCGGCCGGTGTCCAGAGCGTAGATGCCGAAGTCGGTGCGCAGGCGCACGGCTTGCTCAACGGTCAGGCCGGAGTAGGAGAACATGCCGCGCTGGCGGCCGACGAAGCTGAAGTCGCGGCCTGGGGCCTTTTTCGCCAGCAGCTCGACCATTTGCTGGCGCATGCCACGGATGCGCAGGCGCATTTCGGCCAGTTCCTGCTCCCACTGCGCGCGCAGCTCTGGGCTGTTGAGCACGGCGGCGACGATGGTCGCGCCATGGGTTGGCGGGTTGGAGTAGTTGGTGCGGATCACGCGTTTGACCTGGGACAGCACGCGCGCGCTTTCTTCCTTCGATTCGCTGATGATCGACAGCGCGCCCACGCGCTCGCCGTACAGCGAGAAGGATTTGGAGAAGGAGCTGGAGACGAAGAAGGTCAGCCCCGACTCGGCGAACAGGCGCACGGCGGCGGCGTCTTCTTCGATGCCATCGCCAAAACCCTGGTAGGCCATGTCCAGGAACGGGATCAGTTTGTTCGCCTTGACCACGTCCAGCACGTTGTTCCAGTCCGCCGGGCTCAGGTCGACGCCGGTCGGGTTGTGGCAGCAGGCGTGCAGCACGACGATGGAACCGGCGGGCAGGGCGCTGAGGTCTTCGATCAGGCCGGCGCGGTTGACGTCATGGGTAGCGGCGTCGTAGTAGCGATAGTTCTGCACCGGGAAACCGGCAGTCTCGAACAGCGCGCGGTGGTTTTCCCAGCTCGGGTCGCTGATGGCGACGACGGCGTCGGGGCGCAGTTGCTTGAGGAAGTCGGCACCGATTTTCAGTGCGCCGGTGCCGCCGATGGCCTGGGTGGTGATGACCCGGCCTGCGCTGATGAGCGGCGAGTCAGCGCCGAACAGCAGCTTTTGCACAGCCTGGTCATAGGCGGCGATGCCATCGATGGGCAGGTAGCCGCGGGCGGCATGTTGAGCGACGCGGATCGTCTCGGCTTCGGCAACGGCACGCAAGAGTGGAATTTTCCCCTCCTCGTTGCAGTACACACCGACCCCCAGGTTCACCTTGTGGGTACGGGTATCGGCGTTGAATGCTTCGTTGAGGCCCAGGATTGGATCGCGTGGTGCCATTTCGACAGCGGAGAACAGGCTCATTTTTGCGGCGGCTCTGAATGGAAGAGGAGGGACGTGTAGCGCTCCAGCCGAATGCACTAGAGCGGTGCACAAACGGGGAGCAAGTATAGAGGCCATCTGGCGCCGCTGCGACAGGCGATTGGCCTTTTGCCGGAAGAATTTCGCTTTATTTTTCGACCTTTAGTCGGGTTGCCAGATCAAAGCCTTTGCGCTGTGTAGGACGTTTGCCTTGAAAACCGCAGTATTTGGCGCAACATCTAGTCTTTCCCGACCGCTTCAGGTCGCACTCATGGTTGCCCGGCCGCGCCTCGCAACCATGAATACGAGGTTCATGCATGTCTGATTTCCAGCTCGTCACCCGTTTCCAGCCCGCTGGCGATCAGCCAGAAGCCATTCGCCTGATGGTTGAGGGTATCGAGGCCGGGTTGGCGCACCAGACCCTGCTCGGCGTGACTGGCTCGGGCAAGACCTTCAGCATCGCCAACGTCATCGCCCAGGTGAACCGCCCGACGTTGGTGCTGGCGCCGAACAAAACCCTGGCGGCCCAGCTCTACGGCGAGTTCAAGGCGTTTTTCCCGAACAACGCGGTGGAGTACTTCGTTTCCTACTACGACTACTACCAACCCGAGGCCTATGTGCCTTCGTCCGACACCTTTATCGAGAAGGACGCTTCGGTTAACGACCACATCGAGCAGATGCGCCTGTCCGCGACCAAGGCGTTGTTGGAGCGCAAGGACACCATCATCGTTACCACGGTGTCGTGCATCTATGGCCTGGGCAGCCCGGAAACCTACCTGAAAATGGTCCTGCACGTGGACCGTGGCGACAAACTCGACCAGCGTGCTTTGCTGCGCCGCCTCGCCGACTTGCAATACACCCGCAATGACATGGACTTTGCCCGCGCTACCTTCCGGGTGCGCGGTGATGTGATCGATATCTACCCGGCGGAATCGGACTTGGAGGCGATTCGCATCGAACTGTTCGATGACGAGGTGGAAAGTATCAGCGCTTTCGATCCGTTGACCGGCGAAGTCATCCGCCGCTTGCCGCGCTTCACCTTCTACCCCAAGAGCCACTACGTTACCCCGCGGGAAACCTTGCTCGGGGCCGTTGAGGGAATCAAGGTCGAGCTCCAGGAGCGCCTCGACTACCTGCGCTCGAACAACAAACTGGTGGAGGCCCAGCGCCTGGAGCAGCGCACTCGTTTCGACCTGGAGATGATCCTGGAACTGGGCTATTGCAACGGCATCGAGAACTACTCGCGCTACCTCTCGGGCCGTGACTGCGGGGCTGCGCCGCCCACGCTCTTCGACTATCTACCTGCCGATGCCCTGTTGGTGATCGACGAATCCCACGTCAGCGTGCCCCAGGTCGGCGCCATGTATAAAGGCGACCGTTCGCGTAAGGAAACCCTGGTGGAATACGGCTTCCGCTTGCCTTCGGCGCTGGACAACCGGCCCATGCGCTTCGACGAATGGGAGAACATCAGCCCGCAGACGATTTTCGTCTCCGCCACACCGGGTAACTACGAGGCTGAGCACGCCGGCCGGGTGATCGAACAGCTGGTGCGGCCCACTGGCCTGGTGGACCCGCAGATCGAAATCCGCCCGGCGCTGACCCAGGTCGACGACCTGCTCTCGGAAATTTCCAAGCGCGTAGCCCTCGAAGAGCGCGTGCTGGTGACGACCCTGACCAAGCGCATGTCCGAAGACCTCACCGATTACCTCGCCGACCACGGTGTGCGTGTGCGCTACCTGCACTCGGACATCGACACGGTGGAGCGGGTGGAGATCATCCGCGACCTGCGCCTGGGCGCTTTCGATGTGCTGGTGGGGATCAACCTGCTGCGCGAAGGCCTGGACATGCCGGAAGTGTCCCTGGTGGCCATTCTCGACGCCGACAAGGAAGGTTTCCTACGCTCCGAGCGTTCGCTGATCCAGACCATCGGCCGCGCGGCACGTAACCTCAACGGCCGGGCGATTCTCTACGCAGACCGCATCACCGGCTCCATGGAGCGGGCGATCGGCGAAACCGAGCGCCGTCGCGAGAAGCAGATTGCCTTCAACCTGGCCAACGGCATTACCCCAAAAGGCGTGTTCAAGGACGTGGCCGACATCATGGAAGGCGCCACTGTGCCGGGCTCGCGCAGCAAGAAGCGCAAAGGCATGGCCAAGGCCGCCGAGGAAAGTGCGCGCTACGAGGCTGAACTGCGTTCGCCGAGCGAAATCACCAAGCGCATCCGCCAACTGGAGGAAAAGATGTACCAGTTGGCCCGCGACCTGGAGTTCGAGGCCGCTGCGCAAATGCGCGACGAAATCGGCAAATTGCGCGAGCGGCTGTTGGCGGTTTGATCTTCTATTTACGGGGCCTATCGCGAGCAGGCTCGCTCCCACAAGGGCATGGCACCAGCCAACCTGTGGGGCCAGGCTCGCGATAAGGGCGCCGCCGGCACGCCGCCCCCTCGGGTTAATGCGCCTCCCCAGCCTTGATCCCCTGCGGCAATGCCCGGGTTAGCAGAATCGCCAGCATACTGACCCCCAACGCAACCCCCACAAAGTGAAACGCATCGTTGTAGGCCATGATCTGCGCCTGTTGGTGGGCGATCTCGCTGAGTTTGCCCAAAGCAGCTGTTTCGTTGCCCAGGGTCGTGGTCAGGCTGGCCATGCGCTCGGCCACTTGCGGGTTGCCGGGCACGATGGCTTCGCGCAGGTAATCGAAATAGGTCTTGGTCCGCGCATCCAGCAACGTGGCGAGCAGGGCGATGCCGATGGCACCGCCGAGGTTGCGCAGGATGTTGAACAGGCTCGACGCCGACCCCGCATCCTCGGGCAGGATGTAGGCAGTGGCGATCAGCGAGATGGTCACCATAATCAGCGGCTGGCCGAGGGCGCGGATGATCTGGATCTGGTTGAACTGCGGCCCGGCGAAGTCCGGGTTGAGCACACCAGAAGAAAAACTCGCCAGCCCGAACAGGCCGAACCCCAGGGTGCACAGCCATTTGGGCGAGACGAACTTCATCAGCTTGGGCACCAGCGGGATCAGGAACAGCTGCGGCACGCCCATCCACATGATGACTTCGCCGATCTGCAGGGCGTTGTAGTTCTGGATCTGCGCCAGGTACAGCGGTAGCAGGTAGATCGAGCCATAGAGCCCCACGCCCATGCCCAGGCTGGAAATGCTTGCCAGGCCAAAGTTGCGGTTGCGCAGGATGCCCAGGTTTATCAGCGGTTGGGGTTTGGACACCTGGATGATGACAAAAGCGATCAGGCAGAGCAGGGCAATGCTGCCCAGGCTGACGATCAGGCTCGACTCCAGCCAGTCCTTGCGGTGGCCCTCTTCGAGGAACACCTGCAAGCAGCCCAGGCCCACGCCCAGGGTGAGGATGCCGCTGTAGTCGGTGCGCTTGAGCAACTCCCAGTGCGCCGCTTTCTTTTCCAGGCCATAGAGCAACCCGGCGATCATCAGTAGGCCGGGTGGCACGTTGATATAGAAGATGTATTCCCAGCCCCAGTTTTCCGTGAGCCAGCCGCCGATGGTCGGGCCTATGGACGGCGCAAACGTGGCCGTCATGGCGAACATCGCCATGCCTTTGGCGCGGTGGTGCTCGGGCAGCTTGATGAGGGTCAGGGTGAACGCCAGGGGGATCAGCGCGCCGCCGGTGAAGCCTTGCAGGGCGCGGAATACGATCATGCTCTCCAGGCTCCAGGCCATGGAGCACAGCAGGGACGCGAAGAGAAACCCCACCGACACCCACACCGCCAGGCGCCGCGCCGACAGTAACTGCACCAGCCACGCGGTGAGGGGGATCATGATGATTTCCGCCACCAGGTAGGAGGTGGAAATCCACGAGCCTTCTTCCAGGGTCGCCGACAGCGCGCCTTGGATGTCCTTGAGCGAAGAGTTGGTGATCTGGATGTCCAGCACCGCCATAAAGGCGCCGAGCATCACGCTCATCACTGCGATCCAGTCGCGCCGGGTCGGTTCGCCGACCGGGCGGATCAGGGCATCACCGGCCATCTGCTGGGGCGTCGTGGATGTTCACCTTGACGGTCACGGACATGCCCGGGCGTATCTTGCCCTTGAGCGGGTTGTTGGCGTCGAAAGTCAGTTTTACCGGAATCCGTTGTACGACCTTGGTGAAGTTGCCGGTGGCATTGTCTGGGGGCAGCAGGCTGAACTGCGCGCCCGAGGCGGCGAACAGGCTGTCAACCCGGGCCTGGATTGGTGTGTCGCCGTAGGCATCGAATATCAGCTCGGCCTGTTGCCCGGGCTGCATGTGGCCGATTTGGGTTTCTTTGAAATTGGCCTGAATCCAGATGTCCTGGTCGGGCACGATCGACAGCAAATAGGCGCCGGCCTGCACGTACTGGCCATTGCGCGCCGCGCGCTGGCCAATCAGCCCGCTGATGGGCGAGTGGATCTCGCTACGGGTCAGGTTCAGTTCGGCCTGGGCCAGGTCGGCGCGGGCGTTGGCGATTTGCGCGTCGAGGCGCTTGATCTCGGCGTTCAGCGCGTTGACCTGCTGGCGCTGGCCCTGGGCATCTGCTTGGGCTTTGGCCACTTGCGAGCGGGCGATGTGGTTGTCGGCGGACAGGGTGGTCACCCGTTCCTCGGAGACATAACCGGGTTTGCGCAAGGTCTGTGCCCGGGACAGGTCGATCTGCGAGCGGCCCAAGCTGGCCTGGCTGGAGGCCACTTGCGCTTCGCTCGCGGCGATCAGGCTGGCCTGCTGGGTCAGTTTGCTTTGTGCTTGCAAGCGTTCGGCCTCGCGGGTGGCGAGGGCGGCTTGGGCGCGTTCGATGGCCAGTTGAAAGTCATCGCCTTCAAGGCGCACCAATAACTGGCCTTTTTCCACATGTTGGTTGTCGCGCACCAGCACTTGTTCAACACGCGCGCCCAATTGGCTGGACACGCGGGTGATTTCGCCTTGGACGTAGGCGTTATCGGTGCTCTCGAAAAACCGCCCCTTGAAGAACCAGTGGGCGAACAGGCCCCCGGCCACCAGCAGGACGAGCAACAGGAAAATGGACAGACGACGCTTGAGTTGGGCAGGCATGGGCAGGCTGTAATCGAAAAAGTGTAAGTAAATTTAACAGGCGGCGAATCTGGCAGATAGCCGACCAGTGGTAAATGCCCTGCGCTGATATTCAGTCATTCAGGGCTCTGGCGGTGAATTGCAGGCCCAACCTTGGCTTAAATGCCCTGTTCACTGGAGCGCGGTTACGTTGGCCTGTTACCATTCGGCCCTTGTTTCATCTCCGCTTTTTATATTCTTTTCGAGACATGCCATGACCACCGTCCGCACTCGCATCGCGCCATCGCCCACCGGCGATCCCCACGTCGGCACCGCCTACATCGCTTTGTTCAACTACTGCTTCGCCAAGCAGCACGGCGGCGAGTTCATCCTGCGTATCGAAGATACCGATCAGTTGCGTTCGACCCGTGAGTCCGAGCAGCAGATTTTCGATGCCTTGCGCTGGCTGGGCATCAACTGGAGCGAAGGCCCGGACGTGGGCGGCCCACACGGCCCTTACCGGCAGAGCGAGCGCGGCGACATCTACAAGCAGTACACCCAGCAACTGGTGGAGATGGGCCACGCGTTCCCGTGCTTTTGCACCGCCGAAGAGCTTGACCAGATGCGTGCCGAGCAGATGGCGCGCGGTGAAACACCACGCTATGACGGCCGTGCCTTGCTGCTGCCGGCCGAAGAAGTGGCCCGGCGCCTGGCGGCCGGCGAGCCCCACGTGATCCGCATGAAAGTACCGAGCGAGGGCGTCTGCGTGGTGCCGGACATGCTGCGCGGCGATGTCGAGATCCCGTGGGATCGCATGGACATGCAGGTGTTGATGAAGACCGACGGCTTGCCGACCTACTTCCTGGCCAACGTGGTGGATGACCACCTAATGGGCATCACCCACGTGCTGCGCGGCGAAGAGTGGCTGCCGTCGGCGCCCAAGCTGATCCTCTTGTACGAGTACTTCGGCTGGGACCAACCGGAACTGTGCTACATGCCGCTGCTGCGTAACCCGGATAAGAGCAAGCTGTCCAAGCGCAAGAACCCGACCTCGGTGACCTTCTACGAGCGCATGGGTTTCATGCCTGAGGCGATGCTCAACTACCTGGGCCGCATGGGCTGGTCGATGCCGGACGAGCGCGAGAAGTTCTCGTTGCAGGAGATGGTCGATCATTTCGACCTTAAGCGTGTGTCCCTGGGCGGGCCGATCTTCGACGTCGAGAAACTGTCGTGGCTCAACGGCCAGTGGCTGCGCGACCTGCCGGTGCAAGAGTTCGCCAGCCGCGTACAGAACTGGGCGCTGAACCCTGAATACATGATGAAAATCGCCCCTCACGTACAGGGCCGGGTCGAAACCTTCAGCCAGATCGCGCCGTTGGCGGGGTTCTTCTTCGCTGGCGGGGTCAACCCGGATGCGAAGCTGTTCGAGTCCAAGAAGCTGTCCGGCGACCAAGTGCGCCAGTTGATGCAGTTGATCCTGTGGAAACTGGAAAGCCTGCGTCAGTGGGAGAAGGACAGCATCACCGCGACCATTCAGGCTGTGGTCGAATCCCTGGAATTGAAACTGCGCGACGCCATGCCGCTGATGTTCGCCGCCATTACCGGGCAGGCCAGTTCGGTGTCGGTGCTCGATGCCATGGAAATCCTCGGCCCGGATTTGACCCGTTTCCGTCTGCGCCAGGCCATTGATTTACTCGGTGGCGTGTCGAAGAAAGAAAACAAAGAGTGGGAAAAACTGTTGGGCGCGATTGCCTGAAGCGGTGTGCGGCCGCCGACACCGACATGGGCGGCGGTCGCAGGAGTGGGTTAAGCCCCGGATTTTCGAGGGGAGGGCGGTAAGTGATTGTTATGTCGGCAAAAATTTTTGATTATTTTTAAAAATAAGTTTGACAGCCTTTCGATACGCCCTTAAGATTCGCCCCGTCCTCACCGATGAGGGGCTATAGCTCAGCTGGGAGAGCGCTTGCATGGCATGCAAGAGGTCGACGGTTCGATCCCGTCTAGCTCCACCAATTACAGGTTCAAGGCCTGGCCACACCGACCTTGAATCGATCAGTTCTCAGCGCTGATCTGTTGTTAGAAGGGTTTGCGTCCCCTTCGTCTAGTGGCCTAGGACACCGCCCTTTCACGGCGGTAACAGGGGTTCGAGTCCCCTAGGGGACGCCAGTATTACAGAAGCAGTGTCTTAGGATGTTGCTCCGCCGCGAGGCGAAAAATCTGGGGCTATAGCTCAGCTGGGAGAGCGCCTGCATGGCATGCAGGAGGTCAGCGGTTCGATCCCGCTTAGCTCCACCAATTTACAATTCAAGGTTTGGCCACACCGGCCTTGAATCGACCGGCTCTCAGCACCGGTCAGTTGTATAGAAGGTTTTGCGTCCCCTTCGTCTAGTGGCCTAGGACACCGCCCTTTCACGGCGGTAACAGGGGTTCGAGTCCCCTAGGGGACGCCACGATTACCCGCTCTGCGGGATTTATAAGGGTCATTCAATTATTGAATGGCCCTTTTGTTTGTCTGGCGTTCGCCGATTCTGTCTTTCCTCAATTGTGTTCTTCTGACTGGCGGTTAATTTAAAGCTTGCGAAATTTTATTATGAGAATAATATTTCGTTCGTAATATTTGGAGATTGTCATGAACTACAAAAAAGCACATACCCGCGAACGCATTCTGCAAGCCGCCAGCGCCGCCCTTGTGCAGCGCGGGCCGGCTGAGCCCAGCGTGGGGGAGGTCATGGGCGGGGCGGGGCTGACCGTGGGTGGCTTCTACGCGCACTTTGAAAGCAAGGACGCGTTGATGCTGGAGGCGTTCACCCAGTTGCTCGCCCAGCGCCGTGCGCTGATCGCCCAGCTCGATGCCGGCCTCAGCGGTGAAGAGCGTCGCGCGTTGGTGGCTGCGTTCTACCTGTCGCGCAAGCACCGCGACAGCGCCGAGCATGCCTGCCCGATTCCAGCCTCCATCGGTGAAATGGGACGCTTGCCGGATGACTTTCGCCAAGCCTTGGCCGAACACATGGAGTTGATGCTGGCGCAATTGGCGGACAGCCCGGAAGACACCGACAAGGCCTTGGCCGATATCGCGCTGATGGTAGGCGGCTTGGCTCTGGCGCGTGCTTTGGGGCCGGGGGAGTTATCCGATCGGATGCTGCGGGCCGCCAAATCGGCGGTGGTGTGATTTCAAGGGTCAGCCTGAGGATGTGAGCAATGAGCACGTTGAGCTGGGTTAGAGGCGTTAACAGCACCCTGGGTTGGTTCGCTCCGGGGTTTATGGCGAAGAAAATGCGCCTGGCGTTCATGAAGCCCCGGGACATGCCACCCCGTGACTGGGAGCTGCCGCTGCTGGCGAGTGCCGAGCGGATCACCTTGCGCTTCGGGCTGTCGGCCCTGCGCTGGGGGGAAGGGCCTACGGTGTTGTTGATGCACGGCTGGGAAGGGCGGCCGACCCAGTTCGCCAGCCTGATCGATGCGCTGGTCGCGGCCGGGTATTCGGTTGTCGCGCTGGACGGCCCGGCCCACGGCCGTTCGCCCGGCCATGAAGCTAACGTGATGCTGTTTGCCCGCGCCATAGTCGAGGCCTCTGCCGAGTTGCCGCCGCTGCAAGCGGTGATCGGTCACTCGATGGGAGGTGCCAGCGCCATGCTCGCGGCGCAATTGGGCCTGCGCACGCAAACCCTGGTGTGTATTTCCGCGCCGGCGCGGATTCTTGCAGTGCTGCGTGGTTTTGCCCGCTATGTCGGCTTGCCACCCAAGGCGCGTTCGGCGTTTATCCGCCATGTGGAGCGGGATGTGGGCGTCCCCGCCGCGAAGCTGGACGTGGCGCACTACCAATTGGCCATGCCCGGGCTGATCGTGCACGCCGAAGATGACCTGTTCGTCCCGGTGGCCGAGTCGCAGTTGATCCACGAGGCCTGGTTTGACAGCCGGTTGCTACGCCTGCCCGAAGGGGGCCATCAGCGCGTGTTGGCCGATCCGCGGCTGATCGAGGGCGTGCTGGCCCTGCTGGCCAACCGCAACACGGCCGAACGCCAATCGGCCTGAGCATCCGGTACACTGCCCCGGTCCAATTGAATCGACCGGGGAGTGACCCATGGGCTGGGATCTGGCAACGCCTTTTATCATTGACCTACAGGTGGCCGCCGAGGACATTGACGGCCTCGGGCATGCCAACAACGCCGTTTACGTGACGTGGCTCGAACGTTGCGCCTGGCGCCATTCCCAACGCCTGGGGCTGGACCTGGTGGAGTATCGGCGTCTGGACCGTGCCATGGCGGTGGTGCGCCATGAGATCGACTACCTCGCCGCAGCCTATGAAGACGATGAGCTGCAACTGGCCACCTGGATCATCGACTGGGATCAGCGCCTGAAAATGACCCGGCGTTTCCAACTGGTGCGCCCGCGTGACAACGCGACCCTGCTGCGGGCACAAACCACTTTTGTCTGCATCGAATTGTCCACGGGCAAGCCCAAGCGCATGCCTGCCGAGTTCATCGCAGGCTATGGCCCGGCCGTGCGGGATGAGGCCGTCCCGTCCGGGGAAATACCCGCCATGCGCCGAAACCCGTAAACTGCCGCACGTTTTTCGTTGAGTGTTTTCCATGCAAATTGCTTTAGCGCCCATGGAGGGGTTGGTCGACAACATCCTGCGCGATGTCTTGACCCGGGTCGGCGGCATCGACTGGTGCGTGACCGAGTTCATCCGGATCAACGACCAGTTGCTCACCCCCGCCTACTTCCACAAATTCGGACCGGAACTGCTGAACGGCGCCAAGACCGCTTCGGGCGTGCCGTTGCGCGTACAGTTGCTCGGCTCCGACCCGGTGTGCCTGGCGGAAAACGCCGCGTTGGCGTGCGAGTTGGGTAGCGAGGTGATCGACCTGAACTTTGGCTGCCCGGCCAAGACTGTCAACAAGTCCCGGGGTGGCGCGGTGCTGCTCAAGGAGCCGGAATTGCTCAACCGCATCGTCGAGCAGGTGCGTCGCTCGGTGCCGCCCCATATCCCGGTGACCGCCAAGATGCGCCTGGGTTTTGACAGCCCGGACGGTTCCCTGGTCTGCGCCACTGCGCTGGCCGAGGGCGGGGCCGAGCATATCGTGGTGCACGCGCGGACCAAGACCGACGGCTACAAGCCGCCCGCCCACTGGGAGTGGATTCCCCGCGTGCAGGAGGTGGTCAAGGTGCCGGTGTTCGCCAATGGCGATATCTGGAGCGTCGAGGACTGGCGCCGCTGCCGCGAAATCAGCGGCGTGGAGGACATCATGCTGGGCCGTGGCCTGGTCTCGCGCCCGGACCTGGCGCGGCAAATCGCGGCGGCGCGGGCCGGCGAAGAAGTGGTCGAGATGACCTGGGCCGAACTCTTGCCGCTGCTCCAGGACTTCTGGCTGCAAGCCAAGGCGCAGATGACTGCGCGCCAATCGCCGGGGCGCCTCAAGCAGTGGCTGGCGATGCTGACCCGTAACTACCCCGAGGCAGTGGCATTGTTCACCCTATTGCGGCGCGAAACCGAGCTCGATCAGGTCTCGCGTCTGCTCGGTTTACCGGTGCCCAAGGCGGCCTGAAAAAAATAAAAAAAGACGCTTGAAATGCCATCAGTGGTCCTTATCTAGGGGTTAGGCGATGCCGAAGTCGGGTCGCCCTGCTAAAAACCTTGCTGATATTTCAGGAGACTTGAACCATGAGTACTGCATTTTCCCTGGCCCCCCTGTTTCGTTCCTCGGTGGGTTTCGATCGCTTCAACGACCTGTTCGAGACCGCTTTGCGCAACGAGCCCGGCAGCAGCTACCCACCCTACAACGTGGAAAAACACGGTGACGACCAATACCGCATCGTGATCGCTGCCGCAGGCTTCCAGGAGCAAGACTTGGAGCTGCAAGTCGAAAAAGGCGTACTGACCGTCAGTGGTGGCAAGCGTGACGCCAACGAAGATGTCACCTACCTGCACCAAGGCATCGCCCAGCGTGCGTTCAAACTGTCGTTCCGCCTGGCCGACCACATCGAGATCAAGGCGGCCGACCTGAGCAACGGTCTGTTGAGCATCGACTTGCTGCGCGTCGTGCCGGAAGAAGCCAAAGCCAAGCGCATCCCCATCAATGGCGCGCAAAACCGGGCGCTGCAGCACTAAGCCCAAGCCCATAAAGGGCGTCGTTAGCGTAATGCCAGTCAGCGAGTAAGCTGGCTGGCATTTTTTTGGGCCCTCGTTCACCAGGGTGCAGTCGGATACATGTCGATGAGCCCACCCTGATCCATTGGGGGCGGTGTAGCCCATGACGCCCTTACTTGAGCAACAACTCAAACGCCGCCAACGGCAGCGGCCGGCTGTGCAGGTAGCCTTGGTAGAGGTGACAGCCCAGGCCCTGGAGGAAGTCCAGTTGTTCCTGGGTTTCCACGCCTTCGGCGATCACCGCCAGGTGCAGGCTCAGGGCCATGGCGACGATGGCGCGGATGATTTCTGCGTCGTTGGGGTCGTGGGTGGCATCGCGCACGAAGGACTGGTCGATTTTCAGCGCGTCCACCGGCAGGCGCTTGAGGTAGGTCAGGGAGGAGTAACCGGTGCCGAAGTCGTCCATGGCAAAGCTGACGCCCAGTTTTTTCAAGCGGCGCATTTTGTTGATGGTGTCGTCCAGGTTCTGGATCACGATGCCTTCGGTGATTTCCAGTTTCAGCAGGCCGAAGGGCAATTGGTGGCTGCGCAGGCTGTGTTCGATGCGTTCGACAAAGTCGTTCTGGCGGAACTGGCGCGGGCTGATGTTCACGCACAGGCTGAAATCCTGTGGGTCGATCAGGTGTTGGTCGATTAGGTGGCGGAAGTCCCGGCAGGCCTCGTCGAGGATCCAGGTGCCGACTTCGAGGATCAGGCCGCTGTCTTCCAGGACCTTGATGAATTCGCTCGGCGACTGCGCGCCCAGTTGTGGGTGTTGCCAGCGCAGCAGGGCTTCGGCGCCGACGATGCGGTGGCCGCGGGCGTCTATCTGCGGCTGGTAGTGCAGGCTGAATTCGCCCCGGGCCAGGGCCAGGCGCAGGTCGGTTTCCATGCGCAGGCGTTCGCTGGCGGCTTTTTGCATGGTGGTGTGGAACATCTGCGTGGTGTTGCGCCCCGAATCTTTGGCGCGGTACAGGGCGATGTCGGCGCGTTTGAGCAGGTCGGCCGGGGTGGAGCCGTGGTCGGGGATCAGGGCGATACCGATGCTGGGGGTGACCTGTAGGCGCTGACCGTCAAGGAACATAGGCTCAGACAGCAATTCGCGCAGGGTGTCGGCCACTTGCCGCACCTGGGCGCTGACCTCGCCGCGTGAACCTTCCAGGCCACTGAGCAGCACCACGAACTCGTCTCCCCCTAAGCGCGCCACAGTGTCTTCCATGCGCACGCTGGCTTCCAGGCGCGCGGTGACGATTTTCAGCACGGTGTCGCCCACCGGGTGGCCGAGGGAATCGTTGATGTGCTTGAAGTGGTCCAGGTCGAGGAACAGCAGGGCGCCGCGCAGGTTATGGCGCTTGAGCAGGGCGATCTGCTGGCTCAGGCGATCCATCAGCAGGGCGCGGTTGGGCAGGTTGGTCAGCGGGTCGTGGTAGGCCAGGTGGCGGATCTGCGCTTCGGCATTCTTCAACAGGCTGACGTCCCGCGCGGTCAGTAGCAGGCACGGCACCTCATTGAGAGTGATGGGCTCCACCGAGACTTCCACGATAAGGGGTTCGCCGCGCTTGTTGCGCCCGAGCATCTCCTGATGATGTACCCGGCCCTTGGCCCGTAGTTCTGCCAACAGGTCGGCGCGTTGTTTTTCTTCCGCCCAGATACCCACTTGGTAAGCGGTACGGCCGATCACCTCGTCGGCGCGGTAGCCGGTGAGGCGGCAGAAGCCATCGTTGACTTCCAGGTAGCGGCCGCTGTCGCGCTCGGTAATGGTGATGGCGTCGGGGCTGGAGTGAAAAGCCTTGGCGAATTTCTCTTCGCTGGCCTTGAGCGCGGCTTCGGAGCGTTGTTGCTGGGTGATGTCGCGCAGGGTGGTGACACTGCACGGCTGGTTACCGACGCTGATCTGGCGGCTGGAGATCACGCACGTCAGGGCCCGGCCGTCCTTGTGGTGAACGACAATGGCGACATTGGTCAGTGCTTGCTCGCGGATCACTTGCTCGATGCGTTGCTGACGTTGCCCGGTGTTGTCCCACAGGCCGATCTGGTCGGCGCTGCGTGCCATCACGTCGGCGGCGGTCCAGCCGAAGGTCTGGGTGAACGCGGAGTTGATTTCGATGAATTGGCCGGTGTCCTGGCGGGTGACGCAAATCGGGTCCGGGCTGACCTGGAACAGGCTGGCGAATTTCTCCTCGGAAGCCACCAGGCGTTGTTCGCGCTCGACCTGGTCGGTGATGTCCAGCAGGGTGCCCGCCATGCGCAGCGGCGCGCCGTGTTCGTCGCGGTAGAGGCGGGCGCGGCTTTCCAGGTAGCGCGAGCTGCCGTCGGCCAGTTGCACGCGGTAGGTCAGTTGGTAGTTGCCGGCCGGGCCCTCGCGTAGGCTGCGATAGGCGTTGCGCATGCTGTCGCGTTCTTCGCCGGGCACGCCCTCGAAAAAGGCGTCGAAGGATTCGTGGAAGGGGATCGGGTCCAGGCCATGCAACTGCGCGGCGCGGGCCGAACCGTAGAGCATGCCGCTGGGAATGTGCCAGTCCCAGGTGCCCAATTGCGCCGATTCCAGGGCCAGGTCCAAGCGTTCCTGGCTGTCCTTGAGGGCGTGCTCGGCGTTCTTGCGTTCGCTGGTGTCGAGAAAGGTACTGAGCAGGTAAGGCTGGCCTTCCAACTCGACTTTTTGCGCACTGAGGATGCCGTCGTGCAGTTGCCCGCTGCGGGCGCGGAACTGCACTTCCATGCTGACCAGCTCGCCCTTGGCGTGGGTAGCGTGGATCAGGTGCGCGCGTTGTTCGGGATGGACCCACAGGCCCAGTTCCAGGGTCGTGCGGCCAATCACATCCTTGGCGGGCCAGCCGAACAGGCTCTCGAAATACTGGTTGGCTTCGCTTATCAGGCCGTCTTCCTGGCGGGTCAGCAGCACCATGTTGGGGGACAGTTGGAACAGGGTCGCGAAACGCTTTTCCGAGCTGCTCAAGGCCTGTTCGCGTTGGCGTTGGTGGGTGACTTCGCGGATCACGCCGATCATGCGCGGTTTGCCGTTTTTATCCGGGAGCAGGCTGCCGTTGATTTCCAGCCAGTGCAGGCTGCCGTCCGGCCAGCAGATGCGGTGGTGCATGGCTTGCTCCAGCGGCGCGCCGGCCAGCACGGCGTGAATGGCGCGCAGGGTTTTGGCGCGATCCTGCGGGGGGAGCAGGTCCAGGTAGTTAAGGTCGGCCGGTAAAGGTTGCTTGGGGTCGAAGCCGAACAGCGCCTGGGTGCCCCGCGACCAACTGATCTGCCCACTCTCGATGTCCCAATACCAGGCGCCCAAGCGGGCGCCATTGAGCGCGGCGAGCAACTGCGGCGCACTTTCCCAGCTCTGCTCCGAGGTATGCGGGTCGAGGGCCTGGATGCGTGGCATGGGCGGAACACGGTCAGCGGGTGTGTGCATTGAGAGCAGGCCTTAGGCTGAATAAAGCGTTTAGCGCAAGGGTTTCAGGGCATGGCTCAGGCGATGGATGCCGGCTTGCGTGGCAGATCGATCTGGGCATCCAGTAAGGCCATGAAAGCCCGCGCAGCATTCGACAGCGTCCTTTCGGTGTGCAGGATATAGCCTAGCTGGCGCGTAAGCTGTATGCCCGGCAACGGAATGCGCGCCACTTGGTCGTCCAGCATGGTCCGCGGCAGCACACTCCAGGCCAAGCCAATGGAGACCATCATTTTTATGGTTTCCAGATAGTTAGTGCTCATGGCGATGTTCGGCGTCAAGCCCTGGGTTTCAAACAGGCGATGGACAATATGGTGGGTAAAGGTGTTGCCGCCGGGAAACACCGCCGGGTGCGAGGCGATATCCGTCAGGCTGACCGCACCGTTGCTCGCCAGCGAGTGCTCGGGGGCAGCGACGAAATCCAGTGGGTCGTCCCACACCGGCGTGGCGCGCACCAGCGAGTGAGGCTCCGGGGCCAGGGTGATGACCGCCAGTTCCGCACGGCCGTGGAGAATTTCCTCGTAGGCCACTTCCGAATCGAGAAACTGAATATCCAGTGCCACCTGTGGGTATTGCCGGGTGAAGGCCCGCAGCAAGGGTGGCAAGCGATGCAGGCCGATGTGATGGCTGGTGGCCAAGGTCAGGCGCCCGGTCACTTCGCCGGTCAGGTTGGTCAGGGCGCGGCGGGTGTCGTCCAGCACATTGAGGATCTGGTAGGCCCGTGGCAGCAAGGCGCGCCCGGCTTCGGTCAGGCTCACTTCGCGGCCCAGGCGATCGAACAGGCGCACATTCAATTGCTGCTCAAGGCCTGCGATGCGTTTGCTGATGGCCGGTTGGGTCAGGTGCAGGTGTTCGCCGGCGCCGGAGAAGCTGCCGGTTTCGGCGATGGCGATGAAGGCATTGAGGTTGGCCAGGTCCATGGTTGTATTCCAGATGGTTATCCAAAGCATAAAAAATATGAATTTGAGTTATTCAATGTAACGCCATAGGATCGACCTCACAAGCCAAAGGGTTATTGAGCCGCTTCAAGGCCCGGGGCATAGAAGATAGATACGCGCTGATGAGGACCGTCTGATGGCTGGCAAGACGCTTTACGACAAGCTCTGGGATTCCCACGAAGTGAAACGACGCGACGACGGTTCGTCGCTGATCTACATCGATCGTCACATCATCCACGAAGTGACCTCGCCCCAAGCTTTCGAAGGCCTGCGCCTGGCCGGGCGCAAGCCTTGGCGCGTTGACTCGATCATCGCCACCCCCGACCACAACGTGCCGACCACCCCGGACCGCAAGGGCGGGATCGAGGCCATTACCGACCAGGTGTCGCGCCTGCAAGTGCAGACCCTGGACGACTACTGCGACGAGTACGGCATCACCGAGTTCAAGATGAACGACGTGCGCCAGGGCATCGTCCACGTCATCGGCCCGGAGCAGGGCGCAACCTTGCCGGGTATGACCGTGGTCTGCGGTGACTCCCACACCTCCACCCACGGCGCCTTCGGTGCGCTGGCCCACGGCATCGGCACCTCCGAGGTGGAGCATGTGTTCGCTACCCAGTGCCTGGTGGCCAAAAAGATGAAGAACATGCTGGTGCGCGTCGAAGGGCAATTGCCGTTCGGCGTCACCGCCAAGGACATTGTCCTCGCGGTGATCGGCAAGATCGGCACCGCCGGCGGCAATGGCCACGCCATCGAGTTCGCCGGCCGCGCGATTCGCGACCTGTCGGTCGAAGGCCGCATGACCATCTGCAACATGTCCATTGAGGCCGGTGCCCGCGTGGGCCTGGTGGCGGCGGACGAAAAAACCGTGGCCTACGTCAAGGACCGCCCGTTCTCGCCCAAGGGCGCGGAATGGGACCTGGCGGTAGAAGCCTGGAAAGACCTGGTGTCTGACGCCGATGCGGTGTTCGACACGGTGGTCGAACTCGACGCAACGCAGATCAAGCCGCAAGTCAGTTGGGGCACCTCGCCGGAGATGGTGTTGGCAGTGGACCAGAACGTGCCCGATCCAGCCCGCGAACCGGACCTGGTCAAGCGCGGTTCCATCGAGCGCGCCTTGAAGTACATGGGCCTGTCGGCCAACCAGGCGATCACCGATATCCAGCTCGATCGCGTGTTCATCGGTTCGTGCACCAACTCGCGGATCGAAGACTTGCGCGCCGCAGCGGTCATCGCCAAGGGCCGCAAAGTGGCGTCCACCATCAAGCAGGCCATCGTGGTCCCGGGTTCCGGCTTGGTGAAGGCCCAGGCCGAAGCCGAAGGCCTGGACAAGATTTTCCTCGACGCCGGTTTTGAATGGCGCGAGCCGGGTTGCTCCATGTGCCTGGCGATGAACCCGGACCGCTTGGAATCAGGCGAGCATTGCGCCTCGACCTCCAACCGCAACTTCGAGGGGCGCCAAGGCGCCGGTGGCCGCACCCACCTCGTCAGCCCGGCCATGGCCGCGGCGGCGGCAGTGAACGGTCGTTTCATCGACGTTCGTGAATTGATCTGAGGAGTTACCGATGAGAGCTTTTACCCAGCACACAGGTTTGGTCGCGCCATTGGATCGGGCCAACGTCGATACCGACCAGATCATTCCCAAGCAATTTCTCAAGTCGATCAAGCGCACCGGTTTCGGCCCCAACCTGTTCGATGAGTGGCGCTACCTGGACGTGGGCTACGCCTACCAGGACAACTCCAAGCGCCCGTTGAACAAGGATTTCGTGCTCAACGCCGAGCGTTACCAGGGCGCCAGCGTCCTGTTGGCCCGGGAGAACTTCGGCTGCGGCTCCAGCCGCGAACACGCGCCCTGGGCCCTGGAAGAGTACGGTTTTCGCAGCATCATCGCGCCCAGCTACGCCGATATCTTCTTCAACAACAGCTTCAAGAACGGCTTGCTGCCGATCATCCTCAGCGACGCCGAAGTCGATGAGTTGTTCCAGCAAGTCGAGGCCAACCCCGGCTACCAGTTGACCATCGACCTGGCCGCGCAAACCGTGACCCGCCCGGACGGCAAGGTCTACCACTTCGAGCTCGATGCGTTTCGCAAGCACTGCTTGATTAATGGCCTGGACGACATCGGCCTGACCTTGCAGGACGGCGACGCCATTGCCGCGTTCGAGGCCAAGCACCGGGCGAGCCAGCCGTGGCTGTTTCGCGATGCTTGATGTGCGGTAGATCGCCCTGACGCCTTCGCGGGCAGGCCCGCTCCCACCGGCCGATGCGCGAATGCAGTCAAGTGGGGGAGCGGGCTTGCCCGCGATAGCGCCAGTATCCATGCCACAAACCCAAGGAACTCATCATGACCACCGCCCACACCCAAGTCGTGCAAAAGCAGTTCGGCGAACAGGCCTCGGCCTACCTGAGCAGCGCAGTTCACGCCCAGGGCACTGAATTCGCGCTGCTCCAGGCCGAACTGGCCGGGCAGGGCGAGGCGCGCTTGCTGGACCTGGGCTGCGGTGCCGGGCATGTGAGCTTCCATGTGGCGCCGTTGGTCAAGGAAGTGGTCGCCTACGACCTCTCCCAGCAGATGCTCGACGTGGTGGCCGCCGCCGCAGTAGATCGTGGCCTGGGCAACATCCGCACCGTACAGGGCGCTGCCGAGCGCTTGCCGTTTGCCGATGGCGAGTTCGATTTCGTGTTCAGCCGCTATTCGGCCCACCACTGGAGCGACCTGGGCCTGGCGCTGCGGGAAGTGCGCCGGGTGCTCAAGCCCGGTGGCGTGGCGGCATTCGTCGATGTGTTGTCGCCGGGCAGCCCGTTGCTCGACACCTACCTGCAAAGCGTCGAGGTACTGCGCGACACCAGCCACGTGCGCGATTACGATGCTGGCCAGTGGCTGCGCCAGGTCAGCGACGCCGGCCTGCATGTGCGCAGCACCTCGCGCCAGCGCCTGCGGTTGGAGTACAGCTCCTGGGTGGCGCGGATGCGCACGCCAGAAGCCTTGTGCATAGCGATCCGGCAGTTGCAGCAGGCCATGGGCCAGGAAGTGCGCGACTACTTCGAGATCGAGGCCGACGGCTCCTTCAGTACCGACGTGCTGGTGCTGTGGGCCGAGCGCTAGGCACGCACCTAAATTTTTCCGGACGGGCCCGCGGGCCGGTCGCTAGATAACAAGAGGAAAGCATGAGCAAGCAGATTCTGATTCTCCCGGGTGACGGCATTGGTCCGGAAATCATGGCCGAAGCGGTCAAAGTCCTGGAACTGGCTAACCACAAGTATGCCTTGGGCTTCGAGCTGAGCCACGACGTGATAGGCGGCGCGGCCATCGACAAGCACGGCGTGCCCCTGGCCGACGAAACCCTGGACCGCGCCCGCGCCGCTGACGCGGTCCTGCTGGGTGCCGTGGGTGGGCCGAAATGGGACAAGATCGAGCGCGACATCCGCCCTGAGCGCGGCCTGCTGAAAATCCGTGCGCAACTGGGCCTGTTCGGCAACCTGCGCCCGGCGATCCTTTACCCGCAACTGGCCGACGCCTCAAGCCTGAAACCGGAAATCGTCTCGGGCCTGGACATCCTTATCGTCCGCGAGCTGACCGGCGGCATCTACTTCGGCGCGCCCCGTGGCACCCGCACCCTGGAAAACGGCGAGCGCCAGGCCTACGACACCCTGCCGTACAGCGAAAGCGAGATCCGCCGCATCGCCCGCGTGGGCTTTGACATGGCCCGGGTGCGCGGCAAGAAGGTCTGCTCGGTGGACAAGGCCAACGTGCTGGCCTCCAGCCAACTGTGGCGCGAAATCGTCGAGCAAGTGGCCCAGGACTACCCGGACGTCGAACTGAGCCACATGTACGTGGACAACGCCGCCATGCAACTGGTGCGCGCGCCCAAGCAGTTCGACGTGATCGTCACCGACAACCTGTTCGGCGACATTCTGTCCGACCAGGCGTCAATGCTCACCGGCTCCATCGGCATGCTGCCCTCGGCCTCCCTGGATGCCAACAACAAGGGCATGTACGAGCCGTGCCACGGTTCGGCGCCGGATATCGCGGGCCAGGGCATCGCCAACCCGCTGGCAACCATTTTGTCGGTGTCGATGATGTTGCGTTACAGCTTCAATCTGAACGCCGCCGCCGATGCCATCGAGCAGGCCGTCAGCCAGGTGCTGGACCAGGGCTTGCGCACCGGGGATATCTGGTCGGCCGGTTGCACTAAAGTCGGGACGCAGGAAATGGGCGACGCAGTAGTCGCCGCGCTGCGGAATCTGTAATCTCTCGGGCCGCGCTTGGCGCCGATGGCGGCGAGCGAGCCCACTTTTTAACAAGGTGTAGTTGCGATGAAACGTGTAGGTCTGATCGGTTGGCGCGGCATGGTCGGTTCCGTGCTCATGCAGCGGATGCTGGAAGAGCAGGACTTCGATCTTATCGAACCGGTGTTTTTCACCACTTCCAATGTCGGTGGCCAAGGCCCGTCCGTGGGCAAGGACATTGCCCCGCTCAAGGACGCGTACAGCATTGAAGAGCTGAAAACCCTCGACGTGATCCTGACCTGCCAGGGCGGCGACTACACCAGCGAAGTCTTCCCCAAGCTGCGCGAAGCGGGCTGGCAGGGCTACTGGATCGACGCCGCGTCCAGCCTGCGCATGCAGGACGACGCCGTGATCGTGCTGGACCCGGTGAACCGCAAGGTCATCGACCAGCAACTCGACGCAGGCACCAAGAACTATATCGGCGGCAACTGCACCGTCAGCCTGATGCTCATGGGCCTGGGCGGCCTGTTCGAGGCTGGCCTGGTGGAATGGATGAGCGCCATGACCTATCAGGCGGCCTCCGGTGCCGGCGCGCAGAACATGCGCGAACTGATTAAGCAGATGGGCGCGACCCACGCTGCGGTCGCCGATCAACTGGCCGACCCGGCCAGCGCCATCCTCGATATCGACCGGCGTGTGGCCGAAGCCATGCGCAGCGAAGCCTACCCGACCGAAAACTTTGGCGTGCCGCTGGCGGGCAGCCTGATTCCGTGGATCGACAAGGAACTGCCTAACGGCCAGAGCCGCGAAGAGTGGAAGGCTCAGGCCGAAACCAACAAGATCCTGGGCCGCTTCAAGAGCCCGATCCCGGTGGACGGCATCTGCGTGCGCATCGGCGCGATGCGCTGCCACAGCCAGGCGCTGACCATCAAGCTCAACAAAGACGTGCCGATCGCCGATATCGAAGGGCTTATCAGCCAGCACAACCCGTGGGTCAAACTGGTGCCGAACCAACGCGATATCAGCATGCAGGAGCTGAGCCCGACCAAGGTCACCGGCACCCTGAATGTACCCGTGGGCCGCTTGCGCAAACTGAACATGGGCACTCAGTACCTGGGCGCGTTCACCGTCGGCGACCAGTTGCTGTGGGGCGCGGCCGAGCCGCTGCGGCGCATGCTGCGGATCCTACTGGAGCGTTGATCCTTTCGTGTTGTAGAAGAACCCGCGCCTTGCAAGAAGCGCGGGTTTTTTTATGGCGCAATGGGTTTGCCCGCGATGGCCTTTAATTGCCTGCATGCCACCCACCCGGTAAAGTGCCGCTCCCCCCGTTTCGCCTGAGGTAAACCCCATGAGCCAGTCCTTTGATATCGCCGTGATCGGCGCCACCGGCACGGTCGGCGAAACCCTGGTGCAGATCCTCGAAGAGCGCGACTTCCCGGTGGGCGACCTGCATTTGCTGGCCAGCAGCGAGTCGGCGGGGCACTCGCTGCCGTTTCGTGGGAAAAACCTGCGGGTGCGGGAAGTGGATGAGTTCGATTTCGCCAAGGTGCAACTGGTGTTCTTCGCCGCCGGCCCGGCCGTCACCCTGAGCTTCGCGCCCCGTGCGACCGCAGCGGGATGCGCAGTGATCGACCTGTCCGGCGCCTTGCCCGCCGAGCAGGCACCCCAGGTGGTGCCGGAGGTCAATGGCCAGGTACTGGCGAGCCTGGCCAAGCCGCTTCAAGTCAGCAGCCCCAGCCCTTCGGCCACCAGCCTGGCCGTGGTGCTGGCACCCTTGCAGAGCGTGCTCGACATCCAGCGGGTCAGCCTGACGGCCAGCCTCGCGGTCTCTGCCCAGGGGCGCGACGCGGTGAAGGAGTTGGCCCGGCAAACCGCCGAGTTGCTCAATGTCCGCCCGTTGGAGCCCAAGTTCTTTGACCGGCAGATGGCGTTCAACCTGCTGGCCCAGGTTGGCAAGCCGGACGCCCAGGGCCACACCCTCCTGGAAAAACGCCTGGTGCGCGAACTGCGCGACGTTCTGGCGCAGCCTTTATTGAAGATTTCCGTGACTTGCGTTCAAGCGCCGGTGTTTTTTGGCGATAGCTTTACTGTCAGCCTGCAATGTGCGGCGGCGGTGGACCTGGGCAAGGTCAACCAGGCCCTGGAAAACGCACCGGGCATCGAACTGGTGGAGGCCGGCGATTATCCGACCGCGGTGGGCGATGCGGTAGGGCAGGACGTGGTCTACGTTGGCCGGGTTCGCCACGGTGTGGACGACGCGACGGAACTCAACCTGTGGCTGACCTGCGACAACGTGCGCAAAGGCGCGGCGCTCAACGCCGTGCAAGTGGCTGAGTTGTTGATAAAAGACCTGCTGTAAAAGATACTTGGCGCCAATTTACCGAATGTTTCTGACCAGGCGCTATGCTTGGCCGAACCGGGCCTCCCGCGGGGCCCGCAGCTTCACGGAATTAATCGCGCGCACGTTCCCTACAAGGCTGCGCGCAGTGCCTTACGGCAGCGGCTACTAAACCTTCTCGCTGGCCGAGGAATGTTCAACAAAGGATGAGGCTATGGTTCAAGTTCGCAAACTGGTGCTGGCAATTGCGGCCGCCTCGGCGCTGTCCTCTGGCGTGGCGCAGGCCCTTGGCCTGGGTGAGCTGACCCTCAAGTCAGCCCCGGCCCAACCGCTGGTGGCAGAGATCGAACTGCTGGACGTCAAGGACCTCACCGCCGCCGAAGTGGTGCCCAGCCTCGCCTCGCCGCAAGACTTCAGCAAGGCCGGTGTCGACCGCCAGGCCTTTCTTGATGAACTGCGTTTCACCACGGTGCTCAACCCTGGCGGCAAAAGCGTGCTGCGGGTGACGTCGAGCAAACCGCTCACCGAGCCCATGGTCAAGTTCCTGGTGCAAGTGATGTGGCCCAACGGCCGCTTGCTGCGTGATTACAGCGTGCTGCTCGACCCGTCCAAGTTCTCCCCGCAAGCCGCCGATGCTGCGGCCCAGCCTGCACCAGCGCAAGCGGTCAACCCGACGGCGGCCCCAGTCACCGCGCCCGGCAAACCGGCGCAGCACACCACCCGCGCCCGCGACACCCTCTGGGAAATCGCGGCCAAGGCGCGCAATGGCGGTTCGATCCAGCAAACCATGCTGGCGATCCAGGCGCTGAACCCCGATGCCTTCGTCGATGGCAACATCAATCGCCTGAAAACCGGCCAGGTCTTGCGCCTGCCGGATACCACCCAAAGCACTGCCCTGGCGCAACCGGCCGCCGTCGCCGAGGTGAATGCCCAATATGTGGCCTGGCGTCAGGGCCGCCGCGCGGCGCGGGCGCAACCGCTGGACGCCACCAAGCGTGCGCGGGCCACCGTCGCCCCCAGCCAAGGGCCGAAGACGGACAAGCTGAGTTTGGTTTCGGCCAACTCCGGCAAGGGCGGCAACGACAGCAAGGCGTTGAGCGACAAGCTTGCGGTGACCCAGGAAAGCCTCGATGCCAGCCGCCGCGACAATGCCGAGCTGAAAAGCCGCATGGCCGACCTGCAAAGTCAACTGGACAAGCTCCAGCGCCTGATTGAACTGAAAAACGACCAATTGGCCAAGTTGCAGGCCGAAGGTTCCGCCCCAGCGACAGCGGCCGTGGCCAGCGCCCCGAGCCCAGGCAATCCGGCAATGCCGGCCGAACTGGTTGCTCAGCCTGCCCCTGTGGCCACTGTGGCGCCGGCCCCTGAACCGGTAGCCCCAGCGGCGAGCGAGGAGGCGAAGTACAACGATTTGCTGACCAATCCGTTGCTGTTGGGCCTGGTGGGTGGCGGCGCGGTGATCCTGCTTCTGCTGTTGTTGTTGCTGGCCCGTCGCCGCAAGGCGCAGCAAGAAGCGGAAAAGCACCTGCGCATGGCCCGTGCCCTGGCCGAAGAGTCCGACCTGTCCTCGGACATGGACCTGCCGCAAAGCAGCTTCGAAGGCCTTGACGTTCCCCCGCCGAGCGTCAACCTCGCTCCAGCTCCAGCTCCAGCTCCAGCTCCAGCTCCAGCTCCAGCTCCGGTGATCGCGCCGGTGGTGGTGCAGGCGCCGATTGCCGCGCCCCTGGTGGCGCCGGCCGCCGAGCGTTCCGACGACGTGCTGGCCCAGGCCCAATCCCATATCGCCAACGGTCGCCTGAACCAGGCTGCCGAGTTGCTTGAAGAAGCCATCAAGCAAGAGCCGCAACGCAGCGACCTGCGCCTGAAACTGATGGAAGTCTACGGCGAGCAGGGCGACCGCGACGCGTTCGTGGTGCAAGAGCGCCAGTTGGTGGCTAACGGTAAGAACTTTGCCGAAGTCGAACAGCTCAAGGCCCGTTTCCCGGCCATGGCAGTGGCGGCGCTCGGTGCGGCGGCAGTGGCGGCTGAGCTCGACGCCCAGTACGTCAAGGAGCTGCTGCAAGATGAGCCCGCAGCGGCCCCGGCGCCTGCCGTGGCTTCTTCGGATGAGCTGGACGCTGACTTCGACCTGAGCCTGGATGACCTGGAAGCGGCATCGCCCGCTACTGTCGCCTCGGTGCCGGAGCTGGAAGCCTTCCCGCTGGACGACGACCTGAGTTTCGAGTCGGTGCTGGCGCAGCAGACCGAAGCCAAGGAAAGCCTGGACGACCTGTCGGATTTTGACTTCGACCTGGGTGCCGACCTGCCTGAGGAAGCCCTGGCCGACGAAGACCTGCTGAGCCTGGATGACGAGTTCAAAGACCTGTCGGCCGCCGAGGTGCCGACGGTCACCCAAGCCGCTCTGGATGATTTGGATTTACCCGCCGACTTTGACCTGTCCCTGTCCGACGAGCTGGACGTTCAGGCGGAGCCGGATGCCTTCTCCGCTGAGTTGGATGACGTCAACGCCGAGCTGGATCGCTTGTCCCAGAGCATGGCCGAGCCGACCTTCACAGCCGACGACGCAGCCATGGGTGACGATTCGGAGTTCGACTTCCTCTCCGGCACAGATGAAGTAGCCACCAAACTCGACTTAGCCCAGGCGTATATCGACATGGGCGACAGTGCCGGTGCCCGGGACATCCTGGCCGAAGTGCTCACCGAGGGCGACGATGGCCAGCGCGGCGAAGCCAAGGCAATGCTCGATCGCCTGGCCTGATCCTGATGCAGGTACAGCCTCTGTGGGGGAGCGCCTGAGCGGCGCTCCCCCACAGTTTTTTCAGGTCAGCAAATCTTCATAAAACGCGCCAAACGCTCGGGTCGGGTGGGCGATCTGGATTTCCAGGATCCACAGGCCTACGTTCGGGCAGGCCTGGAAATCGCCCAGGTCACCCGCGCGATAGATGGCATGGGGGAAGTCGCTGACCCGGTGGCCCTTGATATCCAGATTAAGCACCCAGCCCATGGCGCTCGCCCGTTCGGCGGCGTAGGCGTAGAGCGCCGGGCCGGCGACGTGTTCGTCGCGCCAGTAGCGGTAAACCTCATCGAACAACGTCTTGGCCGCCACTGCACAGGCCTGCATTTCGGGGTCGCTGCCGGTGGTGAAGGTAGCGCCGCAGTCGCCTTCGTGGCGGTCCCAGACCACACCCAGGTCAATCAGGAAAATATCGTCCTCACCCAGGCGCGGGTCACCGTCGGAACGCTGCTTGAAGGTTTTTAGGGTGTTGGTACCGAAACGGATCAGCAGTGGGTGCCAGATGCGGTCCATGCCCAGTTCTTCCAGTACCTCAAAGCCCATGGTGCGGGCCGCGGACTCGAGCATGCCGGGGTGAATGCGCCGGGCCATTTCATCGATGGCTTCCCAGGTCTTGCGTTTGGCATGCAGCATGCCTTCCAGGCTATAAGCCGTGCCCACGGCTTCTTTCGGTATCGCGTTCATTGCATCAGGTCTCGGCGGTGGTTGTCGTTATATATATGTATATATAGCGAAAGCATGTGGCCCGCTGCAATCACCCTGGCTCAGCCTATCCGCCAACAAAAACACGGCGGAACATGGCGTCGGCCGGTAGCGGCCTTATAATGGCCGCCTTTGCGTCCCTCAGCAGGCTGTAAGTCCTTGGCAAATATAGATAACGCGGCCGCCGAAATGGCGGCCGCAGGCTTTTCCCGAATCGCACTGGGTGTGGAATACAAGGGCTCGCGCTATTGCGGCTGGCAACGCCAGGCCTCGGGCGTGCTGACCGTGCAGGAAACCCTTGAGAACGCGCTGTCCAAAGTCGCCAACTCGCCGGTGTCGCTGATGTGTGCCGGGCGTACCGATGCCGGAGTGCACGCGTGCGGGCAAGTGGTGCACTTCGACACCCAGGCCGAGCGCTCGATGAAGGCGTGGGTGATGGGCGCCAATATCAACCTGCCCCATGACATCAGCGTCAGTTGGGCCAAGGTCATGCCGGCGCACTTTCATGCGCGGTTCAAGGCCATTGCCCGGCGTTACCGCTACGTGATCTACAACGATCAGATCCGCCCGGCGCATTTGAACCAGGAAATCACCTGGAACCACCGCCCGCTGGACGTACAGCGCATGGCCGAGGCCGCCAGCCACCTGGTGGGCACCCATGACTTCAGTGCCTTTCGCGCGGGGCAATGCCAGGCCAAGTCGCCGATCAAGAAGCTTCACCACCTGCGGGTTACCCAGCACGGCAAGATGATCGTGCTGGATATCCGCGCCGGTTCGTTCCTGCACCATATGGTGCGCAACATCGCTGGGGTGCTGATGACCATCGGTGCCGGCGAGCGCCCGGTGGAATGGGCCCGGGAAGTGCTGCAGAGCCGCATCCGCCGTACCGGCGGGGTAACGGCCCACCCCTATGGCCTGTATTTGGTGCAGGTCGAGTACCACGACGAATTTGAGTTGCCCGAGCGTTTTATCGGCCCGCACTTCCTTACCGGGTTCGCGGAACTTGACGGCTGACGCCTGGAAAAGCATTTGCTACCATCCGGGGCTTTCCCGGACAAGCCTTGGAGTTTTCGCGATATGGCAGCCGTTCGCAGCAAAATTTGCGGTATTACCCGCATAGACGATGCGTTGGCGGCGGTCGAGGCTGGGGCGGATGCCATTGGCCTGGTGTTCTACGCCCAGAGCCCACGGGCGGTCACGGTGCAGCAGGCGCGGGCCATCATTGCCGCGCTGCCGCCATTCGTGAGCACCGTGGGGTTGTTCGTCAACGCCAGCCGCTGCGAGTTGGGCGAGATTCTCGATGCGGTGCCCCTGGATCTGTTGCAGTTCCACGGCGACGAAACCCCGGCCGATTGTGAAGGCTACCGTCGCCCCTATATTAAGGCGCTGCGGGTCAAGGCCGGGGATGACATCACCGCCAGTTGCCAGGCATATGCCGGGGCCAGCGGGATGTTGCTCGACACCTATGTCGAAGGTGTCCCCGGCGGCACGGGCGAGGCGTTCGATTGGGCGCTGGTGCCCAAAGGTTTGTGCAAACCGATTATCCTGGCCGGCGGCTTGTGCGCCGAAAACGTGGCCGACGCCATTGCCCGGGTTCGCCCTTACGCAGTGGATGTCAGTGGCGGGGTGGAGCAGGGCAAGGGCATCAAGGACCACGCCAAGGTTCGCGCCTTCATGCAGGCCGTTCGCGGTTGCGCGTAGAGGATGTGACGACGTGCAGTTGACTGCCGTCCATAACACCACTGTACAAAGCAGGCCGGCGCCGTCGCTGGACGGTCCGAATCGAAGTGGCGACTGCTCAAGGGCGGGCGCCTTGATGGCTGAGGATGGGCTCGCGCCCGCAGGTCAAGCCTGGCGCTGACCGCGCTAGCGAACCGATCATCGCCGCACACATGAATTTAGCTCAAGGGCATACGCGGGGCCTCGAACCTCAAGGGTTCGGGCCGCCGGTACTGGAGAAAGAAAGCATGAGCAACTGGTTAGTAGACAAACTGATCCCTTCGATCATGCGTTCCGAGGTGAAGAAAAGCTCGGTGCCTGAAGGTCTGTGGCACAAATGTCCGTCCTGCGAGGCGGTGCTGTATCGCCCCGAACTGGAAAAAACCCTGGATGTTTGCCCTAAGTGCAACCACCACATGCGGATCGGCGCGCGCGCCCGTATCGATATCTTCCTTGACCTCGATGGCCGCGTTGAACTGGGCGCCGATCTGGAGCCGGTCGATCGCCTGAAGTTCCGCGACGGCAAGAAGTACAAGGACCGCCTCACCGCTGCCCAAAAGCAGACCGGCGAGAAAGATGCATTGATCTCCATGAGCGGTACTCTGCTGGGCATGCCAGTGGTGGTGTCGGCGTTCGAGTTCTCCTTCATGGGCGGTTCGATGGGTGCCATCGTTGGCGAGCGCTTCGTGCGCGCTGCCAACCATGCCCTGGAACATCGCTGCCCAATGATTTGCTTCGCCGCCTCCGGTGGTGCGCGGATGCAAGAAGCCCTGATCTCGCTGATGCAGATGGCCAAGACCTCGGCCGTGCTGGCGCGCCTGCGTGAAGAAGGCATTCCGTTCATCTCCGTGCTGACCGACCCGGTCTACGGCGGTGTTTCCGCCAGCCTGGCGATGCTTGGTGATGTGATTGTCGCCGAACCCAAGGCCCTGATCGGTTTCGCCGGCCCACGTGTGATTGAGCAGACCGTGCGCGAAAAGCTGCCCGAAGGTTTCCAGCGCAGTGAATTCTTGCTGGAACACGGCGCCATCGACATGATTATTGCCCGTCAGGAACTGCGCCCGCGCCTGGGTAACCTGCTGGCGCAACTGATGGGCCTACCGACGCCTGAGTACGTGGCCGCGCCGATTGAGCCGATCGTCGTGCCGCCGGTGCCTGCCAACCTATGACCCAGCGCACCCTTGGCGAATGGCTCGCCTACCTTGAGCAGTTGCACCCGTCGGCCATCGATATGGGGCTGGCACGCTCGCAAGAGGTAGCCGCGAGAATGGGGCTGGGCAAGCCGGCGCCACGGGTGGTCACCGTGACGGGGACCAATGGCAAGGGTTCGACCTGTGCTTTCGTGGCGTCATTGCTACGGGCGCAGGGGCTCAAGGTCGGGGTCTACAACTCGCCACACCTGCTGCGCTACAACGAGCGGGTGCAGCTCGACGGGCGCGAAGCGACAGACGCCCAGCTGTGCGAAGCCTTCGAGGCGGTGGAGGTCGGGCGCGGCGCAACCACCCTGACTTACTTTGAGATGGGCACGCTGGCGGCATTCTGGCTGTTCCAGCGTTCGGCACTGGACGCTGTGGTACTGGAAGTCGGCCTGGGCGGGCGCCTGGACACCGTCAACTTGGTAGACGCCGATGTGGCGCTGGTCACCAGCATCGGTGTCGATCACGTCGAGTACCTGGGTGATACCCGCGAATCGGTAGCCTTCGAGAAGGCCGGCATCTTCCGCCCGGGCGCGCCTGCGCTGTGTGGCGACCTCAATCCTCCGCAACCCCTGCTGGACAAGGCCCGTGAACTGGGTTGCCCGCTGTTTTTGCGCGGCCGCGATTTCGATCTGGGGGGGACTGAGCAATTCTGGCAATGGCGTGGGCTGGATCGGCGGGGCCAAGAGGTGCAATTGCGCGACTTGCCGTTGCTCGACCTGCCCATGGAAAACGCCGCGCTGGCCTTGCAGGCCTATTTGCTGCTGGGCTTGCCCTGGGAGGCTGGGCAGATCGCCGCGGCGCTGCGCGACACCCGGGTGGTCGGGCGCCTGGACCGGCGCCAATTCAACTGGCAGGGCAAGCGCCTGAACCTGCTGCTGGACGTCGGCCACAACCCCCACGCCGCGCAGTACCTGGCTCATCGCTTGGCCCTGCGGCCGGTGGCGGGTAAGCGCCTGGCGGTGTTCGGCCTGCTGGCGGACAAGGATCTACAGGGCGTGTTGGCGCCGTTGAGTGCCAGCGTCCGGCATTGGGCGGTCGCGCCACTGGACACGGCTCGCACTCGCCCGGCGGTGGACCTGCAAGCGGCGCTACAGAACCTTGGTGCCGCGGTGACGTCCTATGGCAGTGTGAGTGAGGCTCTGCAAGGGCAGTGCGCACAAGCGACGGAAGAGGACGAGATCCTGTTGTTCGGATCATTTTATTGTGTCGCCGAGGCCCTTCAATGGCTGGCCCGGCGCTCCACGGAGGAAGTGGCAAATGGCTTTGCTGGATAACGCTTATAAGCAGCGTATGGTCGGGGCCCTGGTCCTGGTGGCGCTGGCGGTGATTTTCTTGCCGATGTTGTTCTCCCGCCAGGATGAACAGCGGCAGGTTGTGGTCGAGGCTCCGGCGGCGCCCGCCGCCCCGGCCATGGCGCAGATTGAGGTTGAACCGGTGGTGGTACCCGAGCCCGAGGTTCTGCCCCAGGAGCCGGTACCGAGCGATGAAGAGATCGCCGAGTCGATTGCGCCTAGCGTTCCGGCGACCCCACCGACAGCGCCCATTGCCGCCAGCAAGCCTGTCGCCCCACCTACGCCGCCCAAGCCTGCGGCGGTGCAGCCTGCGGTGCGCCCGGATGTCAGCCAAAGCCGCGTCGATGCCAATGGGTTGTCGGTGAGCTGGTCGGTGCAACTGGCCAGCCTGGCGAGCCGCGAAGGCGCCGAAAGCCTGCAGAAAACCCTGCGTAGCCAGGGCTACAACGCCTACATCCGTTCTGCGGATGGCAAGAACCGGGTGTTCGTCGGGCCATTGATCGAACGTGCCGAAGCCGATCGCCTGCGTGACTTGCTCGGTCGTCAACACAACCTCAAGGGTTTTGTCGTGCGCTTTCAGCCGGAACGCAGCTGAAAACCGCGCAATTGATTTGAAATGGGCGCGTAATCGCGGCTTACCGACCGGCATGGGCTCTGCTAAAATGCGCCGCCTTATCCGTCTGTAGGCTGCACTGTGCCATTTACCTGGGTTGACTGGGCGATCGTTGCCATCATCGCCATCTCTGCTTTGATTAGTTTGAGTCGCGGCTTCGTCAAAGAAGCGTTGTCGTTGCTCACCTGGATCGTCGCAGGAGTCGTTGCCTGGATGTTTGGTGGCTCATTGTCCGAGTACCTCGGCGGTTATATCGAAACACCCTCGGCCCGCGTGATCGCGGGCTGCGCAATCATGTTTGTCGCCACCTTGCTGGTCGGCGCAATGGTCAACTTTCTTATCGGCGAATTGATTCGCGTCACCGGGCTTTCCGGGACCGATCGTTTCCTGGGCATGGCGTTCGGCGCTGCGCGTGGCGCACTGCTGGTGGTCATCGCTGTCGGGCTGTTGAGCCTGGGGCCGGTACAGCAGGATTCGTGGTGGCAGGAGTCAAGGCTCGTGCCACAATTTCTATTGGTCGCGGACTGGTCAAAAAACCTCATTCTGGGGTGGAGCAGTCAGTGGCTGGCCAGCGGTATCAGCGTACCCGCTGAAATACCGTTCAAGGAGCACCTCTTGCCGGTCAACACGGCCCCGTGAGTGGTGTTCAGTTCAGTTTCATTAAGTAGGGGTTGCGTCGCATGTGTGGCATCGTCGGTATCGTCGGTAAGTCGAACGTCAATCAGGCGCTGTATGACGCGCTAAC
>RCMZ01000232.1_pt1 | contig 35657 bp, 35 predicted proteins | sample 2041141 | NCBI WGS metagenome assembly RCMZ01 (sample SAMN09708263, study PRJNA481090) | Wastewater metagenome, whole genome shotgun sequencing project. | biome: sewage; isolation source: Davis station wastewater (DW) | place: Antarctica: Davis Station | collected 2010-03-01 | reverse complement strand
CCGTTCCACACCAAGGTGGTCAATGTCGGTGTGCGCGACTCGACCTATGTGCTCGACGGCCTGCTGTACCACGAGTCCGACTTGCGTATCGAGGAGCACTACACCGACACGGCGGGCTTCACCGATCACGTTTTTGCGCTGATGCATCTGCTGGGCTTTCGATTCGCACCTCGCATCCGCGACTTGGGCGACATCAAGCTCTACATCCCCAAGGGCGAAACCGTCTATGACGCCCTCAAGCCGATGATTGGCGGCACGCTCAACATCAAGCATGTCCGCGCCCATTGGGACGAAATCCTGCGACTGGCCACCTCGATCAAGCAGGGCACCGTCACGGCCTCGCTGATGCTGCGCAAGCTCGGCAGCTACCCACGCCAAAACGGCCTGGCCGTGGCACTGCGCGAGCTGGGCCGCATCGAGCGCACGCTGTTCATCCTGGACTGGCTGCAAAGCGTCGAACTGCGTCGTCGCGTGCATGCCGGGTTGAACAAGGGCGAAGCGCGCAACGCGCTGGCCAGGGCGGTGTTCTTCAACCGGCTGGGCGAAATCCGCGACCGCAGTTTCGAGCAGCAGCGCTATCGGGCCAGTGGACTCAACCTGGTGACGGCGGCTGTCGTGTTGTGGAACACAGTCTACCTGGAGCGCGCAGCGCATGCCTTGCGTGGCAACGGCCATGCCGTCGATGAGGCGCTGTTGCAGTACCTGTCGCCGCTGGGCTGGGAACACATCAACTTGACCGGCGATTACCTCTGGCGCAGCAGCGCCAAGGTAGACGCGGGCAAGTTCAGGCCACTACGTCCGTTCTCCGGGTCTTAGCGTACGATTTTTTCCGTTTTCTGAAGCGACCCCTATACGGTCGATTGTGTGACAGTCCGTTCTGTCACTTGCTAATCATCAAAAAATGTCACTTAACCCGTTACTTAATGTATGACATGTAAAGGGTGCTGCTGGCTCATAATGTAACAGAAATTCGACTGGAATTTGCTCTTTAGCAAATAGCGCTCTAAGTTGCTCCAAAGAAGCAGGGTCGTTCCGGCCGTACGACGCCAACCGGAATAGCGAACGTGCTGTCTCGGGATTGTGTCGAGCATCAAGAACGGCCTCTTCAATTGCTTCGGCCGCCTTTTGCCAGTAGTTGACGGGTTCTTCCGATCCCACGTGTACCGGCAGACCGTTTGTGAATTCCCTCTGCGGTTCTTGCACGAACAAGTCAGCGAACTCTCCGGCTGCATTCAAAATCTGCGATTCGATCAAGTCGATGGCTGTAGCCGCCGCCTCCAGCATTTGCAACTGCACCGAGTCCGATAAAATCTCAAAGGCCTGCCATTGGCTCTGTCCGGCGCGGAGCGGGTGGCCGCATCGCTCCCATACGTAACGGATAGCTTCACCGTATGATCCGCACAGCGAGATCGGCGTGTTCAGCTCGTCCAACAAAGTGCGCAGCAGCCGAAACCAAAGTCCGGCATGGACCCGGCGGCGCGGTAGCTCGACGTATCCTGTCGTGAGTGCTTGCCATGTGCGCCGGTCCATCGCCGAAATCGGCGCACTGGCCTGCCGCTGCTCACATGAAGCATCATCCCAGCCCATGAACGTCCCAGTCCCTCCCCAATAGGGCTCCAGCCAGCAACCATGCCTCGGGCAGCTCAATAGCACCGGCAATTGCCATATGAGCGGCAGCGCATGTTCCGCCGAGTCGCGAATGCAGCGCGGGCACGCCCGTCGCAGCGGCTGCATCGGCAGCCAGGCGCGCCAGCTCATGATCGACCGCGCTTTTCGACGCCCCTTCGGCAGCAGAACTGATAGCTGGAAAACATAGGTTTCCAGGGCGGACGGAATCGAGTTGTCAAGACTGTCCAGCAGCCACGGCGTCCAGCCGGCGAAACTCATGCAACGCAGGTGGTCCAGCTCGATGCCGCTGCGCTGAGCCAGGGCTATCAATAACGGTAGCGGCGGCGCAGTGTCAAGGTCGTCGATCTGGCCGTGGCCAAGATCATGCTGCAGCAGTTCGCGCATGTCCATCTCGTAGCAGTCGGCGACACGATGAAGCCAGGACGACAATGCCTCGCCTTCTTTGGGGGCCGGATGTAGCGGCCAGCGTTGCGCCTGGCTCACATCAACTCTCGCTCGAACTGCCGGCGCCGCTCGCTGGGGCCAGCGTAGTCGGTCATGCTAAGCGTTCGGTGATTGATGGCTTCTTCCCCGCTATCCGCAGCGGCGACGGCCGCCGCTATCAGCAGGTGCGCCAGTTCGCCGATGGTGCCCTCGCTACGGGTCAGCAGATAGCGGGCCATGTCTGGCGTGGCGATGGGCGAGCTTCTTCGCAGCGGGAGCGACGCGGCGAAGCTCGCCAGCAACGAATAGCAGTCGTCGTTGGCCTCCCACAATGGAAGCATGACGGGCTCGAAACGGTTTTCCAGTTGATCGTCCGACCGGATGGCAAGGTACGCCTCGCGCGTGCCAACCCCGACCAGCGGGATGCGCAACTCGTTGCCAAGAAAGCGCAGCAGATTGAGGAATTCCCGCCGGCTCACGCTGTTACCGGCAAGGACGTTGTGCAGCTCGTCGATCACCAGCATGCGCACACCGACGCGGCGCAGCAGCGACAACGCCAGTTGTTCCATCTCCGGTAGCCGCTGGCGCGGGCGCAGTGGCGCGCCCATGGCGGCGAGCAGGGCCACATAGAAGCGCGTGACCGATGGCTCCGATGGCATCTGCACGCACAGAACCGGGATGTGTTCCTGATCCTCGCCGGATGTGCCGGGGTGGGTACGGCGGAATTTCTCGATGATCATCGACTTGCCGTTGTTGGTCGGGCCGACCAGCAAGAGGTTGGGCATGCGCTGTTTGCTCGGCCACGCAAACAGGGTTTCCAGCCGGTTCAGCGCATCGACCGCGCGCGGATAGCCAATCCAGCGGTCGGCACGGATGCGCTGAATACGCTCGGCCGCCGGCAGACGGGCCAGCCCCTGTGCTCCCGGCAGCAGGTGGGATAGGTCGATGGCAGGAAATTCGTCCATGGCTACCATTCCTCGATCTGCCCAAATGGCATAGCCGCCGGTTGGCCTTCGGTTTGGGCATCAGGTACGTCAGTCACCGGCGGCGCAAGCTTGCCCGATGGCGATTGCGTTTTGAGATGCTGCCGCCGTTCCTGATCGCGCCGCGCCTTGCGCGTAGTGTGCTGGGAGGTGTCCACGATGTCGCGCATTTGCCGGATCATGCGGAACAGCGCGGCCTCATCCACCTGTTCACGCCCGAGCTGCCGCAAGCTGGCCAGCGCCTGGCGTTGCTCCCACAACGTGATGGCGGGATGGGACAAGGTACGGTAGGGAATTTCCAGATAATGCTGCTCTTCCGGCTCCAGAACCCATATTCGGCTGATATCACGCGGGTCGCGCCGGATCAGGAATGCCGGCAAGCTTCCGCGCCGGGCGATCCATGGTTTGAGCGCGTCGGCATAGTAGTGGATGTGGTCGATGACAAAGCCCGTCCGGGTCAGTGTGCGTCGGATCACCGGCAGGAAATCGACCAGGAAAGCGGTCGCGTGCGTGACGATGGCCGGCGTGCCGGAACGGGCCACGGCATCGGCCCATAGCGCCGCCGGCGGCTGGAGCAGAGTTCCGTGCACAGAGCCGTGATAGGCGCCGATTGCCAGGGTGAGCCAGCGCTCCAATTCGCGCAGCGTCAACGCCGCCATGCCGTCCGAATCGTACTTGCCGCGTTGGTTCGGGTTGGAAAACGTCGTGCCCGGCAATTCGTGGATCATCTGCATTGCGGTGCCGATGATTCGCTCCACAATGCCCCCAAAGTGCGGCAGGCCCGGCGGTCGATAACTCAACTGAATGCCGTGCTGTTCGCAGCCACGGCGCAGCGCCTCGCTCTTGAACTCGGCAGCATTATCCAGATAGAGCAGCTTGGGCTTGCCGCTCATCGGCCAATTCATTTCCACATCCAAACGTTCCAAGCTCGGGCGTTTGTCGCAGGCAGCGTGGGCTAGGCAAAGGCCGGCCGAGACGGCGGACGGGGCTTCCAGCGTGACCACCATACCAGGCACGCAGCGCGTGAATACGTCGATGGCGATCGTCAGGTAAGGGCGTCCAATGGGCTGCCGGTCGCGCTCGTCCACGATAATCAGATCGATGACTGTATGGTCGATTTGCACTTGTTCAAGTGGCGCAGTGACTTCGGGAGGCAGGCCGCCGACGCCTTGCAAATCACGGACGGCGTCCTGGCCGCCCCGGCTGCGCGCCACTTTTCGCGGGTCCAGGCTGGCGACGCGCAAAGCTACAGTGTTGCGTGCCGGCACCCGCAGCTTCTGTGCCTTGCACGCCTGTGTTATTTCACGATACAGCGCCGCCAGGCTGCGCTTTTGCCGGGTCAGAAACCGCTTTTGCAACAGGTCGCGGATGATGAGCTCGACCGGCTCCGATAAGCGCCCCTTGCCTTTACCGCCGCTGGACTGACCTCGTGCGAGGTCCGTGACCAAGCCCGAGCCCTGGCGTGCGCGCCGGATCAAGACGTATACCTGCCGCCGGGACAAGCCCAACGAGTGCGCGGCGTCATCGGCGGCGTGATGTCCGACGAAATCAAGTGCCGCGAGCGGCCCTACGACATCCATTCGTTGTCGGGCCTGCTCCCAGGCAGCATCCGGCAGTGTCAAGACCCCTTGCTCGGCTATGCGCTGTATTTCTGTTGCCACGCCCGCACCTCACTTCTGTGCATAGGAGTATTCAGCATAGTCGATGATGGTGAAGGCCGCTACTGACAAAAGTAAGTCAGGATCCCTGTGCATAGTCGCCGTCGGGGCCAGCAAAATGGTGCAGTCGCCTTCTGAAAATGACACTCGCCGGCCGGGCGCGGGAGTCCAACAAACCCTCGTTTGTTGCACTTTGGACGCTGAACAGTCTAATTAATTATGGGAATGACACTTTACAGTATGATGCCTTTCCCTTTGAAAGGTTAAACAAGACGGCTATGTCTTAAGCGCTCCCGATCAGTATGCCATGAGATTATATAAACTACAGGTTCAAGGCGCTCCAATCGAGGGCTACGGTGCTTATATCCAATTTGGTATCAAACTTCGGGGACGCACCGAGTCGCACTGCCCTCCAACGAACCTTCATGGTGCGCTACCCCTTGCGACGTCTTTTTTTCAAATCATCCGTTAAAGTCTGCGCCAGTGGCTCGAAAACCAACTTGCGCTGCGCATTCCTTACATCGCCTATGGGCGCGAACATTACCGGCGTTACGACTAGGCCGCAAGGCGCAGAAACCAAGATCAGCCGGCCCAATTCGCCGAGATTATGGTGCCTGAAAATATATTCGAACGAGGTTGCGGACAGCGGCTTTCGCTGCACGACGACGTCGGCAGGTAACGAAAAACTCATATAACTGGTCCTCACGTATGTGCCAAGTCCGCATGACATAAACCACGGAATCGGCGATCTCATAACGGCCGACAAGTAGCATGCGACCTCGCGCGGGTCGAATTTCTCCAGCCGCTGGCCGAGGACTTTAAGGCGCGCCGCAGCGGGTCCGTTTGCGCTGGCATTGAATTCATGCAGGCGCACCACGTTGGACAATGCCTTGCTGGTCCACTGCGACCGCATCAGCGCACCACCGGCGCGGGCAGCGGGTCGTCCGTACCGAGGCTATCGGCCAAAGCCTGCACCGCCTGGTGATCGATGGCGCGGCGGGCATCGACGTCGGCCATCGCCTCGCGGGCCAGACAGCTGCGCTCCCCCTCCTGTCCGACCCATGCGCTAAGCCCCTGTTTGAAAACCCAGCCGTGTGAGCGCTCAAGGCGGCCAGGAAACTGGCCGACGTTACTATGTTTGCACTAACAACAAATTTTGGTCCGCGGAGCCGAGAACAGGTAGTTCAGTTCATAAGGATGACATGGACATCGCCGCAACTATGCGACAGCTTTACCGCATTGACCGCAGAATTTTGTGCCTACTTGCAAACTAGTGCCGCACTGGAGGCATGCTACAGGAGTCAGTGAGGTGCCGCATTGGTGACAAAATTTCGCTCCTGGTGCATTAATAGCCCGACATGTGGCGCACGAAACTCCATTGCTAACCGGAGGAGGGGTATTGCTATAACCTCCACCGGGCGGAACGCCGTGACCACCACCACCGTGATGGCCACCTCCATGATGTCCGCTATCCCTATGCCCACCACCATGACCACCGCCATGCCCTCCCAATATTCGATCCAAAATGCCCATTTCATGTCTCCTTAACAATCGTTGAACAACTCTACTTTGTAGCGATTGAACCTGCTCCATGAATCCTCGCTTATCGTCATCGAAATTAAGCGCCGGCGGTCATCTTGCGGTCCACATGCTCCAAGAAAACCTATTGCCACCCGCGATTTGATGCGGCAAGGATGGCAGGCAGGAATCGACGGGCAATGAAATTAATTTAATATGGTAGCGACTTGAAAAGTTCACTCATCTCTTTGTATTCGTGTGCAACTTTTTGGACTGCAAGCTCGTAACGAATGGCGGTTTCTGCGAATGCGGCGCGTTCCACGTCCATGTCAACGGTGTTATTGTCTGCGCTCGCTTGAGATGGCACGCGGTACAGGATGGGAAAAGGGTCATTTGGAAGGACTGACCGAAAATTTTGATCCCCTTTTGACTGAGCTTCCGGTTGTCTCATCGCTTGGCTCAACGCAGCCTGGAAATCAACATCACGCGCCTTGTAATGTGGTGTGTCCGCATTGGCGATGTTCGACGCAATCAGCTCGAGCCTTTTCGCATAAATGCTAAGGGACTTCTCCCAGAACACGTCACTGTCCGCTTCTTTTGCCCTGACGATTTCCATGGTGTGCCCGCAATTTGCCAGGATCCCATGCTAGCGCAATATCAGCTTTCATAGAGGACAGAAAAGAGGGGCGTTTACCTTTCACTTATTCATTTCAAAGCAATTCGGTATCGAGATACCGCCCCTGCAGAGTACTCAAAAAATTAGACGTGCCGCTCGCGTGCATGTTTTGCGCAGGCTGCAGCGCAGTTCTCGCACGCCGTCTTACACGCCGCACAGTGCGCATGTTTGTCTGCGTGAGCGGCGCATGCCTGTGCACACATTGTGCAAATGTGGGCGCAGAGCGCGCAAAAATCCCCATGATGCTCTGATCCTCTTGCCAGCGCATTCATTGTAGCAGTGCAAATATCCGCGCAATCGAGATTGATCAGTGCACAATTGGCACCACCACCCTCCCGAATATCCGCAGCCGCGCAGGCTTGGGACGCATGGATTGCTTCTTCGCAGGCTTCAATGCAGGCTTGAAGATTTTTATCGTGCGTGCTCGTACTTTGACTTTGCATAGAGGTCTCCCATAGAGTTTCTGTTAAGCCAAGTTGATATGGCAGCGTTGATAATAGTCCGTATGGCTGAAATTGCGCGCAGCATTGGTTGTTTCTAGCGCGCAACGAATTGATGCGTAATCTTGAATCAGGGCGAGGGCGGGGAAGCCCTGCGCTACTCCAAGCTCGGCTAGCTCGCCCCCCAGGACAGGTTTTGGGTCAAGATGTACGTTGCGATGCATGCGGCAAGTAGGTGGCCTTCCTGATGATTGCACCTGGCGCAACCGATGACTCGCTCAGTTATGGCGCCCGTTTAGAAGCATCGCAGGTGTACGGCCGCTCACTTCTAGATCCCACTCGGCAGACCACTTTTCGCTACGCCGCATCAAGACCACGTAGTTACGCTCGGCTGTGTAGATATGCTTGTGGCCAGGCAAGGGCTTCAGGCGGACCGGCTGGCCCGGTAACACGCTTTCACCCATCATCGCAAGATATCCGAGCGCGCGGGCGTACAACCTCGGCGGTGGCGGATGCGCGATTCCCGACGCAACAAGCTGATGCATGATCGTTCCGTCCGTGAACGCCATCTCGCCGCGCGTGGCCAGATGTATCTCGCCCGAGAGCACCGTGACGGCGTTGCGGCCTTCGATCGCGCGCAGTTGCAGCGCCTCCAGCATGCGCCGCCACTCAGCACGGTGCGCTCGGCTCTGCCATTGATCAAGCATGTCATCCTCATATTTTTGGACGCCGGGGAGCACGTGCAGAAATTTCTCGATCCAGCTGAGCCGAGGGCCGAGGATCGGAACGCTGGACATGAGCAGAATCCGGTCGTCCCGGTTGGTCACTAAGAGCGCCCGCTCAAATGCGGCCCAGCCGAATGGCCCCATCACCTGAGTCGGCCGGCGCTCAGAGCGAAGGTCGGGCGCAACCACTGAGAACCGGGGGAAACGCACGACCTGGGTAAGACTTCGGTGTTCGCTAGTCTCCTCGCTGATTGCGGGCTGTTCCAGGGTTGCGCCGAGCTGGAACAGCATGAACATGCGCCGCGCCACGTTAAAGAGGCCGCGACCAATTCGGTCATCGAGGAGCTTTTCGGGAATGCTGCCCCAGCCGTCAAAAATATCATGGTCATCCCACATCATGAGCGACGGCACTCGGGCACTCAGATGGGCGATATCCGGCTGAGACAGAAGCATAATGTACCGGTTAAAATAGTGACTTTCCGCCGCTTTGCTCATGTCGTCGCTGAACGACTGCTCTGTTTTCTCCACCCTCGCATTCGCTACCCACCTCGCGAGGGCCGGATGAGACTGAAAGACTTCGTCGGCATAAAGCTGATCGCCGCCCTGCAATAGTAGGCCAAACGGCGTACGCGCGTGCTCTTCTGCCAAGCGGCGCCACATCGCGTTGCGCTCTGCTGCTGGCCGATCCGCGTCGGCGTGCTCCTGCCCATTGCAGGACACATAGGCCATCCGCACATCGCCTGAAAAATCTGCATGCACGGGAAAGACGGCATTGCCCAAACGGTAGGTAGCGTTCTCGCGCGCCGGCAGATCGAAGTCGTATCGCCATACCGTCCGGCCGAATTGCGAATGTAGCTGCACGGGCGTGATGATTTTCCCCTCATCTGGGACCAGGACTGGTGGATTGAGGTGTTCTAAGGTGATAACGATGGCTGAAAGTCGACACTGACGCTCGTTGGCGCCGCGCGCTAACAGTACAGGCCCAATAGTTTCTAGCTGCTTAGTCATGTCCGAATGCGCGCAGAGGCGGTCCGCGTTTGAGTGCGCCGCCGTGGCCCCAACATCCAACTGCTGCCATGCCCCGGGTCACTCTGCTTGGCCAGCACGTTGTCAATACGCGTAGTCAGGTGGCCCCGCATGTCGGCAGGCGCGCTCGGACGCGACAAAGGTCGGCTAGCCGTGCAGGCGGCACCAATAAATCCAAAGACCAGGCCTGCATGCACTGGTTTGCCAGGCACCCGTGCGGCGCCATCTTACTTGGCATTGCCGCGTTCTTTCTGCCATTGCTCGTACGATTGCTTGTTCTGTTGTTTGCAGGCAAGGTAATCTCTTGCGTCTACGTTCCTGCGCTGACACTCACGCAAATTATGCGCTTCGGCAGACTTCGCCAGGGATGCGTCCATTTCCTCCGGCGTCGTGAGGCGCACCGTCCCGCATCCAGCGGCCAGCACACAAAGCGCAAGCGCTAGGATTATTCGGGCCGGATCAGATGCCAGTCCCGCAGAAAGTAGAAGCTTCGAGCGAAAATTCATATGTTCTTTTTGAAGGCACATCCTAGATTTACCTATTATATACTTACGTCCCGTACAGTCGTAAGTCGAGTGCGAGTCGTGGCGAACGGATATTTCGGCGAACGCGGCTGGCCGACTGGCTGTGATCCTTGACCTGCCATCCGAAGCTGCGCAGCGACCCGCGCCACCCGTCCATGAGGGGATTCAAGCAGAACCTGTGGAGGTTGATCGAGCGGAAACAGGAGTCTTTTCCATGGACATACCAATATCCCCGAAATATATGCTGGCACCAAGGGGGTTAAACATCCTCGTCAGTTGCAGATAACGCTGGTTCACAGCGATGAAATGCAGGTCGGCGCAGACCAATGCTGGTTCATTTGCAGCTAATGCTGGTTTGAGGGAGCTGTCAGTCGCAGTTATTCCCGGCCGAGACACCGCTGGAATGCTGGTCGGGCTGGTTTTAAATGCAGGTTACTACAAATAGCAGTCGTTCGCATGAGCTATGTAAGGAGCATACAAAGCACGTGACTTTGTTTTTTGTCACCGCTTAAACCATTGTGCGAGAATGCCGTTCCTCTGTGAATGATGCGCATAATGACCAAACTCGCCGCGATAACTGTCATGACGCTAGTGCTGGCTGCTTGCAAGCCCGCTGCTACAGCACCTGCACATGATATTTCTGCGGCAATGAGCCAGACCGCGACCACCTTGCTGAAGACCAAATTTCTACACTCGACGTCTATTGCTGTAGTTTATCGCGGCAAGGAATTCGTTCTGCATCAAGGCGAGCTGGAGGCCGGCAAAGCAAATCCGCCGAACGACACAACGCTTTATGAAATCGGCTCAGTCAGCAAGACTTTTGCCGGTCTGCTACTGGCGAATGCTGTACTTGATGGGAAAGCGGCGCTCGACGATCCCATACAGAAGTACCTGGTGGGCGCCTACCCAAACCTGCAGTCACAGCGGCAGCCAGTTCGCTTGCGCCATTTGATCACTCACACTAGCAATATGCCGGCCATGCTGCCCTTGCAGGTGAACACCATCTTAGAGGACTTCACTGAACACGCCACGCCCGCAAAGCTGAATGCAGCCTACGCCAATTACGGACAACCGCAGTTCTGGCAGGACTTGCACTCAGTCAGCATCAAAGGTCCGCTTGGCAAGGACTACGCCTACTCAAGTGCCGGCACCGAACTCATTGCGCATACGCTTGAGAAAATCTACGGCATGCCCTATGAAGTGCTGCTCACGCAATTCATCGCGCGCGAAGCCGGTATGCAGGATACCAGGCTGAGACTCACACCCAAGGATGCCAGCCGCCTAGCGCCCGGCTATCACAGCGATAATCCCGTCGTCACAACACCGATGCCGCAACTGCCATGGGGCGCAGCAGGCAATCTGAAGTCGACCATGCCGGATATGGCGAAGTACCTGCGCCTGCAACTGAGCGCCAATCCAGCGGTCGTCGAATCTCACAAGCCGCTGGTAAGCTTTAAGGACGACTTCAGCATTGGCTACTTTTGGAACATCGGTAGCAATCGCCAGTTAGGAACGCATTATGTACACCACGGCGGCGTGCCACGTGCGCAAAGCTACGCCTACGTCGTTCCAAAATATCAGCTTGGGATCTTCATCATAACCAACCAGAGCGGCGACGATACCGCCGGCGCCATGGAAAGTTCGCTGGCGCACATTTTCGATACAGTGGCATCGTTGGAAAGAGCGCAGTAGGCCGGTTCTGTCGCATTGCTGAGAACAGGACAGACTTTCCGTGTCGAGTATGACCCCGGCTCACACCGGACGGATTTGTCCCGCCAGGGCATAAAACTGGTCTGCAAACGACCTGGCAGCGGCGCCATCGAACACGAACTGCCCCTTCCGGATCATGTGCATGAGCTCGATGCCGGCAAGCACATTGCTGGCAGACCGGAAGGACTTAAAGTTGAGCATCGGCCTGGTGACCCGCTTGATGGCGCGATGGTCCTGTTCGATGATGTCGTTGAGGTATTTGACCTGGCGCACCAGGATCGGCACGTCGCGGCCGGCGTTGACCGCATCGATGGCCGCCTTGTTGGCGCCACTCTTGTCCATCGAGACCTTGTCGGGACCCCCGTTTGCTCCCATCGCCTTGTCGAAGAAGCGCTTCGCCGCGACCATGTCGCGCTTGGCCGTCAGCAAGAAGTCGACAGTCTTGCCCTGCTTGTCGACGGCGCGGTAGAGATATTTCCAGATGCCCTTGACCTTGATGTAGGTCTCATCCATGCGCCAGCTGCCACCGACCGGGCGCTTGTGTTTGCGGGCCATCTTCTCGATGAGCGGCAGGAACCGGACCGTCCATCGGTTGATCGACGAATGGTCGACCGATACACCGCGCTCTTCCATCATCTCTTCCAAATGCCGATAGCTCAGCGGGTAAGCGGCGTACCAGCGGATGCAAGCCAAAATCACGTCGATCGGAAAGCGCATCCCCTTGAAGTTGAGCATGTTGATTTGTCCAGTGATCGGACACCGAAGTCTACTTGATCAGCACCTTGGCCGTTTGCACATGCCAATGCGACAGAACCTTGCTGGCACATGTGCTGGTGGCCAAGTTTGCCGACCATCTCCCGCTGTACCGGCAGTCGGTGATCTATGCCCGCGAAGGCGTTGAACTGGAGCGAGCGCTGCTGGCGAACTGGGTTGGTGCCGCCAGCGCCTTGTTGCGCCCGCTGGTGGACGCGATCCGGCGCCATGTGCTCGCTGGCACCAAGCTACACGCCGACGACACGCCGATTCCGGTGCTGGCGCCGGGCAATGGCAAGACGAAAACAGCACGGCTGTGGACCTACGTGCGTGACGATAGCGCCTCCGGCGACACCACGCCCGCGGCGGTCTGGTTTGCCTACACGCCGGACCGCAAAGGCATCCATCCGCAAACTCATTTGGCCAACTTCAAGGGCGTGCTGCAGGCCGATGCGTATGCCGGTTTCAATGCACTCTACATCGATGGCACGATACAGGAAGCGGCATGCTGTGCGCATGCGCGCCGCAAGTTCCACGATCTGCATGCAGCCAGACCATCGGCCATCACGACCGAGGCCCTGCGCCGGATCGCCGAGCTGTATGTGATCGAGGCCGAGATACGCGGCAAACCGCCGCATGAACGACAGCAGGTACGCCAGCAACGATCACGACCATTGCTCGACGACTTCGGCAGCTGGCTACGTGCCACGCTTGAAAAGCTGTCGCGCAAGTCGGACACGGCGGCTGCGATCCAGTACGCGCTCAATCTGTGGCCGGCGCTGCTGCGCTACAGCGACAATGGCATCATCGAGATCGACAACTCGGCCGCTGAACGGGCGCTGCGTGGCGTCGCCATCGGCCGGCGCAACTACCTGTTCGCTGGCGCCGACAGCGGTGGGGAGCGCGCTGCCGCTATTTACTCGCTGATCGGCACCGCCAAGTTCAACGGTGTTGACCCCGAGGCCTGGCTGCGCCATGTGCTGACCAACATCGCCGATCATCCGGTCAACCGGGTCGACGACTTCCTGCCCTGGAACTGCGCCGCGCAGCTCCCTTCGGCTTAAACAACACGCCGCTTCCCAGCGGTGTGATGCCATCATCTTCTAATTCATTGCCGTGTTCAAGACGGCGCTGGCTTGACGCTTACGGTGTCGCTATCGGCCGGCGCAACTATCTGTTCGCCGGTGCCGACAGCGGTGGCGAGCGTGCCGCCGCCATCTACTCGCTGATCGGCACGGCCAAGTTCAACGGTGTTGACCCGGAGGCCTGGCTGCGCCATGTGCTGACCCACATCGCCGATCATCCGGTCAATCGGGTCGAGGACTTCCTGCCCTGGAACTGCGCCGCGCAGCTCCCTTCGGCTTAAACAACACGCCGCTGCCCAGCGGTGTGATGCCATCATCTTCTAATTCATTGCCGGGTTCAAGACGGTACTGGATTTACGCTTACCTTGAACACACTGACTGCGTGCGCCAGGCTGCCTGCTGCTGCAAAGTGTTTGCCTTCTTCTACCGGCGCGCGCACCGGTTATGCAAGCTAGAAATGACGCAGATCTGCCTGCCACTCAGGAGAAAGTCTTGCCCGTTTATCGCTGCCGACAATTGCCGCTAGGTACAGACGCTGAGGCACTTGGAAAAAATAAAGTAAATGTCGTTACACCATCCTGTTCGCTCTGAACTTTAGCACTTCCGTGATGCAAGGACATGATCGACTTGACGATGGCCAGTCCTAATCCGGCTGATGCAGAAATGCTCGATCTTGATTTGTCCGATCGGTAAAAACGGTCGAACAGGCGTGGCAAATCTTCCGCGACAATACCTGGGCCAGTGTTGGAAACCGATAGGTGCACACCATCTTGATCAGCCACCGTACGCAACACGATGGTGTTGCCTCTTGTCGTGTAACGAATAGCATTGGAGACCAGATTGCTTACTGCGCGGCGCAGCAGGTGTGCGTCGGCATGCACCGTGCCGGTGGCAATCAGCAAAAGGAGAACCCCAGCCTCGGAGGCGGGGCCTTCGAAGTACTCGGTAATGCGCGTGAGCTCGCCGTGAGCGTCCAATTGTTCCGTCGATAGTGCAACCTGATCGTGATCTGCACGAGCCAAGAACAACATGCTTTCCACCATTCTCGCTAGCCGCCCAAATTCCTCATAGTTAGAAGAAAGCAGATTTTGATATTCCTCGGTTTCTCTAGGTTGAGATAACACGACTTCGGTCTGGACCATCAGGTTGTTCAGCGGCGTGCGTAAATCATGAGCAAGGTCGCCAGCAAATTCGGACAGATTATTGAGACTGCTTTGCAGGCGGTTAAGCACCTCGTTAAACGAATCGGCCAGAACCCGTAGCTCAGCAGGTGCCGATTGTGCATCCAATCGTATTTCAAGATTATGCGCCGTAATCTGTTGTGCTTGACCTGCAAATAACTTCACTTTCCCCAAGCCACGACGAACGACCATAAAGCCCAGTAGCGCTGTCAGCACTGCGCCGATGAGTCCTGCAATAACAACTTTCAATCTATAAGTAGCTAAGACCGCAGCAAGGCCATTGCTACTGCGGGCAAGCGTGATGGTGACTTCCGTACCGGTGGCACCAACAGAACCCAGTGCACTGATGACTCGCAAATTTTGCTCGTTGCGCTGTACGGCATTGCGAACATGCGATGGTTCAGGTATCACAGCTGCTGGTATCGGTGCGGCGGCATCCGTGAACGAGTACTGGACATTATTACGCGCCAAGATATCCCTATTCTTAGTTTGTATCAACAACGAAAACTCTCCGTGAATGTCAACTGCCTCCAAAAAACGATGAGGATGCAGGCGGATCGAGTCGACATCAGCCGTTTCCTCTAAAACGTGTCTGATGAATAGAATGCACTCCACTAGGTTGGTATCGTCCCGTTCCTGGAGTTGGCTTGCCAGCGCCTGATAAAGGTAGATGCCAAGCACGGAAAACACGAACACTGAAATAAAGGCAAAGAGTGCTCCCAACTGCGCAGTGAGAGACCAGTTGCTGACCCTCACCGGCGATCTTCCAAAACATAACCCATACTGCGGATTGTATGGATAAGCTTAACTTCAAACGGATCATCAATTTTCGCCCGCAGGCGACGTATCGCAACATCGACAACATTGGTATCACTGTCGAAATTCATGTCCCAGACTTGAGAGGCAATCAGTGGCCGCGACAAAACTTGACCGACGCGCTTCAGCAGCAAATGCAAAAGGGCAAACTCCTTTGCAGTCAAATCGATGCGGATCCCAGCCCGAATGACTCGCCGCTTGGGAGCGTCCAGCTCCAGATCGGCGACGTGTAAGAGATCTGGTTCCCTAGTTGGACCTCGCCGAAGCAGTGTGCGGATGCGCACAAGAAGCTCTACAAAAGCAAATGGTTTTACCAGGTAGTCATCCGCGCCGAGTTCAAGTCCCTTAACGCGGTCATCCAAGCCATCCCGCGCAGTCAAAAAAAGTACAGGCGTATCAATGGTTTTGCGCAACTCCGATATCACCTGCCAGCCATCAAGGCCAGGAAGCATGACGTCAAGGACGATCAGATCATACTGTGACACGGTCGCAGCATGAAGCCCGTCTGGGCCTGTGGTGGCGAGATCGACTATAAAACCTGACTCGGTGAGACCCTTGCGAATATATTCGCCTGCCTTTTGTTCATCTTCCACCACTAATAGACGCATGTTGTTGTTCCACTGAGCAAGCTAATTATTGACATCTGACAGCATATGGGACTTCTGGTCAGCGTTTTTGCGTTGAGTCTACTTCGACCAAGTGACAACCGTCTGACGCCAACATTACATTTTTGTCAGAATCAACGTGTTTTCGAACCTATTAGAGCCAAAAATCAGATAAGTATTGATGGCCTTGCTGGCACTTGCAAGCCTTCCTCGACGATGTCCCTTCGGCCGTTCGGGTTGGTAGAGAAAATCCTGCATTATGGAAAAAGATGCATTCGAATGTACGATATTTGCACGGCGGGCCTATGAAAACAAGGAAAAAGACAGTGTTCAGGCTTTTGGTTGCTGACATGGATGCGAGTCAGGAAGAATCGATAAAGCTGTTGTTAGAACGTGCCTCCTCATCCAATAAATATTATCTTAAAGGCAAATTAAATGGTTTAGTTATGTAGCAACAGCTTGCTGATCTGGCGTTTAGCATGTATCACATCCCAAGTAATATCCAGTTATAATCAGTCATGCTCAAACGCTTCCTCTATATTCTTGCTGTCGCTTTCGCTCTCCAGATGAGTTGGGGAATTGCGAGCGCATATTGCTTGCATGAGACCGGTAAAGCAAGTTTGCATTTTGGGCATCACCAGCACGAACACAAAACATCCAAAGATACTTGTTGTGGTTCTTCCTCTTCCAGTTCAAAGAAATCGGCTGTTCATCTTGACTGCCCATCGTGCTCGCATGGCTTGGTAGGCATGATCACTTGGGCTTCCAATTTCGAGGAGCCGTTGACGGCAATTCATTCCCCGCCGTTATTAGTTCGAGCACTACCCCCTCCCTATCCTGACTTACCTGAGCGCCCTCAGTGGCATGTTGCCGCCTAGTCCGGCGACATAGACTCATATACATCTTCGTATTTGTAGATCACCACTACAGGTGAGCGTGTCGTCGCCGGATTCTTCCCATTTCATTTTTTGGAGAATTCTATGCGACCATCATTTTTGCCGCTTGTGCTTGCGATCGTACTCGCATTTCCGCTGCAAGCGGCTGCACAGACGGAAGCACCGTCAGTTGCAACGGCAGCCCCAGCGGCTGCTCATAAAGGCGCTTCTGCATTGACATTGGCAGAAGCAATCAAACTCGCCTTTGAGGGCAACCCTGGGCTCCGGACAGCCATGCGTGATATTGATATCGCCGCTGGCGAATTGATCCAGGCGGGTACCCGACCTAACCCTGAGCTTTCCTTTGTTTCGGAGGGTCTTAAAAAAGAACAGAGGACACGAACTATACAATTCAGTCAACCGTTGGAGCTGGGTGGCAAACGTGCTGCCCGCATGGCGGCAGCGAGCCTCGGAGGAGATATTGCCTCCGCCGATCTGGCCGGGTACCGTACCTCGTTGCGCGCTGACGTCGTGACTGCTTTTTTCGACGTCGTAGCGGCTCAAGAGGGCTATCAACTTGCGCTTGCATCACAGCAACTTGCGCAGCGCGTCAGCGATGCAGCGGCGCGGCGTGTGATGGCAGGCAAGGTGTCACCGGTAGAGCAAACCCGGGCTCGTGTGGCGGAAGCAAGCAGCAAGATTGAACTAAATCAGGCTGCCAATGATCTGACGCTGTCCAAACGGCGTCTCGCTGCAACTTGGGGAAGCCAGACACCCCAGTTTGATTCCGTTGTCGCACTTGAAATGCCAGCACAGGCTGTCCCTACCTCTAATGAATTAAATAATCGCCTTCCGACAGCCCCACAGACTCTCCGGGCACGTCTGGAAGTTGATCGCCAAGAGGCGTTGACTAAGGTAGAACGCAGCCGCAGGATTCCTGATGTAAATCTGATCGTTGGAACCCAGCGTGACGAACAACTTGGTCAAATCGGGCCGCGTCGCACCATCTTGGGGCTATCGATTCCGTTGCCACTTTTCGATCGTAATCAAGGCAACGTCCTCGCAGCCTTGCGCCGAGCAGACAAAGCCAGAGATGAGCTGAAGGCAGTAGAGAACAGATTGTCAGCGGAAGTTGCTGAGGCAACTGCACGCCTCAGTGTTGCGCAGTCCGAATTGACAATTTTGCGGACCGACATTCTGCCAGGAGCGCTGAGTGCATATGAGGCAGCTTCAAAAGGGTTTGAACTCGGAAAATTTAGCTTCCTTGATGTCCTTGATGCACAGCGCACACTTTTCCAGGCAAAAACTCAATATGTACGCGCGCTCGCTGAATCACATCGCTCCGCCGCCGACATCGATCGCATTATCGGACGCGTTGAATCGAATGGCACTTTGATTGCACCTGCGATCTCATATCAGGAAACAAAATGAAAACACCGAACATTGAAAAGAAATCGCTGCGCGCGATGATGGCGATCGTAGCAATCGGCGCTGTGCTGTTGGCCGCCATTTTATTTACTGGTAAATCCGGCGGCGCCCCGGAAGGGACGGACACTGAAACTTCCGCCAAGGCAGATGAAAAAGAGAAAGGCGTTGGAGGAGGCGCCGGCAAAGGCAGCCATGGCGGAAAATTGTTTGTCCAAGGGGCGACTACCGTTGAAGTCATCCTTGCAGAAGAGAAGGGAGAAGCTCGCCATCGCTTATGGCTCTACGAAAATGGCAAACCCGTTGCGCCGACTACCGCCACTGCGACCGAGCAAATCAAACGCGCTGACGGCCAGGTGATGAACTTTGAATTCGCAGTCGACAAAGATAGTTTGCTGGCCAAAGAGAGCATTTCCGAACCGCATATTTTTGATGCTCTCATTACTGTCCGTAAGGGCGGCGTCACGATCCCGATCAAGTTGCAAAGCGAGGAAGGCAAAATTGAGTTGACTGATGCTCAAATCAAGACTGCTGGGGTGATGGTAGCAAAATCCGGTACGGCGAGTATTAATAGTGCCTTTCAACTAGCTGGCGAAGTGCGCTTCAACGAAGACCGTACTGCACACATCGTGCCCCGTTTGCAAGGTGTAGTTGAAAGTGTGGCCGTCGACCTTGGTCAGCAGGTAAAGAAAGGACAAGTTCTAGCAATCATCGCCAGCACCGTTTTGTCTGAAATGCGCAGCGAATCGCTTGGTGCGCAAAAGCGCCTGGCGATGGCGAAATTGACCTACGACCGCGAGAAAAAATTGTGGGAAGACAAAATTTCCGCAGAGCAGGATTATTTGCAAGCCCAGCAGGGGCTGCGCGAAGCGGAAATAGCTGCTCAGAACGCTTCTCAAAAAATCGCCGCCATTGGTGCCTCTGGTGCTAGTTCCGGTGCATTGAACCGCTTTGAACTGCGTGCGCCATTCGATGGTGCAATCATCGAAAAGCACATTACTTTAGGCGAATCTGTGGGCGCCGATGTGAACGTATTCACGATTGCGGATCTGTCAACGGTATGGGCAGAAATCATCGTTCCCGCCAAGGATCTCGGCACTGTGCGCGTTGGTACGAAAGCACTCGTCAAGGCAACCACGATGGATTCCGAGGCATCTGGTGTAGTTTCCTATGTCGGTTCGCTGCTTGGAGAACAGACACGCACGGCCAAAGCGCGAGTCACCCTGGCAAACCCGAAACTGGCCTGGCGCCCGGGCCTGTTCGTCAATGTCGACCTGACCTCCGATGAGCGCGAAGTACCTGTTGCGGTGGCCAGCGATGCAATCCAGACGGTTGAAGGTAGTCCAGCCGTGTATATCCGCATCGATGGCGGCTTTTTCGCTCAGCCAGTGGAGACCGGCCGCAGCGATGGGAAATACACCGAGATCGTAAAGGGTCTTGCTGCTGGTATTACGTATGCGGCAAAAGGTAGCTTCGTCCTCAAGGCGGAGCAGGGCAAAGACAGCGCCGAACATGCACATTAAGCCGGAGAAATCAAATGTTTGAACGCATAATCCGCTTTTCCATCGAGCATCGATGGTTGGTGATACTCGGTGTTATTGCCATGATGGGTATTGGTATCTTCAGCTACCAAAAGCTGCCAATTGATGCCGTACCCGATATTACCAATGTCCAGGTTCAGATTAATACCTCAGCACCAGGGTATTCGCCGCTGGAAGTTGAACAACGTGTGACTTTTCCGATCGAAACAGTGATGGCCGGCTTGCCAAGTCTGGAGCAGACGCGCTCATTGTCGCGTTATGGCTTGTCGCAGATTACCGTGATCTTTAAAGATGGAACGGATATTTACTTCGCCAGGCAACTGGTCAACCAACGATTGCAGGAAGCGAAAGAACGCCTGCCTGAAGGCGTTTCTCCGGTACTCGGTCCAATTTCAACGGGTTTGGGCGAAATTTATCTTTGGACAGTTGAGAGTGAGCCGAACGCAAAGAAGGCCGATGGCCAGCCTTACACGCCGACGGATCTGCGTGAAATCCAGGACTGGATCATCAAGCCCCAATTGCGCAACGTGACTGGGGTTACGGAAATCAACTCCATAGGTGGATTTGCAAAGGAATATCACGTTACACCGAACCCGACAAAGCTGTCATCTTATGGCCTGACGTTTCAGGACATCGTCACTGCGCTGGACGCGAACAACAACAATGTCGGTGCCGGTTATATTGAAAAACGTGGTGAACAGTTTCTGATCCGCGCTCCTGGCCAGGTAAAGTCGCTGGAGGATATGAGAAATATTATTCTCAATACCGTTCAAGGGGTACCGATTCGCATTCGTGATGTGGCCGAAGTCGAACTCGGGCGTGAACTGCGTACCGGTGCGGCGACCGATAACGGCCGCGAGGTTGTGTTGGGTACTGTCTTCATGCTGATTGGACAAAACAGTCGGATCGTCTCGCAAGCGGTAGACAAAAAAATGGCGGAGATTAACCGCACCTTGCCCGCTGGTGTCAAAGCCGTCACTGTTTATGACAGGACCGTGCTGGTTGACAAGGCAATCAATACCGTTAAGAAAAATCTGATGGAAGGCGCGGTACTGGTCATCGTCGTACTGTTCCTATTCCTTGGTAACATACGAGCTGCTCTGATCACCGCGATGGTCATTCCGCTGGCCATGCTGTTTACGTTCACGGGGATGGTAACTTATAAGGTCAGCGCGAACCTGATGAGTCTCGGCGCCCTTGACTTCGGCATCATCGTCGACGGAGCCGTTGTCATTGTAGAAAACTGCGTACGCCGTCTGGCTCATGCGCAAGCGCATCATCAACGCACATTGACTCGCGCGGAACGTTTTCATGAGGTATTTGCTGCGGCAAAAGAGGCGCGTCGCCCATTGTTGTTCGGTCAGCTCATCATCATGATCGTCTATATTCCTATCTTCGCCCTGACCGGTGTGGAAGGAAAAATGTTCCATCCAATGGCATTTACCGTTGTCGCGGCACTTGTCGGCGCGATGATTCTGTCGCTCACTTTCATCCCGGCCGCTATCGCACTGTTTATCGGCAAGAATGTTGCTGAAAAAGAAAATCGCGTAATGGAGTTCGCCAAGCGCTTATACACGCCTTTGCTGGCCAAGGCGTTGCTCAATAAAGCTGTCGTGGTAACCTCTGCAGTCGTGCTTATCGTACTGTCGGGTGCTGTCGCAAGTCGGATGGGGAGCGAGTTCATTCCCAATCTGAACGAAGGCGATTTTGCGATTCAGTCGTTGCGCATCCCGGGGACTAGCCTGACCCAGTCGATCGAAATGCAGAAACAGCTCGAAGCTGGTCTGAAGGCCAAGTTTCCGGAAATTGAGCGGGTCTTCGCGCGTACAGGTACTGCGGAAATTGCTTCTGACCCGATGCCGCCGAATATTTCAGACGGCTATGTGATGCTTAAGCCTGAAAAAGACTGGCCGAGTCCGAAAAAAACCCGCGCGCAAGTACTAGCGGCCGTACAAGCGGAGGCCGCCACTTACGCTGGCAACAGTTATGAGTTCTCACAGCCCATTCAGTTGCGCTTCAATGAACTCATTTCTGGGGTGCGTAGTGATGTCGCCGTCAAGATATTTGGCGACGATATGGACGTCCTGAATGCGACAGCGGCGCAAATCGCTAGTGTACTTTCTCGCATCCCCGGCGCGGCGGAGGTCAAGACCGAACAGACTTCCGGCCTGCCGATGCTCACTGTCAATATCGATAGGGAGAAGACTGCTCGCTATGGCCTCAATGTCGGCGCGGTTCAAGAAGCGTTGGCGATTGCTACAGGCGGAAGAAATGCCGGCACCGTGTTTGAGGGTGACCGCCGTTTCGACATCATCGTGCGGCTTCCGGAAGATCTGAGAACTGACTTGGAGGCACTCAAGCGCCTGCCTATTCCTTTGGCACGTTCTTCGGGAACGAACGGTGCGGCCGGGGAAGTTAGTTTCATCCCTCTCTCCGAAGTAGCCACCCTCGATTTTGCACCAGGTCCTAATCAGATCAGCCGGGAGGATGGCAAGCGACGCATCGTGGTGAGCGCGAATGTGCGTGGGCGCGATATTGGTACCTTCGTTCCCGAAGCGGAAAAACTGATTCAGAAGGAAGTCAAAATACCACCTGGTTACTGGATGATCTGGGGCGGGACTTTTGAACGACTGCAGTCAGCAACCCAGCGACTGCAACTGGTCGTGCCACTCGCATTATTCCTCGTGTTTACCTTGCTATTCGTGATGTTCAATAACGCAAAGGACGGCTTGATTGTGTTCACAGGCATTCCGTTTGCGCTGACAGGCGGCATTCTGGCGCTTTGGCTGCGCGATATTCCGCTCTCGATTTCCGCTGCAGTCGGTTTTATCGCCTTGTCTGGTGTGGCCGTGCTGAACGGTTTAGTGATGATCTCCTTTATCCGGACACTTCGCGATGAGGGCATGTCCTTAGACCAGGCAATCACGACGGGTGCGCTGACTCGTTTGCGACCAGTCTTGATGACTGCATTAGTGGCATCGCTGGGATTTATTCCGATGGCGATTGCGACCGGCACAGGTGCGGAAGTACAACAGCCACTTGCGACAGTCGTTATTGGGGGAATTATTTCATCGACGCTGCTAACGCTACTGGTCCTTCCGCTGCTTTATCGCTTAGCACATGGCAAGGATGAGGATGCTGAATCCGGTACTGTCCAGGAAAAAGATCAACTTCCTGCTTGATCCTCATATTGATTAACGACAATTGATAACAAACCGCCCAAGCATGGCATCGCTTGGGCGGAAAAAGAGCGACATAGACGTGGTCAGAAATCACAATACCGCTATGGGCACAGTAGAAAAGTATGATTTCGATAATACTGCATGTAATTATTATTTATTTTATTAAAAATGAAAATTATTAATTAATATTTTTAGAATTTCTTCTTGGTTAGCGCGATCAGAAGGTTGGCAGTAATTGAATTTTTTCAAAAAATATTGCGATTTAATTGTGCATTGATATGATGTATAGGGAAAGAGTTGGTGTATCAATGAAAAATGAAAGAGAATTTATAAAATATATCGGCGAAAAATTGTTGATATTGGCACTCGTTTTATTGTTGATTTTTGTTGTTTTTGATTCTGTGTCCTATTGGTTGCCGGATTTAAATTGGTTAATCACAAAAATTTTATAGAAATAAAATATTTGACAATCAAATAAAAATAATTTTTTGGTAAAGATGGGGGGGAGTCATGCGTATATTATTGCTGGGAAGTGATATCTCATTTGCCGATAAGGTATTTGATAGCGCCTTGAAAAATGGCTGGAGGATCAATCATGTGAAAGACCTTATCGCAGCAAGATTGGCCTTGCTTGAGACGAGTTACTCTATTGTCCTAATCGATAATGATCTATCTTCGAAATTCGGGTTGAACCTGCTTCGAAATATGCGTGCTCAATATGACGTGACACCAGTACTCATAACAGCCGAATCCTGTAAGGTGAGTGAGCGTATAACTTGGATTGATTCTGGTGCAGACGATTATTTGCTGAAACCATTTGAATTTGATGAGCTGTGGGCGCGCGTACGCGCAGTAACCCGAAGAAGTGAGGGCCGTATGGTGCCTTTAATAACTTGGGGCGATATTGAAATTGACGTCGTAAAGCCTAGTGTAACGCGTGCTGGTAAGCCAGTCCGGCTTAGCGATCACGAATACCGGATCCTGCTAACCCTTATGCAGGGGAAGGGACATGTTGTTGGACATGAGCATCTAGAAGCAATGATGTATGACGGAGCTGCTACGATTGAAAGCAATACGCTAGCCGTGCATATTTGTCAGGTCCGACGCAAACTGGGTGCGGGCATTATTACTACCGCCTATGGCCAAGGATATTTAATGGCTAATCCATGCTAAAAATTCCTTTGGAGTTGAATGCGTTCTAAATACAAAATATAAAAATTAAAAAGCTATATAAATTTTAACATACATCTCACATATTAATTGAGATCTGAAATGAATGATGCGATTAAAAATTCTCCGATAGTAGAAAATAAACCAATTGAAAGCGTGGGGGCGCGCAATCTTACAGAGATGCCTGATTTTCATCTGGAGGTCACTTGGACAGTTTTGGGTACATCCGTTCTGACATTCTTGCTGCTCATGGGATTCGTGTTATGGATGCGGCTGTCGAGTCGTAGAAAAAAGTTGGTAAAGAAAGAAATTCTTCTACCGACTCGACATCCACGAAAGCGAAAACGGCGACGCCATTAAAACCATTGTGCAGTCCAAAATTTTAATAAATTAAAAGAAGGTTATATTTTGATGCTTCGCTTTCAATCAATGAGCTGGATTGAAGTCGCTTCTCACATTATTGATATGTTGATCGCCTATGCTTTGGCATTGCCAATTGGGTGGGACAGAGAGTCGGCAACAAATGGTGGCGCAGGTTTGCGGACATTTCCTATAGTTGCAATGGCCAGCTGCGGTTTTATTTTAATTGGAATCGGTGCGCTCGGTGAAAATTCACCACAGTTAGCGCAGGTCCTATACGGTTTGATTGTGGGGATTGGATTTATTGGTACCGGTACTATCTTCAAGAGTAGTAGCGAGATGCGCGGAAATACCACGGCATCGACAGTGTGGGTGACTGGCGCAATTGGCGCTGCAGTGGGATTTGCTTTGTACGATATCGCCGTGGTATTGAGTTTTGTAACTTTTTTGACACTACGTCTCAGAAAATTAAATACATGAATGATCATGAATGCCCATCATTACGAATATTTCTTGTGAAGTTTTATGTATAGTTATTTGTTAAAATTAATGAAGTTAAAATTATTATCAATAGTAAGATATTTTAAAATATATTTCGGAGTAAACTATGTTGGAACACATCAAAGCAAGTTTGACCGATGCTAAACAGGCCCTCGATACATTTCTAACCGACGAATCTGGGCTGCAGCGGGTAGAGCGTGCAGCAAATGTCTTGCTGGCTGCCTTTAATGGTGAAGGAAGGATATTCACATGTGGTAACGGAGGGTCCATGTGCGACGCGATGCATTTTGCAGAAGAGTTTACTGGGCGTTTCCGTAATGATCGATCTGGTCTGCCAGCAACAGCGATCAGTGACCCAAGCCATATGTCGTGTGTTGCAAACGATTTCGGATATGACCAGGTATTTTCTCGCTATCTGGAGGCGCATGGGCGTGAAGGCGATGTGCTGTTAGCCATCAGTACGAGCGGAAAAAGTCCGTCGATCATTATGGCTGTTACCAGCGCCCGCAATCTCCGAATGAAGGTAATTGGATTGACGGGCAAGGCGGGTTCGGAATTTGAGCCACTATGCGATGTTTGTATTTGTGCACCAGCTGGCCAATATGCAGACCGCGTGCAAGAGATGCATATTAAGATTATTCACATACTGATCGAATTGGTAGAGCGTTCGCGCTTTCCTGAAAACTACTAGTACATTTATGTGAAAATCCGGCCTCACTGGAATGCAGAGAATTTTTACCTGATGAGATAAAACTTGTCCTTGGTTTATACTGTTTTTTTACTTCCCCATCGTTAGGGATGGTTCTTAAAGACACTGTTTCAATAGCTGCGCGAAAGATGCGGTATCGGAAAATGTTAAGTACGACCGATGTTCCACAGCGCAAGCTCCATAATTCCTTTGACATGAAAGAATTAATCCATGAATGCAACTAAACATCCCGTTGAAGGCGGACCAGAAGATAACCAGCCTGACAAGGCTGCGCAAGCCTACGACCATCCTGGGCAGGTGGCAGCCGATCACCGCCCCAAGGATGAACATGCTGGCCACGACCATGCGCATGGTGGTGCTTTGGGTGAAAATGCGGAACTCATTTTTGCCGGTGTATCGGGCATCTTGCTGCTGGCAGGATGGGGGATCGAAAAATTCTCGTTCGGCCCAAGCTGGTTGCCTACTGCATCATTTGTTGCAGCGTATTTTTTCGGCGGATTTTTTACCGCCAAGGAAGCGATCGAGAATATCCGTGCGCGTCGTTTCGAAATTGACACTCTGATGCTGGTCGCTGCCGTGGGTGCTGCGGCATTGGGAAAATGGGCGGAAGGGGCTCTATTACTGTTTTTGTTTAGCCTTGGGCATTCGCTGGAGCATTATGCAATGGGGCGTGCACGTCGTGCGATCGAGGCATTGGCCAAGCTTGCTCCCGAAACGGCCAACGTACGCAGGAATGGGACGATGATTGAGCTTCCAGTGTCACAACTGCAGCTTGGCGATATCGTGATTGTCCGACCGAACGAACGCCTTCCTGCTGACGGTGTGGTGACCCGGGGTACCAGCAGTGTGAACCAGGCGCCAGTAACCGGCGAAAGCGTTCCCGTCGACAAGCAACCCGCTTCTGATCCTGCAGAGGCGGTGAAGGCTTTTGACAAGGTCGCAGCTGTAAACCGCGTGTTCGCAGGCACCATCAATGGTAGTGGCGTCATCGAGGTCATGGTGGCTCGGCGTGCGGATCAGTCGACGATGGCGCGCGTAGTCAAGATGGTTGCCGATGCAGAAACGCAGCGCTCACCGACACAGAATTTTACCGAAAAGTTTGAGCGTATCTTCGTGCCGGCAGTTCTTGTTCTGGTAACCATTCTGCTGTTTGCCGGAGTTGTGGTGGATGAACCTTTCTCGGACAGCTTTTACCGCGCCATGGCTGTCCTGGTTGCCGCAAGCCCATGTGCGTTGGCCATCTCCGTACCAAGTGCTGTATTGAGCGGTGTTGCAAGGGCAGCGCGGGGTGGTGTTCTGGTAAAAGGAGGAGCGCCGCTGGAAAATCTAGGCACGCTTACTTCAATTGCTTTTGATAAAACCGGCACTCTCACTGAAGGCAAGCCTAAGCTGACTGATGCTGTTGCAGCTGACGGGGCGACCGAACAGGAACTGTTATCAGTAGCTATGGCAATTGAGGAGCATAGTGACCATCCGCTGGCGTCCGCCGTGGTGGTCGGTGCAAAGGAACGACTAGGGAACTCCGTGATACCAGTGCAGGCGTCCGATATCAAGAGCATTACGGGGCGCGGGGTACAGGCGATGGTCGGTGAAGAACTCGTGTACATTGCCAAGCCGGTCTTTTTTTCGGAAACAGATGGAAATGTCCTGCCGGTGGACGTGCTCAACGCTGATCTGAAACTAGTGGAAGCAGGGCGTACGACCATGATTGTTCTTAAAGGGAAACGCTTTCTGGGAGTACTGGGCGTCATGGATACGCCTCGTCCAGTGGCAGGAGAGGTCATGGCGGCGCTGCGTGGTTTGGGTATCGATCGCCTGATCATGATTTCAGGCGATAATCAGCAAGTTGCCAATGCGGTTGCCAAAAGCGTAGGCTTAACTGAGGCGCGTGGCGACCTGATGCCAGAGCAAAAGGTCGAAGCGATCAAGGAACTTCGTGATAAGCACGGCAAAGTCGCCATGGTTGGCGATGGCGTCAACGATGCACCAGCTATGGCAAATGCAACAGTTGGAATCGCCATGGGCGCTGCGGGTTCGGACGTAGCGCTAGAAACGGCAGATGTTGCACTGATGGCAGACGACCTTGCACAATTACCCTTCGCCGTAGGACTGTCCAGGAGCACCAGTCGTATCATCAAGCAAAACTTGTGGGTCAGTTTGGGCGTCGTCGCAGTATTGATACCAGCCACCATAATGGGTTTGAACATTGGGACCGCGGTCATATTCCATGAAGGATCGACGTTGCTGGTTGTCATCAATGCATTACGTTTGCTGGTTTATGGTGATATTAAATCTGCAAAAACCATCGCGTAAAAAGAAAGGGCGCGCACCAGAGCTGAACGGTAGCGCGCCGAAATTTATTTTCTTAAATCCTCCCTCTTTGGCGCTATGCAGAGCCAATAAAGAACAAGGATTAACGCCGCAGCGAACCAGATCGACCATAACGTATGGCTCAGAAAATGGGCCCCGCGTAATTGCTGTGATATACCCATGGTCAACCCCACCGCAAAACCTGCTACGCCCGCAGGAATAGCCTTTTTTGGCTCGGCCGGTAGCCAAAAAACACATAACGAAATCAGCCACCGCCTGAAGCGTGTCCGGCAGGAAAACTATTTCCGGCTATAACGAAATCCGGCATAAATTCCAGAAGACGGTAATAAGGCACGGTGCCGCCAAATTGATCAATATCCCAAGGGCAGTGCGACCGGCTACTCCTCTTCAATAGACTGATAGTCGCAGGAACCAGTATCGACGATAAAATGACTAGTCGGATGCGGCGGTCGAATTTGGGTTTCCAAAACTTTCCCGGATACTTCCAGCCGATCATGGTTAGAATAGCAAAGAAAATAGCCAGTAAATTCAGTGAATTTTTAAGATATTTGTGTAACAGGCGTTCGGTCACCCATGAATTTCGCAACGGAAAAACCTGCTGTTGGGCGTCAAAGCTCAGTCCTGCTAGCCACATGTCGATATTAGCGGCCTGCCCCATCCATAATAGCAAGCCGGCGCTAACAGCTAAGAGGAGCAATGCCTTGGAGTATGCCTTACTCTGCATTGGTGCATCCGTTTAAGATATCAAGCTCTGGCTTGTAAACTGAGGTGCTTACGCCGAGCAATCCCAGTATCGAATGGAATACATTATCATGCGAGTAAGGCAAGGCGCGTCGCGCGTCCAGACAAGAACGTTTGAGTCGCAGTCTGTCTTGAAAGCCATCTGACATCCATATAAGCATCGGTACGTGGCGCTGTTCTATGGGGGATATAACAAAAGGCGTTCCAAAAAAACAACTTAAATGATATGTAAGAGAATGAATCAGTGGATAATAGTTAATTCGATGGCGGATGCCTGTATTCGATCAACCTTTTCCCAGCATCGCATAGAAAAATATCCGCGAAGTATACATCGTATATTCTTATCTCGAATATTAGATAGGAGGGGCACGAATTTCTGGATATTGCAGAAAAAATGAATTGGCTGTGCAAAGCTATTGCTTCTGGAACTAGCAAGTAATGTATAAGTCTGGCACGTAGATGTATGCTGCAAGCTACGGTTCGCGTAGCGGTTTGGCAGGCTGTTTGGCAGGCTTTAGCTACGCGAGTAACAAGCTACACTGTCGGGCTACATGCCACGTGCAAGGAAATAACATGTGCCGGTTAAACAGTTATCAGCTAGTTAGCATAAAGAGGATTTGATCCCACATATACGCGAACACCATGCGTTTTCATTTCGGCTGGTGCAATGGAGGATAGATCAAAATCATCTGTAGGGCGAAGAGTATCGAATAGCCAGGTAAACTGTTTTCCATCAGAGGTGAATGTAACGACATCTCCCTGCCTGACATTTACATATTTTGTAGATGGCAAAATTGTGACGCTACGTGTTACTGCTTGGGTTTGGACCGTGCTGCCAAGGTTGGTTTTAGCCATGACTTTACTCTGAGACTGAGCAGTGGCAATTAGCGGGCTGAGGGATGCAATCACAAACGCGGTGATGATTTTGGTTTTGATTAAGTTCATTTGATCTCCTGCCTCATGGTTGTGGTGAAAGAATCTTCGAATTCGGTGAGTTCATTTTATAGAAGTGATCGCACACCGGAATGGCCGAATCATTACATTTGCATTACAACAGTAAGCGTCAGCTACCCAATCTTTACCGCCATCAACGAGTGCGTGCAAAACCTGGGGAGATGACCTGATGCAACATTCGGCGGCATTCTTTTCGGTTCGGCATGATTGCGGTAATCTGACGGGTATCGCAACGGCGAGGGAGATGGTCATGCGTTTGATTATAGAGGCACGCATCGTTGACGGAGACGACGATACCAGCCGAGCAGACAATGCGGTTCTGGCGGTGATCGAGCGTCCCGACCATAGTCTTTCACAGCTGGGTCTCACGCTTTCCGAGGGGAGATCTCTTTTGGCCGAGGTGCAGCGCGCATTGGTGATGCAGCAAGTGGATTCATGGCTTGCCGGACAAATGCATTGCAGGTTTTGCGCCGCAGCCTTGCAGCACAAGGAAAGCCGGGCGCGTGTCGTGCGCACCGTATATGGCAAGGTGACCGTGCCGAGCCCGAGACTGTGGTCATGCAATTGCCATGGCGCGCCAAAACGTACGTTCAGTCCCTTGAGCGAGGCGCTGCCCGAACACACGACACCCGAGTTGAACTACCTCCAGGTCAAATGGGCTGCCCATCTGCCGTTCAGAGCGGCGACCGATTTGCTCAAAGAACTTTTGCCGCTGGATCAGGGCATCTCTTTCAGTGGCACCAGGAATCGGATCCACGTTGTTGGCAAGCTGCTCGATGCCGAAATCGAACGTGATATCGCCAGGCAGGTCGTCACAGAGCCCAGTGACAGTGAATCCGAGCATGTCGGCGCAGTCAGCGTGGATTCGGCCTGGCTTCGTCACACCGACTCCATTCGGGGTCTGGGTCGGCATGTGAATCTCGTCGTCGGCCGCGCGACTTTTGTCGACGGCGAGCCGCGTGTCTACGCCTACGTCCACAAGGAAGTCGCATCGGCGGCTGCACGGCTGGATCAGTTTCTCAGTCGTTGCGGCGTGGCGCCCAATCAGCGCGTGACGGTGATTAGCGACGATGCCGGCGAATTCAGCAAAGCCGTCAAAGGAAGCCAGCTCGCGCGCGGCCGTATCCTGGACTGGTTTCATATCGCGATGAAGTTTCAGGCGGCACTGAACTCGATTTCCGGCGAAAAGACCATCGACTCGCTTGGACACGAGTCGATGGAGCGTGATATTCGCGGCGCCAAATGGTTGGTCTGGCATGGCAAGGGCAGTAAGGCGGTGGCCAGAATCAAGGCACTTGATGACAGGCTGCTGTGCAGGGATGGTTACGAATTCTCAAGGCTGTGGTGGAATCTGCGTACCGTCAGCTGCTACATCCGCAACAACACCGATTCCCTGGTCAACTATGGTGCACGATATAGAAAAGGCCTGCCAATCAGCAGCAGCATCGCCGAATCGGCCGTGAATCTGGTCGTCAGCCAGCGCATGGCCAAGAAGCGCCAAATGCGCTGGACCGACGAAGGCGCGCACTGCCTTGCACAGGTCAGAGTCGCCGTTCTCAATGGCGAACTCTCGCCAGGCAGACTGCAAACTTTGATCGCGACCAGGCCGACTTCCGTCGCCTCTCGACAGTCTTGCGCCAATGGCAGCACATTTGAGCAGCAAGGATGATCTGTCAGCCTCCCCAGGTTTTGCACGCACTCTAAGGTATTTAACCTGGCGCACCAAGATTGGCACGTCACGGCCGGCGTTGATCAAATCGAAGGCCGCGTTGTTGGCGCCGCTCTTGTCCATCGCGACTTTGTCTGGATCGCCGTTAGCTCAGATGGCCTTGTCGAAGAAGCGCTTCGCTGCCGCCATGTCACGCTTGGCCGTGAGCAGTAAGTCGACGCTCTTGCCCTGCTTGTCGACAGCGCGGTACAGGTATTTCCAGACGCCCTTGACCTTGATGTACGTCTCATCCATTCGCCAGCTGCCACCGACCGGGCGCTTGTGTTTGCGGACCATCTTCTCGATCTGCGGAAGAAATCGGACCGCCCATTTGCTAATCGATGAATGGTCTACCGACAAGCCGCGCTCCTCCATCATTTCTTCCACGTGCCGGTAGCTCAGCGGGTAGGCCACGTACCAACGAATGCAGACAAGGAGCAGATCGATCGGAAAGCGCATCCTCTTGAAGTGGAGCACATCGAGTCGTTCAAGATTAAGCACCGTAGTTTTCCTGATCGGCCATCGACGGTTTGCTAATGCGACAGGACCAATTCAAGTCCGTCGTTCACAATGAGAAACATAGATTTTCTTGAGCTATGCCAACGCAAGCGGCTTGATTGCTTCGGCGATGGCTTTGCCAGCGGATATTTCGGCCATACGCAGATCATACGCACTTTGGAGATTCAACCATCCTTGTGCCTCACTGCCAAAATAGCGCTCCAAGCGAAGTGCCGTATCAGCGGAGACGCCGCGCTCACCTTTGGTGATCTCGCTGAGGCGAGAGTACGGAACGTGCAGGGCCAGAGACACAGCGCGCACGCTGACGCCCATGGGCTTAATGTAGTCCTCGACCAAAATTTCGCCTGGGTGGATAGGACGCATACCATTTTTGAACATAATGCCCTCCGTGGCTGTTCAGGTTTTTCTATGCGGGGCTAGGCCCCGCTCAGTGTGGGTCTTCGATCAGCACTTCATAAGGGCCGCTATCACCCCACTTGAAGGTCAGACGCCATTGGTCGTTAATCCGCACATGCCAAGCGCCGTCGTACTCTTTCAGGTCGTTACCCGGCGGCGCCTTCATGAAATTCACCGAGGGAGCCGCGTCGAGCTGGGCCAGCTTGCGCTCGGCTACGTTCTTAATGTTGACGAATCGGCGACTCCTGCCTGTGGTGAACAGGGCTTGCGTGTCGGGACAAGCGAAGGATTGAATTGGCATGTTTTCATATTATCCGTTATCCGGTTAACAGTCAACAAAACGCAAGAATTTTCCTCGTTACATTTAGTTGGACGGCTGAAGCATTTGGGGGGAAGCCTACCAAAAAATTTAACTCCTGTTCACTTGATTCCATCGGCCTGGCCCGCACGGGCCACGCGGCCTGGCGTTTCTCGCTCCCAACTCTCGATCAGATCGATCGCGTCCTGTTCCGTGTAGCCCATGGTCGTGTCGACGCTGGCATGGCCCAGCGACGTGGCCACGCTTCGCAGATCCTGACCCGACAAGAGCGACGTCATCGCGAACGTATGCCGCAGCCAGTGTGCCGATACTCGATCCAGGTGCGCGGCGCTTGCGCCATCGCCGGCCTGCTCCAGCAGAAGGACTGCATCCCGTATCCGGCCTTTGATGATGCCATGCAGTCCTTGCCGGCTCCCCACGTCGCGCCATTCACCAAACAGCCGTCGGTCCGACGCGCTCTTGATCCGGCTCCCGCTCTCCCTTTTTTTGGTGCGCACGGACAGCACAAGCCCATACTGCTGGGGGTTCGGTCCAGGCATCGGATCCAGTCCGAACGCGCGCCGGTAGGCAATAAAAGCTTCCAGGAACGCCACGCTCACCGGTACCGTGCGCTGTTTGCCGCCCTTGGCCGTCTCTGCCTTGACCGTCATGGCCCAATAGGTGTTGCCGCTGTTGGGGTTGTACAGCAACCCGACGGCATCCATTTTAGCCCCGATGAGTTCCGACGCCCTCAGTCCCGACTCGCGCAGGCAAATGAAGATGAAGCAGTCGCGCACGTAAATCTGATGGTCTTTCTGGGTTGGCTGCGGCGCCTCCGCCATCACCTGCAGCACCAGGTCAAACAAATCATCCCCCACGGCGCGTTTTTTGTCCAAGCGGCGCTGCTTCGGCGCTTGGACGAGCGCCATCGGATCGAGGCGCAGATAGCCGGTGCGATGCAGGGCACTGAACATGGCCTTGGTAAAGCGCATGATGTCGGACTGGGTGCTGACGCCGGGCTGCTTCTGGAACGGTGAGTAGTCTGGCGCACCAGGTGCGATATTGATAGTACGCAAGGACGAAGCAGGCAGCTGCGCGAGGTAGTTGCGGAAGGCTTTCACATCTTGCAGGGTCCAGGTCGACGGCGGGCGTCCCAGTTCGCGCTCGCAGTACCAGCGCAGCTTGGCCAGGTGGTAGCGGTAGGTTTTGAGCGTTTCATTGGAACCGCTTCTGCTGTTGTCGGCCACCGCGGCCAGCCACACATTGATCGCTTCCCAGTCGTTGGCGACGGGCCCCAGGCTGTGCACCGGCTGGGGGGCGGCGACCGCGAGCTGGCCGGCGCCGTGGGCGTAGGGCGTCAGTCCAGTCATCGTGCAGGCGCTCCTTTGCTGAACGCCATTTGCCGGTACATGTCCACTTGCTGCTCCTTGTCCTTGAGTTGTTGCTCCAGCTGCGCGCAGCGTTCTTTGGCCCCGCGCGTTTCTCCGCGCACGCCATCGATGGCCTGCATGGCAAACTGCCGGCTGCCATGCAGTTCTTCCGCCATCGCGCCCAGCGCCGCCGCCTGGTCCTTGACGTTCTGGTACAGCGCCGCCAGCTCGCGCGCACGCTCCTCTGCCTGGGTGGCGGCAGCTTGCACCTCGAGCGCCATCCGGGCGGCCTGCGCCCGCGTTTCATTTAAATCCTCTTCGGTGACGGCGAGACGCTCGCGCAGATAGTCGTTGTGGGCTTGCAAGCCGGCCGAACGATCCTGGCCTGCGAACGCCCGATCCTGTTGATCCAGTCGCGCTGACAGGTGGTGCAGCAAGCTGATGATCTGCTGGAGCTCGAGTCCGGTTTCCCGCGCCGGCGCCGGTGCTGGCACCGATGGCGCTGCCTCAGCTGCCGGCAGTGGCGTTGCCGCAGCGATGCCGACGGCCACCGCGCGGCTTTTCAGCTCATGCTCAAGCAAGTTTTTTTCGGTCTCGAGCGTGGTCGTTGACGGCGTGCGCTCGGGCGCGTACGCCTGCAGCAGCTTGCGATAGGTCCCTGCGCTGTAGATGCGCCCGGTCGCGTGGTGCACCGCCCGTAGAAAATCGTGCACGAACGGACGATGCTGGCGGGGGTTGTTGGCGTGACGGGTACGCATATCGCCCAGTTGCATCACCAGGCTGCGCGCCTCATCGTCGGTGAGCGCAAAACGCGGCCGGCCGGCGTTGCGCGGCAGCGATGCCGGTGCTGGCGGCGGTGGGAACAGCGGGTCTGATGGTGGTTGCATGGTGCGCGCAATTGATCGGGTGGGCCAGCGCGGACATCACGGCGGCGTGGGTGAAAAAGAGCATAGCACGACCAGCCAGACAGCGATTTAAACCGGTATTTTTCATGCATAAACGTACCTGTAATTTACCCTATAATACTTAGCCCATATTAAGTATTGTAAATTGGAAAAATCATTTCTGAGATATATCCTGCCGCAAAAAAGCGCGCTTACCTAAATATTGTGGTCGAACAATAAAGTTTGACACTAAACAATAGAGTTTGACAACAAAGCGCACCATGTTGGTGCGGTTTACGGTTCGCGCCACGGCACAATGCGGGTTTGCTGGTGATTTAGTGTCAAACTCTATTGTTTTCAGACGTGGTATGAAGGAAGGAAATCACTGATTTCTGAAGGTAGAGTCAAACTGTATTATTGACCTATCGAGAGACGGTTTTCATAAGTCATTGATTCGTATAACCCGTTAGTGTCAGACTTTATTATTCGCCTACAGTTGATTGATGTAACCGTACCGGGTATGTCCAAAACCGCATTCTCTGGACTTACCCGATATGTATAGATCAAGATAGCTCTCAGAAGAGCTACGCTGAGGCGAGCTGCATGACATTATGGTAGGGTCCGACTCTGTCAGTACGAAGAGGTCCCATTCGAGATCACTTCGAAGCACCCAGTCACTTTGGCCGCGTGGGCTGTAGACGTACCATAGACTGTTGGGACCGACGCCGCGCTGTCCATAGGCTGCAGCAAGTTTGCCTCGAGATTGCGTACCGAGCCGTGGGCCGCGTGCGTTCCTGGATGTCGTCGCCATAACCTTGCCATAATGAGCTGGCGCGGCATGGGCCGACGCGCGAGCCTGTCAGAAATTTTGTGTGAAAGAAGTCATACGATAAAATTTATCCCTGGAAAGGATACGTATGACCATCGACAAAGCCACACTC
>RCMZ01000219.1_pt1 | contig 35844 bp, 29 predicted proteins | sample 2041141 | NCBI WGS metagenome assembly RCMZ01 (sample SAMN09708263, study PRJNA481090) | Wastewater metagenome, whole genome shotgun sequencing project. | biome: sewage; isolation source: Davis station wastewater (DW) | place: Antarctica: Davis Station | collected 2010-03-01 | reverse complement strand
ATGGAATCCCGCGTCGTCATCGCCACGCCTTCGACCCTGTTCGCCCTGTGCAAGGCCGTCGCCTACGGCTGGCGCGCCGAGGAGCAGGCGGCCAACGCCGACAAGGTCGCCGCCCTGGGACGCGAGCTTTACAAGCGGTTGTCGGTCATGGGCGGCCATGCCTCCGCCGTCGGGCGGGCGCTGGATCAGGCGGTGGGCAAGTACAATCAGTTCGTCGGATCGCTGGAAAGTCAGGTCATGGTCTCGGCCCGCCGCTTCGAAGACCTGCAGGTGGATCATGAGGGCAAGGCCCTGCCGGAATTGCCGCCTGTTGAAACGGCGCCCCGCATCATCAGCCGCCCGGAACTGATCGCGCCGACCGGCGACTGAAACGCACGCCACGAAATGTGGAAAGCTCGCTTGACAGGGTGTGAGGCCTTGTGACAAATACGCTTGTCATTTGGACAAGGGGTATTGACGAATGCGCAAATGGTCGAAGGTGACGAAGGCGACCGCCATCACGCTGGGCGCAGGCATCGGGTTTCTGATACCCGGCGCGATTCTGGCTGGTTATGGCGAGAAGGCGGGCTGGTTCTCTGACGGCGCGGCCATATTGACCGTCTTCGGCATCTACGCCATCGGCATGATGGCGGGAGCGCTGTGGATCGGCATTGAGTGGATGCGCTCCATCGACGAGGCGGCGCGCGAAGCCCACAAGTCGGCCTGGTACTGGGGCGGATCGGGCGGCATGTGCGTCGGGGGCATCGCCTTCATCCTGGCCACAGTGGGGCCGTGGCGCGAGGTGATCGCGAAGCTTATCGGCGTGGGCGGCCAGCCGATCGACTATATTCTGACCGGGGCGGGCCTGATGCTGGCGCCGATGTTGATCGGCTATGTCGTCGTCTGGTCGTGGTGGTGGCTGGCGCGGATGCGGGGCTGAGCCATGAACAATCGTCTCAAGGTTCTGCGCGCCGAGCGCGACTGGTCCCAGGCCCATCTGGCCGAGGTGCTGGGCGTGTCGCGCCAGACCGTCAATGCGCTGGAGACGGGGCGTTACGACCCCTCACTGCCGCTCGCGTTCAAGATCGCCCGGATCTTCGAACAACCCATCGAATCCATCTTCTCGGAATAGGATTTCGCCATGACGAACCTGTCCTCAAAGTCCATGCCGCAGTGGGCTCGGCCCCTTGGCGGTCTTGCTCTGATCGTCGCCGTTTGCGGCGTAGCGGGCTACGGCGTGGGTCGTCTCGCCGCCGAAGTTTTTCCGCACGCTCTGCCTGCGGCGGACCTCAGATGGTCGGACGTGCTGGCCTGCCTGCTGGCGGGCGGCCTGATTTTCGGCACGATCGCCGTGCTGATCACCAGTCTGGACGCCCGCCGTCTCGGCCGGATGTACAGGTTGGAGGGACCGGCGTCCGCCCATGAGGTCGCGGTCGCCCGTTTTCAGGCCCTGGTCATGGGCTTTTCCGGCGTCATTCTTCTGCTGCCGATGGTGTTCAGCCTGACCGGCCTGTCGCCGGTCTTCGGCGTCGCCGCCATCGCCGCCCTGTTCGTCGTCCATACGGTGATGAACTGGAGCGTCTATCAGCAGGCCGACGAACTGCTGCGCCGTTCGGTGCTGGAGGCGGCGACCATCGCCTTTTTCCTGGGGCAGGGGCTGCTGTTCATCTGGGCCGCCGCCGAGCGTCTGGGCCTCGCCACGCCGCTCACCGCCTGGGATATCTACGCCGTCCTGATGGCCGTTTATCTCACCGCATCACTCGTTGTCAGCCTGCGCCGCGGCCTGGCCTGATCCTGAAAACCCACATCTGATCCACGACGATCAAGGAACCTTCATGAAGTTCTCTGCTGTCCTCAAGACCTCCGCCGCCAACCTCGCCCGCGCCACCGTCGGCGCCGCCGGTGGCCTGGCCCTGTTCTTCGCCCTGTCGGGCGCGCCCGGTCAGGCCCACGCCCAAGCCCATTCCCAGGACGCCGCGCCCGCCGCCCACCCCGCCATCCAAGGGCAAGGCCCGGCCCTGTGGGTGGTCAAGGATGCGGATTCGACCCTGTATCTGTTCGGCTCGATCCATGTGCTGCGCCCGACGACCGGCTGGGCCAGCCCCCGCGTCACCCAGGCCTTCGACAGCGCCTCCGACATCTGGTTCGAGATCAGCAACCCCGATGACCAGGCCGCCATTATTCCCCTGATTCAGCAGCACGGCCTGTCGCCGCAGACGCCGCTCAGCAGCCGCCTGACGCCTGAGGAAGTCGCCGAACTGGACGAGGCGGCAAAAGCGATCGGCGCCAGCGCGGCTCAGATGGACATCATGAAGCCCTGGCTGGCCGCGCTCAGCCTGTCGGTCGCCCCCCTGGTCAAGGCGGGCTATGATCCCAAGTCCGGCATCGAAATGGCTCTTAAGGCCCGCGCCGAAGCGGCGGGCAAGCCGATCCACGGCTTTGAGACGCTGGACAAGCAGATCGGCATGCTGGCCAACCTGCCTGACGACACGCAACTGGCCTTCCTGCGCGAGACGCTAAAGAATTATGACGAGGCCGCCACCATCCTCGACGCCATGGTCGGCGCCTGGGCTCAGGGCGACGTCGCCACTTTGGACCGGGTTGCGGTTCAGGAAATGAAGTCGGACTCGCCCGAGCTTTACAAGGTGCTGCTGGTCGAGCGGAACACGGACTGGGCCAACCAGATCCAGACGATGCTGCAAGGATCCGGCACCGCCTTCATCGCCGTCGGCGCCGCCCATCTGGCCGGTGAGGACAGCGTTCAGGCTATCCTGAAATCACGCGGGGTCACTGTCGAAGCCGTACAGTAAGGTCAGAATACGGCGGTCCGCCGCCGCATATCGCCTTGAGCCGAACCGCCCGCGCCGCTAAGGGATCACAGGTCGAGCCGTCCATGCGACGCTGCTCCAACCGCCCGGCGCGGGTGTAGTTCAGAGGTAGAACGTCAGCTTCCCAAGCTGAATGTCAGGGGTTCGATTCCCCTCACCCGCTCCAAATCCCAAAGTCACGCAAAAGGGTGGATTGTTTCGCCTGGCGATCCTTGGTAGGGTCTTGCGTGGCAAAATCTTTCGCCCTTTCCCTGAATCTTCGCCCGGCCGCGCTCTTGCTCGCCGGGTCGCGACTTATGGGCTGCCGCCGGGACTGACGGCTGCCCGGCGGCGGATCACGCCTGTCGTACCCCACATATCGCTACGAAGTTCTCAGGAGACGCACCCGTGTTGCGCGACCCCTCCATCAAATATCGCCCGTTCCCGACCGTCGATCTGCCGGATCGTCAGTGGCCCAGCCGCACCATCGGCAAGGCGCCGCGCTGGCTGTCGACGGATATGCGCGACGGCAATCAGGCCCTGATCGACCCAATGAACGCAGAGAAGAAGCAGCGCTTCTTCGACCTGCTGGTCAAGATTGGCATCAAGGAGATCGAGGTCGGCTTCCCCTCGGCGGGCGCGACCGAGTTTGATTTCATCAGCGGTCTGGTGCGCGCGGGCAGCATTCCCGACGATGTGGTGGTGCAGGTGCTGACCCAGGCGCGGGCGGATCTGATCGCCCGGTCGTTCGAGAGCCTGGAGGGGGCCAGGACCGCCGTCGTTCATATGTACAACGCCCTGTCGCCTGCCTGGCGCGAGATCGTCTTCGGCATGGACCGCGCGGGCATCAAACAGATCGCCATCGAGGGCATGTCGCGGATGCGCGAGGAGGCCGAGCGCCGCCCCGACACCGACTGGCGCTTCGAATACAGCCCTGAGACCTTCTCCACCGCCGAGCTGGATTACAGTCTAGAGGTCTGCGAGGCGGTGATGGACGTGATCGAACCCACGCCCGAGCGGCCGATCATCTTCAACCTGCCCGCCACTATCGAGGCGGCGACGCCGAACATCTATGCCGATCAGGTCGAGTGGTTCTGCCGCAACATCTCGCGTCGCGACAGCGTGATCGTATCGGTTCACCCGCACAACGACCGGGGCACGGGCGTGGCGGCGGCGGAGCTGTCGGTCATGGCGGGCGCCGACCGGGTCGAGGGCTGTCTGTTCGGCAATGGCGAGCGCACCGGCAATGTCGATCTGGTGACCCTGGCGCTGAATCTGTACACGCAAGGGGTCGATCCAGAGCTGGATTTCTCGGACATGGACGCGGTGATCCAGACGGTGGAGCACTGCAACGCCCTGCCGGTCCATCCGCGCCATCCCTATGCCGGAGAGCTGGTCTTCACCGCCTTCTCGGGCAGTCACCAGGACGCGATCAAGAAGGGCTTCGCGGCCCAGGCCAAGCGCAACGATCACATCTGGAACGTTCCCTATCTGCCCATCGATCCGGCCGATCTGGGCCGGTCCTATGAGGCGGTGATCCGCGTGAACTCCCAGTCCGGCAAGGGCGGTTTCGCCTGGGTGCTGGAACAGGACAAGGGGCTGAAACTGCCCAAGCGGATGCAGGCCGATTTCAGCCAGCATGTTCAGGCCTATGCTGACCAGGTAGGCCGCGAGCTGACCGCCGCCGATATCTGGGACGTCTTCCGTTCGGTCTATGCGCCGGAAGGCGGCAATGGCCCGTTCGCCCTGGTGGATTATGAAGAAGGCCGCTCGGCGCCGGGCAAGGAGCGCCGCTTTACCGGCCGAATCCGCCTGAACGGCGAGGAGCGCCGGATTTCAGGACGCGGCAATGGTTTCCTGTCCAGCGTGCTGGACGCTCTGCGTGAAGACTGCGGTCTGGTGCTGGATATCGAGGACTATCACGAACACGCCATCGGCCAGGGCGCTGACGCCCAGGCGGCGGCCTATGTCGAATGCCGCACGGCGGATGGGCGCACCATCTTTGGCGTGGCGACGGACCCGGACGTGGCCACCGCCTCGCTGAAGGCGCTGCTGGGCGCCGCCAACCGCGCGGATGCGACGGGGGGGCAGGCGGCGGAGAAGACGCTGAGCCTCGCGGAAAGCTAGGGTAATCGACGCCTTGTAAGAAACCGTCATTCCGGGGCGTCCGAAGGACGAACCCGGAACCCAGGAGTTCACACCAAGCGTCGAATGCGTCCAGCGATGCGATTATGGTCCTGGGTTCTTCGCTCCGCTCAGCCCGGAATGACGGGTTAAAACGTCAGCCAAATGAAGGTCGATTGAACCCAGGCCCTTCTCCTCATCAGATCAGTAGGCTTCGATCTGCGGCTCGTCTTTCAGGCGGGCCGCATCTTCGCGTGCGTAGCGCTGGGCGATCACGGTGCAGGCGAACAGCTGGATCTGGTGGAACAGCATGATCGGCAGGACGATCAGCGGCACCGAAGCGCTGGCGAACAGGATGCTGGCCATGGGCACGCCAGCGGCCAGGCCCTTTTTCGAGCCGCAGAACAGGATGACGATCCGGTCGCCCCGGTTGAACTTCAACGCGCGGCCGATTGTCAGGGTCAGGCTTAGAACAATGACCAGAAGGGCGATGTTCAGCGCCAGAACCTTGGCCAGATCGCCCAGTGAAACCTGCGACCAGACCCCGGCGACCATCCCCTCGCTGAAGGCGGCGTAAACGATGAGAAGAATCGAGCCGCGGTCGACCATGCTGGTCAGTTTGGCGTGTTTCGTCAGCCAGCCCACCAGCATGGGGCGGAACAACTGGCCCACCGCGAATGGGGCCAGAATCTGCAGGCCGATGTCCAGAATGGACTGGAGTCGAATGCCGCCGCCCGGGCCGCCGATCATCCAGGCGACCAGCAGGGGCGTGATGATGACGCCGAGAAGATTGGACAGGCTGGCGCTGGTCAGGGCGCCCGCCACATTGCCCTTGGCGATTGAGGTGAAGGCGATGGAGGACTGCACCGTCGATGGCAGCAGGCACAGATACAGCATCCCCGTCAGCAGGTCGGGCTGCAGCGAACCGCGCATCATGAAGACGATGCCCAGACCCAGGATGGGGAACAGCAGGAAGGTGCTGAGGAAGACAGCGCCCTGAAGCCGCCAGTGCATCAGACCGGCCCCGATGGCGGCGGGCGACATTCGCGCGCCGTACAGGAAGAACAGCAGGGCGATGGCGACCTTCACCACCCAGTCCAGCACCACGGCCGCTTGACCGACAGCGGGCAGCAGGGCCGCCAGAACCACCATGCCGATCAGGGCCAGAAGATAGCCGTCGATCGGCAGGCGGGACAGGAAACGAGGCATAGGCTGGCTCAGGCTGCGGCGGGTCGCCGCACTGATAGGCCGCTATGGCCCGGGGTTGAAGCCCGGGCCTTGATTAAGCGCCCATTCAGACGACTGAAGTCAGGCGCCCGCGCGGTTCTTGACCAGATCGTCCACGACCGATGGATCAGCCAGGGTCGAGGTGTCGCCCAGGGCGCCGATCTCATTTTCGGCGATCTTGCGCAGGATGCGGCGCATGATCTTGCCGGATCGGGTCTTGGGCAGGCCCGGCGCCCACTGGATCACGTCGGGCGCGGCGATGGGGCCGATCTCGCGACGGACATGGGTGATCAGGGCCTTGCGCAGGTCTTCGCTGGCCTCGACGCCCTTGTTCAGGGTGACATAGGCGTAGATGCCCTGGCCCTTGATGTCGTGCGGATAGCCGACGACGGCGGCCTCTGCGACATCGTCATGCAGCACCAGGGCGCTTTCGACCTCGGCTGTGCCCATGCGGTGGCCCGAGACGTTGATGACGTCATCGACCCGGCCGGTGATCCAGTAATAGCCGTCTTCGTCCCGGCGACAGCCGTCGCCGGTGAAATAGCGGTCCGGATAGGTCGAGAAATAGGTGTCGAAGAAACGCTGGTCGTCGCCGTAGACGGTGCGCATCTGGCCGGGCCAGCTGTCGGTGATGCACAGATTGCCGGACACGGCGCCGGTCAGTTCCTGACCTTCGGCGTCCACGATCTGCAGTTCCACGCCGGGCAGGGGCAGGGTGGCGGAGCCGGGCTTCAGGTCGGTGGCGCCGGGAAGCGGCGTAATCAGATGGCCGCCCGTCTCGGTCTGCCACCAGGTGTCGACGATGGGGCAACGGCTGTCGCCGATCACCTCATGATACCAGCGCCAAGCCTCGGGATTGATCGGCTCGCCCACCGTGCCCAGCAGGCGTAGCGAGGCGCGCGAGGTCGATTTCACCGGCGCATCGCCTTCACGCATCAGGGCGCGCAGGGCCGTGGGGGCGGTGTAGAAGATCTCGACCTTGTGCTTGTCAACCACCTGCCAGAACCGGCTGGCGTCGGGATAGTTGGGCACGCCCTCGAACATCAGGGTCGTCGCCGCGTTCGCCAGCGGGCCGTACAGCAGATAGGAATGGCCCGTGACCCAGCCCACGTCGGCGGTGCACCAGAAGACCTCGCCGGGGCGATAGTCGAACACCAGTTCATGGGTCCAGGCGGCCCAGAACAGGTAGCCGCCCGTGGTGTGCAGCACGCCCTTGGGCTTGCCGGTCGAACCTGAGGTGTAGAGGATGAACAGGGGATCTTCGGCGTTCATCGGTTCGGGCGGGCAGTCGGCCGTGACCTTGGCGGCCTCGGCGGCGTAGTCGAAGTCGCGGCCTTCGATCATCGGCACGTTGGCGCCAGTGCGGCGGACGACCAGAACCGTGTCGACCTTCACCTTTTCCAGCGCCGCATCGACATTGGCCTTTAGCGGCACCGACTTGCCGCCGCGCAGGCCCTCGTCGGCGGTGATGACCAGGGTCGATCCGCAGTCCTCGATCCGGCCGCTGAGGCTGTCGGGTGAAAAGCCGCCGAACACGACCGAGTGGATGGCCCCGATCCGTGCGCAGGCCAGCATGGCGTAGGCGGCCTCTGGGATCATCGGCAGATACAGGGTGATCCGGTCGCCCTTCTTGGCCCCGTGCGCCTTCAGCACATTGGCCATGCGGCAGACTTCGTCATGAAGTTCGCCATAGGTGATGTTGCGGCTGTCCTTGGGATCGTCGCCTTCCCAGATGATCGCCGTCTGGTCCTTGCGGTGGGGCAGGTGGCGGTCGATGCAGTTGGCCGAGACGTTCAGCACGCCGTCCTCGAACCAGCGGATGCGGAAATCTTCCTTCTTGAAGGAGACGTCCTTGATCTTGGTCGGGGCCTTGATCCAGTCCAGACGTGCGGCCTGTTCCGACCAGAAGGCGTCCGGCGTTTCGCGCGCCGCGATGCGCGCTGCATCATAGGCCTGCCGGTTCATATGGGCCTTGGCCGCCAGTTCAGCGGGAACCGGATAGAGTTCGGAATCAGGCACGCGGGATGTCTCCAACATCAGATCAGAATCCGTATTTTGCGAACAGGATGAGACGGGTCATGTCTCCGCTCGCACCGGTCTCGATTTCGCGATCCGCGAACATCAGCTCGGCGCCCAGATCAAAGGCAGCAACCGGCGACCAGATCAAGTTCGCATGAATGCTCTGGGCGGATCGGTTGACGTTCAGACCAGTGATCGAGGTGTCATTATCGACCCGCTGAGCGGACCAGACCAGGTTGGAGCGCACGCCCGGCGCCCAGACGTGGCGATAGGCGGCGAACCCGGCGACGACGCCGACGGCCTTCAGATCGCCCGATGCATTCAGCACCGCGTCGTTTGAGAAGTTCAGCCCCAGATAGCGGCCGATCCCTTCGCCCCCGCTCAGCATCAGGCGGATGTCGTCCTTGTCGCCGACCTTGATCTTGGCCGAGGCGGACAGGCCCCAGCCGGTGGTCGTGGCGTCGATCCCGGCAGCTGTGTTCTGGATCTTCAACTGGCGCAACAGGCCCGCGAACTGAATATCGCCCCAGGGGCGGGAAACGGCGTAACGGGCCGTCAGGTCCGGCACAGTGTTGATGTTGCTGAGGATGCGTGCGCCGCCGCCGAAGGGGGTGACGGTGGTTTCCGGGTTCTCGACCGAAACCGACAGGGGGCCGCGCGTGTATCGGACCTGGACCTGACGGGCGAAGACTGTGCCTTCCGCCGCGCCGACGAAATCTGCGGATTCAGGCAGGACGGCGGTGTTCTGGAAGTTGGTCCATTCCTGACCGACCAGCCAGTTGTCGATGGTGACGAAGGCGCGGCGCAGGGCCGGGTTGGCCGGGCTGGTGGTGCGCAGGTCCGTGACGCCGGGCAGGGTCTGGAAGTCCATCTCCAGCCGCGTGCCGACCTTATGACCGCCAACCACGCCGTCGGTGGTCAGCCAGAACCGGGTCTGACGGGCATTGAAATCTGTCGCCGCATCCTCGCGCTGGCCGCCGATGGGAATGGCGCCGGGAACGTGGAATTCGCGCAAGGCGTCACCGTTCACCGGGCCGGCTCCGGAATAGCGCGAAACCGAGGCGTCGGCCTTGATGAAGCCGCCAAACCGGACCGTGTGGTCGCCGATGCGGAAACCTTCGCTCAGCGGCGCGGGGGCGGCGGCCGTCTGGACCTGCGCCGGAGCAGAGGCGGCGGGGCGCGTCTCCAACCGCAGGATGTCCTGCTGCTGCGCCGCCTGCTGGGTGCGCGAGGCGACGACTTCGGTCTTCAGCGAATTCAGCTCGGCTTCAAGCTGGGCGATGCGGGCTTCAAGCGCGGCCTGACCGCTGGCGTTCTGAGCCGAGGCGGCGCCAGGGGCGATCAGTAAGGCGGCGACAGCCGACCCCGCCATTAGGCTGGTCTTGATCATCGTTACGTCCTCCCGTGCCTGTCTTGTGCAGGCGTGCGTTCCTCGAACCTTTTCCCCTTGAGGTGGTGGAGGCCATTGGCCATTGGTCTAGTTTCGACCAAAGTCGAACCGCGCCATGATGTCGCCAATGCGGACGACAGAAGGCCGCACACGGGAAGAACGCCTATGGATCGCATCGTCATTGCTGACGACCATCCCCTGTTCCGCGCCGCCTTGAGGTCCGCTCTCGACAAGGCGGCGCCGGGCTCGGCCGTTGAGGAATGCGCCAGCCTGGCCGAGGCCAAGGCGGCCATGCAGTCGGCCCCGGTGGACCTGCTGCTGCTGGATCTGAAACTGTCGGACAGCGAGGGGATGGCGGGCCTTGCTGCGGTCCGGGCAGAATATCCGGCTGTGCCGGTCGCCGTGATTTCGGCCAGCGAGGACGCGCCGGTTGTGCGTCGCGCCCTGGGTCTGGGCGCCGCGGGCTTCATTCCCAAATCCGCCGCCCTGCCGCAGATGGTCGAAGCCATCGCCGCAATCCTGGCGGGCGACAGCTGGGCGCCGGACCTGCCGGAAACCGAGGACGGGGATGATCTGGCCGCGCGCGTGTCCAGCCTGACACCGTCGCAGCTGCGTATTCTTGAGGGGCTGAAGGCCGGGCGGCTGAACAAGCAGATCGCCTTCGACCTGGGTGTGTCCGAGGCTACGATCAAGGCGCATCTGACCAGCGTGTTCCGCAAACTGGGGGTTCATAACCGCACCCAGGCGGTGATCCTGGCCAAGCAACTGGACCCCAGCTAGCTCGACAGAAACGCCTTCAGGGCTGCGGGCTTGATCGGCTTGGGCAGCAGGATCGCGCCCGCCGCCGTGGCCTGTTCGTTCAGGCCGTCGCGGGTGTCGGCGGTGACCAGGGCGATGCGGCGCACCCCCAGCGGACGCAGCCAGTCGATCAGGGCGAAACCCTCCGGCCCGTCGCCAAGGTGCAGATCGACGACGGCGGCGTCGAATGGTCCCTGCGCCGCCTTGGCCGCCACGATGCTGGGGGCCAGGGTCGGTCGCGCGCCCCAGCGGGTCAACAGGGCCTCCAGCGCATCCAGAATGACGGGCTCATTGTCCACGCATAGGACGCGCAGGCCCGCCAGAGGCAGTCGCACCTCGCGCACCGGCGCCATGTCGGCGACCGGGTCGGCGGCAACGCGCGGGGCGGTGATGCGGAAGGTCGTGCCGCGCCCCGCGCCCGAGTTCAGCTCCAGCGGGTGGTCCAGCAGGCTGGACAGGCGCCGCACGATGGCCAGGCCCAGGCCCGCTCCCGGTTCGTCGACCGGCGCGCCGGGCAGGCGCACGAACTCGCCGAAGACCGTCTCTCTGTCGGCGTCGGGGATGCCGCGTCCGGTGTCGCTGACCAGCAACTGCACCGTGTCGCCATGCCGCCGCACCCCCACCAGCACCCGGCCCGTGTCCGTGTAGCGGATGGCGTTGGAGATCAGGTTCTGCAGCATGGAGCGCAACAGGTCGCGGTCCGACGAGATCCACAGCCGACTGGGCATGATGGTCAGGTGCAGCCCCTTGGCCTCGGCCACCGGCGCATATTCGCGGCGCAGTTCGTCGAACAGGCCGCCCAGCGACAGGCGTGTCACCGCCGTGCTGACGCCCCCGGCCTCCAACTTGGACAGGTTCAGCAGCGCGGTCAGCAGGCGGTGGGCGCTGTCGATGGCGCGGTCGGCGTTGACGGCCAGGGTGTGGCTGGCGGGATCGGCCCCGGCGCCGGACACGGCGGGTTCTTCCTTCAGGGCGGCGATGAACAGACGCGCGGCATGCAGCGGCTGCAGCAGGTCATGGCTGGCGGCGGCCAGGAACCGGGTCTTGGAGGCGGTGGCGTCCTCGGCGATCTGACGGGCTTCGTCCAGGCGCGCCGTGCGGTCGGCGACGCGGGCCTCCAGCCGCTCATTGGCTTCCTCCAACTGGCGAGCGGCGCGGCGCAGGGCGGTGATGTCGGTATAGCTGGTGGCGTAGCCCCCGCCGGGGATGGGCGCGCCGGACGACCGCAGCACCCGTCCGTCCGGCTGCTGGCGTTCGTGATCGTGCGGGATGCGGCGGCTCAGCGCCTCCAGTCGCCGCTCGACCCAGGCCTCGATGTCATGGGGGCTTTCGCCGCGTTCGGCGTTCAGCCGATAGATGTTGGCGATGGGCAGGCCGACATGGACGAAGCCGACAGGCAGTTCGAACATGGCGACATAGCGCCGGTTCCAGGCGGTGACGCGCAGGTCTTCGTCCACCACGATCACGCCCTGGTCGATGTTGTCCAGCGTGGTCTGCAAGAGGTCGCGGTTGAACTGGACCGCCTGGGACGCCTCATCCAGCATGCGCACCACGTCCTCGGGCGCGCGCCCGACCCCGGCCAGGGCGGCGGCGATGACGCGACGGGCGGATGCTGCGCCGATGGCGCCGGCCAGCATCCGCTCGGCTGCGCGGGCCAGCGCCGCGTCGGCGGGGTCGGCGTCGCGCAGGCGGGTGTCGGTCTCTCTTCCCCAGGCGGAAAAGGCGCGCTCGGCCCGTTCGTCGCCGATGAAGCGGGCGACCAGGGCGCGCAGGTCGCCGACCGAGGCGCCAGAGGGCGAAGGGCGGTTTTCGGTCCAGTCCGGGCCGATCCGATCCACGAAGGCGCGGGCCTGAACCCGGTCGATCAGGCGCGGCTGGGCGATGCGCGACACCCCGACATAGACCGCCAGATTCAGACTCAGGCTGATGAACACCCCGAGCGCCAGCGGGTCGTCTATGCCCAGCAGCAGATGCGGATGCCATGTTGCGTCCGGCGCGAGCTGAGGCAGGGCCAGCATGATGATCCAGATGCTTAAGCCCACGGCCATCCCCGCCAGGGCGCCGACCGCATGACCACCCCGCCACAGAACCGCGCCGAACAGGGCGGGCGCCAGCTGCGCCAGGGCTGCAAAGGACACCAGCCCCATGGCCGCCAGCCCGCGCGACTGATCCATGGCCTGATAATAGACCCAGGCCAGCAGCAGCACGGCGATGATGGCTGCGCGCCGAACATGCAGGATGGTGCCCGCCATATCCGAGGCGTCGCCCCGCACCCGCCAGCGGTCACGCGCCAGGAAGGGCAGGATCAGGCTGTTGGACACCATGGCCGACAGGGCGACCGCCTCGACGATGACCATGGCGGTCGCCGCTGAAAACCCGCCGACGAAGACGATGGCGGTCAACAAGGTCTCGCCTCGTCCGAACGGAAGGGCCAGCACCAGAAGGTCCGGGTTCACCGCGGGGGCGAACAGGGCGCCCGCCGCCACCAGCGGCAGGACCGCCAGACTGGTCAGCAGCAGATAGATCGGGAAGATCCAGCGGGCGCGTTTGACATCCGAAGGGGCGGCACCCTCGACAAAGGCGACATGGAACTGACGCGGCAGGCAGAAGATGGCCAGGGTCGAAATCAGGATGATGGCCGAAAATCGGGGCGTCACCTCGGGCGGGCGCGACAGGGCGCCCAGTCCCTCGATGATGCGCGGCGGCGCGCCTTCATTCAGCAGCAGGACCAGGGCGAACACGGCGACGAACAGCAGGGCGCCCAGCTTGACCACTGATTCCAGTCCGATGGCCTGGATCAGGCCGCGATTATGCTCGGTCAGGTCAGGGCGGCGCGCGCCGAACAGAATGGCGAAGAAGGCCAGAACGCCGGCCAGCACCAGAACCGTCAGGCTTTCGGACCCCGCCACCGGCGTGTCCGCCGTCAGCAGTTCGCCGGCCATCGACAGGGATTTCAGCTGCAGCGCGATATAGGGCAGCGACCCCAGGATGGCGACCACGGTGACCGCGGCGCCCAGGGTCTGGCTCTTGCCGTACCGGGAGGCCACAAAGTCGGCCATGGAGCCGACGTTCTCACGCCGGGCGGCGGCGGCGATGCGACGCCACAGCGGGAACAGCACGGTCACCCCGATGATGGGGCCGATATAGATGGGCAGATACTCCCAACCGTCGCGGGCCGCCGTGCCGACGGCGCCGTAATAGGTCCAGGACGTGCAGTAGATGGCCAGCGACAGGGCATAGACCGACGAGCCCAGCCCCTTGCCCCTGGCGCGGGCCGCCGGGCGTTCCTGATACCAGGCGACGGCGAACAGGGTCGCCATATAGCCCACGACAAGGCCAAGGATCAGCAGGCTGAACATTACGGCATCTGAACTGGGCTGGGCGGGTTGCACAAGTGAAAGGGCGGACTGTCTTGCGACAGCCCGCCCCCTCATTCACGCCTGAAAGCAGGATCAGGCGTTGAGGTCGACGTCCTTGCCTTCCTTGACCAGCAGGAAGCCCAGCACGACTGTCGCGAGCGCCACGACAATCGGATACCAGAGGCCGTAGTAGATATTGCCTGTCGCAGCCACCATGGCGAAGGCGGTGGTGGGCAGGAAGCCGCCGAACCAGCCGTTGCCGATATGATAGGGCAGGGACATGGAGGTGTAGCGGATATTGGTCGGGAACATCTCAACCAGGGCCGCGGCGATCGGGCCGTAAACCATGGTCACATAGAAGCCGAGGATGAACAGGATCAGCACCACCATCGGCTTGTTGACCAGGGCGCTGTCTGCCTTGGCCGGGTAACCGGCGGCGGCCAGGGCCTGACCCAGACCTGCATCCCAGGTCTTCTTCTGGGCGGCGAAGTCTGCGGTCGACAGGGCGTCGCCGCGGAAGCTGTTGACCACCGTCTGATCGCCGATGCGGACTTCAGCAACGGTTCCGGCGGGCGCCTTGACGTTCGTATAGGTCACGCCCGCCTTGGCCAGATAGGATTTGGCCACGTCGCAGGAGTGGTTGAACACCGTCTTGCCGACGGGGTCGAACTGCAGGTGGCAGTCGGCCGGATCGGCGTAGATCACGACCGGCGCCGAGGCGGCGGCCTCTGCCAGGCGCGGATTGGCGGCCTGGGTCAGGGCGTTGAACAGCGGCATATAGGTCAGGGCCGCGATCAGGCACCCGGCCAGGATGATCGGCTTTCTGCCCACCTTGTCCGACAGCCAGCCCCAGAAGATGAAGAAGGGCGAGGCGGCCAGCAGCGCGATGGCCAGCAGCACATAGACCAGGGTGGCGTCGACCCGCAGCACCCGTTCCAGGAAGAACAGGGCGTAGAACTGGCCTGTGTACCAGATGACGGCCTGACCGGCGGTCAGACCCACAAGGGCGATCAGCACCAGTTTCAGGTTGGGCCATTTGCCGAAGCTGTCCTTCAGCGGGGTCTTGGAGCCCTTGCCTTCGGCCTTCATCTTCTTGAACGAAGGGCTTTCGGCCAGCTTCAGACGGATCCACAGGGACACGCCCAGCAGCAGGATCGAGACCAGGAACGGAATCCGCCAGCCCCAGGCGGCGAAGGCTTCCTCGCCGACGGCGAAACGCACGCCCAGGATCACGGCCAGGCTCAGGATCAGGCCTGCGGTCGCGGTGATCTGGATGAAGGAGGTGTAGAAGCCGCGTTTGCCCTTGGGCGCGTGCTCGGCGACATAGGTGGCGGCGCCGCCATATTCACCGCCCAGCGCCAGGCCCTGGATCAGGCGCATCAGCACCAGGATGATCGGCGCCGCGATGCCGATGACCGCATAGGGCGGCAGCAGACCCACGACGAAGGTCGACAGACCCATCAGCAGCATGGTGACGAGGAAGGTGTTCTTGCGTCCCCACAGGTCGCCCAGGCGTCCAAAGACGATGGCGCCGAACGGCCGCACCGCGAAACCGGCGGCGAAGGCCATCAGGGCGAAAATATAGCCGGTGGTCTCGTTTACGCCCGAGAAGAACTGAACCGTGATGATCGCCGCCAGCGATCCGTAGAGATAAAAGTCGTACCACTCGATGACGGTGCCGACCGAAGAGGCCAGGATCACGAGCCGATCATTACGACCGACCGTATGTTCCCCCTCGCCGGACGCAGTTGTCGCGTCGCTAGCCATTGATCCATTTCCTCCCAAGTCGCCGTTATCGGCCGTTATGCGCGCCCTGACGGACACGTGGACGGGCAGACTGACGCAGGGAAGCGCGGCTGGAGAGAGCGACTTTGGTCGAGGATCGGCGGTTTTTGGCAAACCCGCGATGGGCGGGTCAGTAGGCGTTCACACGCTTCAGGATCATCGGCACGGTGCGGCAGATGATCAGAATGTCGTCACGGAACGACCAGCCGTTGGCGTAATGGACATCGGCCTCGATCCGGCGGGCCATGCAACTGAGCTGGTGGATCTCGCCACGCAAGCCGGAAATTTGGGCCAAGCCCGTCAGGCCGGGCCGCACGGCGAACCGTTTGGAATAACAGGGCAACAGGGCGCTGTAATGGGCGTCGTGGGCCAGGGCGTGCGGACGCGGCCCGACCAGGGACATGTCGCCCATGATCACATTCACCAACTGGGGCAGTTCATCCAGGCTGGTGGCGCGGATGAAGGCGCCGACGCGGGTGACGCGCACGTCATTTTTGGTGGCGTGTGCGATCTTGTCGCCATCTTCGGTCACCGTCATGCTGCGGAACTTCAGAATGGTGAAAATCTGGCCGTTCAGCCCTGTGCGGCGTTGACGGAAGAGGACCGGCCCCCGCGTCTCGATGACCACCGCCAAGGCGATGGCGGCGTAGGCGGGCAGCAGAACCAGCAGCGCCAGGCCTGCCAAGGTGATGTCCATCACACGCTTGCACGCAGCGGACCCCGTTCCACGCTTGAATGCAGGCGACCAGACAGGACCAGAAATAGTCGCTTGCTTGTCTGCAGCTGCGGTCGCCGACCAACTGTCGAACATGCTGGCCCTCCCCCGTACAGCTCGTAAAACGCACTTCCATGGAACTTAAGCGCAACGACGTTGTGCGACGCAAGATGAATCGGAGCGTTGCGTTCCTAGAACGAAGTTCTGTTACCTGGTGACCACACTAATGGCGAATTGTCGGCCGTTTGATAGCGTAAGGCGCCTGTACTCAACCTTCGATAGAAATGACAGGCCCTGCTTCGGGCCGCAGCGCGCTGGCGCCACGGCGTTTTTTCAACCATGTGCGGATACGCGCCTGGATCGGATTGTCGATCGCGAAGTGGAAGGCGAAGGCGAAGGCTACGGCGGCGGCTACGCCCAGGCCCCACAGCATCCACTGGATGGGTTCGGACAGGGCGAACCGGGCGACCAGGACATTGACGACGCCGAACCAGGCGATGCGGACCACTTCATTGGAGATGAACATGGAGAAGGAGACCTGGGCGGCCTTCTCGACCAGTTTGGACGGTTTGATAACCGGCACGGCGCCGGCCGCCAGAATAATGATCGAGATGAAGCTCAGCGAGATAAGGGCGTGCTTGTCGAAGTTCTGAACCACGGCCAGGCCGATGGCTGCGGCGATCCCGATCCAGCCCGCCAGGCGTGGATTGATCCAGATCTTCTGAGCGAACCAGGCCAAGGCCATGCCCAGGAAGAACAGCGGCAGGGCGCGGATGAAGCCGTAGCCCATCGGCATCTGATAGACGGGATAGCCCAACAGGCTCCAGCATAGCTGGTTGGCGACCAGATAGACGCCAATCCCCGTCGCCAGCGACGCCCACGGTCCCAGACGCATCAGGCCGCGAATGATCCATGGGAAGCACAGATAGCAGCCGATCAAGGCCGAGATCGACCAGGTCGGCGCATTCCAGCCCAGGCCGCCATAGACGCCGTAGGATTGCAGCAGCAGCAGTTGCGCAGGCAGTTGGTCCCAGCGGAACCATTCGGGATTGCGCGGTGCGACGCCTGCCGCCGTGCTTAGCAGCACCAGAGCCACCAGCGACAGGCCCATGATCAGGTGGGCGGGGGTGACACGCAGGAACCGCTTCAGGAAGAAGTCGGTCGGCGACATCCGGCCCTTGTCCACCGCCGCGCCATAGACGCGCATCAGCACATAGCCGGAATCGATCAGGAAGAAGTTGGTCAGCAGAAAGCCGCCGCGCTCGAACACCGGATGCAGGTGCTCGGCCAGGGGGAACGGACCGGCGGCCTGGAAATGGTGCAGGATGATCAGGAAGGCCACGATGAAGCGCAGGGCGTCCAGCCAGCCGCCACGCGCGATCGGCGTTGTGTCATTCCGGGTCGAAATCAGCGTCCAGGGCATAATATCCGCCTCCTCTGCCCTTATGGACGCAAAAGGTGGACCAATCCCCTGCTGGAATGGTGAATGCGCGAGCATGAGTTTTATGCTCGCGCTTTAATCTGGAGTGTGAATGAGGCTCTAGGTCTAATCGACATTCAGTCGACCGAAATCTCAGGCCGCCCTTCGGGTCCGGGTTCGTCCTAAGGACGCCCCGGAATGACGGTTTGGGACTGAATGTCGATTGAACCTAGCCGCGCACCAGACGCAGGAACTCCTCGCGCGTGCGGGGATCGTCGCGCACCACGCCGATCAGATGGCTGGTCGACAGGCTGGCGCCCGGCGCATTGACGCCGCGCAGGGTCATGCAGGAATGCTCGGCCTCGATGACCACGCCGACGCCGTGCGGGCGCAGGACGGTCTGGATGGCCTCGGCGATCTCCGACGTCATCTTCTCCTGAATCTGCAGGCGACGCGCGAAACCGCGCACCACGCGCGCCAGCTTGGAAATGCCCACGACCCGGTCGGTCGGCAGATAGGCGACGTGCGCCTTGCCCACGACCGGCAGCATGTGATGTTCGCAGAAGCTGACGAAACGGATGTCCTTCAACACCACCAGCTGGTCGTAACCGCCCGTCTCCTCGAAGGTCTTTTCCAGATAGGACAGCGGGTCCGTCTCATAGCCTTCAAACAGTTCGCGATAGCTGCGCGCCACCCGCGCTGGCGTCTCCAGCAGACCCTCGCGGTCTGGGTTGTCGCCCGCCCACTGGATCAGGGTGCGGACGGCGGCTTCGGCTTCGGCCTGCGAGACGGAGGGGGAGGAGGGCGCATCGGTCATGAAGGCTACATAGCGGGGCCGTCCAAAGAATGGGAGAGCATGCGAAACTTCGCTGTTGGTTAGCGCCTCGTTAACCATCCTCCCGGCATTTTCTGCCGAGTGATTTTGCGGGAGCGCAGGCCGATGAACGGCGCGGAAGTTCTGGATGTTGGCCGCGACGCCATCTGGCTGACGATTCAGCTGTGCCTGCCGGTTCTGCTGGTCGGTCTGGTGGTCGGCGTGGTCATCGGGCTGTTTCAGGCCCTGACCCAGATTCAGGAACAGACCCTGATCTATGCGCCCAAGATCATCGCCATCTTCGTGTCCCTTCTGCTGTTCCTGCCGCTGATGGGTGCGCTTCTGGGCGGCTTCATGCGCCAGATCGCCGCGCGCATCGCGGGCATGTAGTGGAGGCTTACGCCACCGCTGATCAAGTCTGGGCGGGGGGGCTGATCTTCGCCCGCATCGGCGCGATCCTGATGCTGATCCCTGGCTTCGGCGAGGCCTATGTGCCGCCGCGCGTGCGTCTGTCCCTGGCTCTGCTGATCAGTCTGGCCTTGTGGCCGGTGGTGAACACCACTCTGCCAGGGCTGCCCGAGACAGTGGGCGGCATGGCGGGATGGATCATTCATGAGGTGGTTGTCGGCCTGATGATCGGCCTGCTGTTGCGCATGTTCATGTCGGCCTTGACCACGGCGGGCGAGATCATCTCGCTGCAGACGACCCTCAGCTTCTCCCAGACCGCCAACCCGATGCAGGCCCAGCCGGGCACGACCATCGCCGCCTTCCTGACCCTGCTGGGGGTGACCCTGCTGTTCGCCACCAACACCCATCACCTGTTTATCGCCGGCATGGTGGGGTCCTACAGGCTGATCGCGCCGGCTCAGCCCCTGGTGATGAGCGACTTCACCACCATGGCCGTGCGGACCCTGGGCGACAGCTTCCTGCTTGGGGTGCAGCTTGCGGCGCCGGTTCTGGTGTTCGCTCTGATCTTCAACCTGGCGTCTGGCCTGATCGCGCGGGTCATGCCCTCGTTCCAGGTCTATTTCGCCGCAGCGCCGCTGAGCGTGATCCTGGGCCTGTCGATCTTCGCGCTCAGCCTTGGCGCGTTGGGGACGGTCTTCATCGACCGCTATCGCCGTCTGGCGGACGTTTTCGTTTCAGGAGGCGTTGGTGGCTGAAGGCGCCGATCCCGAGTCGAAAACCGAAGAGGCCACCCCCCGAAAACTTGCGGACGCCCGCAAGAAGGGTGACGCGGCCAAGTCGCCGGATGTCGCCCAGGTGATGTCTCTGGCCGGCGCCGCAGCGGTCATTCTGGGCGCAGGCGGCTGGTTCGCCTCGTCTATGGCGGAACAGCTGATCCCCTTCATCGCCGCCCCGCACCAGATGCTGGGCGTGCTGAACTCGGGCGCGGGCAATCAGATCCTGGCCAAGGCCCTGTGGGCCATGGGCCCGTTTCTGGGCGCCATCATGCTTGCCACCATCATCGGCGGCGTCGGCGGCAATGTCGCCCAGTCGGGGCTGATCTTCACCGCCGAGAAGCTGAAGCCCAAATGGTCGTCGATCAATCCGCTGAGCGGATTCAAGCGCATCTATGGGCCGGACGGACTGATGCAGTTCGTCAAGACCTTCCTGAAGCTGACGGCCGTCTGCGCCGTCTGCTGGTTCGCGCTGAAGCCCCATGCGCGAGAGTTCGAGAATATGGTGGGCATGAGCCCCGCCGACCTGCTGCCGCTGGCGCGGGACATGGCCATGAAGCTGTTCTTTGCGGCCCTGGTGCTTCTGGCGGCGACCGCAGGCGCGGACTTCATCTGGCAGAAGCTGCGCTTCGCCAAGCGGATGCGGATGACCAAGGAAGAGCTGAAGGAAGACTATAAGCAGTCCGAGGGCGACCCTCACGTGAAGGCCAAGCTGAAGCAGATCCGCATGCAGCGCAGCCGCCAGCGGATGATGGCCAATGTGCCCAAGGCCACGGTCATCGTCACCAACCCGACCCACTATTCGGTCGCGCTGCGCTATGAGCCGGATCAAGGCGACGGCGCGCCCATCTGCGTGGCCAAGGGCGTCGACGCCCTGGCCCTGCGCATCCGCGAGGTGGCGACCGAGCACAATGTGCCCATCGTCGAAAACGTGCCGCTGGCCCGCGCCCTCTATGCGACGGTCGAGGTCGACGAGGTCATTCCGCGCGAGCATTTCGACGCCGCCGCCAAGATCATCGGCTTCGTCTTCCAGTCGCGCAAGCGCCGGTAAGATGACGTCAGGATTTCAGCCTATGATCCGACCACTGATTCGCGAGGTCGCATGACGTCCACCCGTCGCCTTCCGTTCGATTCGATGCTGATCGTGATGGCCCTTGGGTTCGTCGTGGCGGTGGGCGCCCTGGCCTATCCGGCGTTCCGCACGAACCCGACCTCGACGCCTGGACTGATCCTGATTCTGACCGTGGGCCTGATCGCCCTGATCGGTCTGTTCGCCTTCCGCCGGGCCGAGACGCCCAAGGGATCGACCGACGCCGTCATCGACATGCTGGACGCCATGGCCGAGCCTGCGGCCCTGGTCTGGGATTCCGGCCAGGTGCTGGCCTTCAACGGGGCCTGGGCTGAGGCCAACGGCACGACCACGGCCCTGCCGCGCGGCAAGTCGGCGCAGGCGTTGTACATGGCCTTCGCCCAGGCCCGCCAGGGCCAGCCCGGCCATGCCATCGTCCAGATCGGCGCGCGCGAGATCGAGGTGGTGATCGGCCAGGCGGGGCAGGGGCGTTATCTGATGCGCGCGGCCCCCGACGCCGTACTACCTATGGCGGCGGCGCCCGCTCATGCCGTGGCTTCCGTGTCCGGCGAGGCGCGGGCCATGGCGGCGGGCGCGCCGTTCGGTTCGGCGGTCATCGGCGGCGAGGACCTGTTCGCGGGCCGGGCGGAAGAGGCCAATGCGGCCCTGGCGGTCTTGACCGGCCCCGGCGCCGCCGGCGACGCCGCCTTCGGCCATCTGTTTGAATTGACGGGCGTGACCGAGGCGCGAGCGCGTCTGGCCTCGGGCGCGTCGGGTCCGATCGAACTGGTCGCCCGCGCCTTCCCCGACAAGATGCTGCATCTGTATGTGGCCTCGGAAGGCGACAAGCGCCGGATCTGGCTGTTCGATGTCTCGGCTCAGAAGTCGATGGAGCTGCAGCTGTCGCAGGCCCAGAAGATGCAGGCTGTGGGCCAGCTGGCCGGGGGCGTGGCGCACGACTTCAACAACCTGCTGACCGCGATCCAGCTTCAACTGTCGGGCCTGCTTGAGCGGCACCCGGTCGGCGACCCCTCTTATGAAGGGCTGAACGAAATTCGCCAGACGGCGATCCGGGCGGCCGATCTGGTCAGGAAGCTGCTGGCTTTCTCGCGCAAATCGACCGTGCGGCGCGAGCGTCTGGACCTGGGCGAACTGGTGGGCGAGTTCTCCATCCTGCTGCGACGCCTGCTGCGCGAGGACGTGCGGCTGGAGACGGATTACGGGCGCGACCTGCCGGTGGTGCTGGCCGACAAGTCCCAGTTGGAAACCGCCGTCATGAACCTGGCGGTCAATGCGCGCGACGCCATGCGCGGCGTGGTCGAGCCGGGCGACGCGGTCGTCACCATCACCACGCGCCGTCTGACGGGCGACGAGGCGCGCGGCCTCGGCTGGGCCGGTGCGACGACCGACGAAGTGGCTCTGATCGAGGTGTCGGACACCGGCCCCGGCGTTCCGCCCGAACTGCTGGACAAGATCTTCGAACCCTTCTTCACCACCAAGGCGGTGAACGAGGGCACGGGCATGGGCCTGGCCACCGTCTATGGCATCGCCCAGCAGGCGGGCGGCCATATCACCGTCAGCAATATCGAAGGAAAAGGCGCCGCCTTCCGCATCTTCCTGCCCGCAGCGGGCGAGGCGGAGCTGGCCGAGGTGCAGCCGGTCGAGGTCAAGGTCAAGGCGCCGCGCGACCTGTCCGGCGCCGGTCGCATCCTGTTCGTGGAAGACGAGGACGCCGTGCGCGGCATCGCGGCCCGCCTGCTGCGCCAGCGCGGCTATGAGGTGATCGAGGCCTGCGACGGCGAAGAGGCCCTGATCCTGGCCGAGGAGCACGCCGGTCAGATCGACATGATGATCTCCGACGTCATCATGCCCGGCCTGGACGGCCCGTCCCTGCTGAAAAAGGCGCGCCAGTATCTGGGCGATGCGCCGGTGATGTTCATTTCAGGCTATGCCGAAAGCGACTTCTCCGACCTGCTTCAGGACGAGGTCGGCGTCTCTTTCCTGCCCAAGCCGCTGGACATCAAGACCTTGGCCGAACGCGTGAAGCAGGAGCTGCACGCGGCCTGACGCGTCATCCTCCGGGGCGGACGCCTGCCGGAGGATGACGAAAGCCATTGCTACGCCTGCGGGATCGGATTGGTGCGCGGGTCCGGGCCGTTGGTGACCACGCGATCGCGTTCGCCCAGATCCTTGATGATCTTGACGTCGGTGAAGCCGACGGCCTCGAACAGTGCCTTGACCTGCGGACCCTGGTCCCAGCCGATCTCGACGGCGAAGACGCCAAGCGGCTTGAGGATGCGTTTGATCTCGGGCGCCAGGTCGCGATAGGCCTGAAGCCCGTCCGGTCCGCCGTCCAGCGCCAGATGCGGGTCGTGGTCGCGCACTTCCGGGTCCAGACCGGCGATATGGTCGGTCGGGATATAGGGCGGGTTGGACATGACTAGATCGAAGCTGGCGTCGCCGAACCCCGCCGCCCATTCGGTGCGCAGGAAGCTGGCGCGGTCGTTCAGGTCCAGGTTCGCCGCGTTCTCCTTGGCGACGGCCAGAGCCTCGCTGGAGATGTCGGTGCCGACGCCGGTTGCAGCCGTCCGCTCGGTCAAGAGGGCCAGCAGGATGGCGCCCGATCCGGTGCCCAGGTCGATGGCGGTGAACCGTTCCTGCGGCGTAAAGGCCAGCATGGCGATGTCCATGATGGTCTCGGTGTCCGGGCGCGGGCTAAGCACGTCGGGCGTGACGTTCAGGATGATTTTCCAGAAGCCCTTCTTGCCGATGATGCGCGAAACAGGCTCGCGTTTCAGGCGGCGTTCCACCATGGTTTCATAGGCGGCGTGTTGCTGGGGCGTGACGACGCGATAGGGATCGGTCAGTATGTCCATGCGGCTGGCGTCTGCGGCGGCTTCAAGCAGCAGGCGGGCGTCGATGGCGGGGCTGTCGATGCGGCCTGCCTTCAGCTTGGCCTGGGCGGATTTCCAGACGGTCAGCAAGGTCGCAGAGCCATCGGCGGGCTTGGGAGAGAGAGGTTCGGTGGTCATGTCGGCTGATTGGCCCTTCGCGGCGGTGATTTCAAGTTGGGCGTGGAACGCGTCGGCGGCCTCGTCGTTCGCCGTCTGATGGCCAAGTCAAAGACCTCCCCCTCCGATCTTCTCAGTCGCCTGGTGTCTCGCCCCCGATCGGGGCCTAGGGCGCGTGGCGGCGCCGACAGTCTCTGGCGCTTCATCGCGGCGGGAGCAGGCGGTCTGGCCGCAGGCGCCGGAGCGGCGCACCTGCTCTATACCCAAGGCCATAAGGTCGGGGTTGATCTGAGGCTGGAGCGCCCGCCGGAACCGCCGCCCGCGCCGCCGACACCGGCGGATTTCGACGCCGAAGAACCGGGGCGGGGTCGTATGGCCCAGCGGCCTGAACATATTCCACGCAAGGGCTGGACCGACATCGTATGGCGGGCTGTGTCGTCCTATTTCGGCGACCGGGTCGGGTTCGTCGCGGGCGGCGTGACCTTCTTCACCCTGTTGTCGCTGTTCCCGCTGATGGGTTCGTTCGTGACCCTGTACGGCCTGTTCGCCGACCCGGCCCAGGCGTGGGAGCGGCTGCATTTCCTTTATTCCATTCTGCCCGACAGCATCGCCGAGTTCCTGGGCTCCCAGATGCAGCGGCTGGCCGAGAACTCGAACGGCCAGCTGACCTTCACCCTGATCTGGACCCTGTTGCTGTCGCTGTGGACGGCGAACGGGGCGGTGAAGATGCTCTTCTACGGCATCAACGTCGCCTATCATGAGGTCGAGAAGCGCAATATCGTCCGTTACAACCTGCTTTGCATGGGCTTCACCTTCGGCGGACTGCTGGCCGTGCTGACGGCGTCCGGCCTGGTGGTCGGCGTGCCGGTGGTGGTCAAGCTGTTCGGGTTGGAAGAGGAGTGGGGGCTGTTCGCCCCGCTGCGCTGGCCGATTCTGCTGGTCGGCTATGTCGCGGCCCTGACCCTGATCTACCGCATGGCGCCATGCCGGGAGAAGGCGCGCTGGCGCTGGCTGACGCCGGGGGCGATCTTCGCCGCCGTGGTCAGCGTGACCCTGTCATTCGTCTTCAGTTGGTATCTGAACAACTTCGTGCGGACGGACAGCTATGGTCCTCTGGCGGCCATCATGGGTTTCCTGCTTTGGACCTGGCTGTCGGTGCAGGTGGTGCTGATGGGCGCGGCCCTGAACGCCGAGATCGAGCATCAGACGGCGGTCGACACCACGACCGGCAAGGCCAAGCCGATCGGCGAACGGGGCGCCAAGGTCGCTGACGGCGTGGGCGCGCGTCGCAAGAACCCGGCAGCCCTGGCCTATACCCAGCGTCAGGCCGCCGCCGTCGCCGAGCGTCTGCGGGAACGACGGCGACAGCGGGGCTGATCGGTCACAGGATGAAGCGGCTCAGATCCACATCCTTGCTCAGGGCGCTCAGTTTCTCGCGCACGGCTTCGCCGTCGAAGCTGACGGTCTGGCCCGACAGGTCCGAGGCCTTGAAGCTGGTCTCCTCCAGCACCCGCTCCAGCACGGTCTGAAGCCGCCGCGCGCCAATGTTCTCGACCGCGCTGTTGGCCGCCACCGCCGCGTCGGCCAGGGCCTCGACCGCATCGTCGGTGAAGGTCAGGGTGACCTCCTCGGTCGCCAGCAGGGCCTGGTTCTGACGGATCAGATTGGCCTCGGGTTCGGTCAGGATGCGCTTGAAGTCGTCGCGCGTCAGGGCCTTCAGTTCGACCCGGATCGGCAGGCGGCCCTGAAGCTCGGGCAGGAGATCGCTGGGCTTGGCTACATGGAAGGCGCCGGAGGCGATGAACAGCACATGGTCCGTCTTCACCGGCCCGTATTTGGTCGAGACGGTGGTGCCTTCGATCAGGGGCAGCAGGTCGCGCTGGACCCCTTCGCGCGACACGTCGCCGCCCGATGCGCCCTGACGGGCCGCGACCTTGTCGATCTCGTCCAGGAAGACGATGCCTTCGTTTTCGGCCAGGATCAGGGCTTCCTTGGTCAGGCTGTCTTGATCCAGCAGCTTGTCGCCCTCTTCGGCGATCAGAGGAGTGGTGGCGTCGCGCACGGTCAGCTTGACCGTCTTGGTGCGTCCGCCGCCCATCTTGCCCAGCATCTCCGACAGGTTCAGCAGGCCGACATTGCCGCCAGGGATGTCCAGCCCCTGGATGGGCGAGGCCGTGTCCGCCAGGGCGATCTCGATCTCCTTGTCGTCCAGTTCGCCAGCTCGCAGCTTCTTCCTGAAGCTGTCACGGGTCGCGGGGCCTGAGCCGGGGCCGACCAAGGCGTCCAGAATACGGTCCTCCGCTGCGCCCTCGGCCCGCGCCCGAACCTCGCCGCGCCTGCGGTCACGCACCATGACCAGGGCGCTCTCGACCAGATCACGCATGATCTGATCCACGTCGCGGCCGACATAGCCGACCTCGGTGAATTTGGTCGCCTCGACCTTCAGGAAGGGCGATCCGGCCAGCTTGGCCAGGCGCCGGGCGATCTCGGTCTTGCCGACACCCGTCGGGCCGATCATCAGGATGTTCTTGGGCGTGACCTCGTCTCGCAGGTCTTCGGGCACGCGCTTCCTGCGCCAGCGGTTGCGCAGGGCCACGGCGACGGCGCGCTTGGCGTCATCCTGGCCGACGATGTAGCGATCGAGTTCTGAAACGATTTCGCGGGGGGACAGATCAGTCATGTCGTCCAGATAGGGCGCGATGAAGTGAAGCGGGAGGGGGCAGGGCGTCGCGCTGCGAGATTGATGCCCTTCTTCATTTCAGGGCTGCGGCGCTGCTCAGCAAAAAGGCGCCCTCCTGCTGGAGAGCGCCTTTTAAAATCTATGGCCGTCGTCGCCGGATCAGGCGGCGTTGGCGGCCTTCTTGGCCAGCTTGTCCTGATGGGCCTTCATTCCGACCTCGATCAGGGCGGCGGCTTCGCCTGCGTCGCCCCAGCCCTTGACCGTGACCGACTTGCCCTTCTCCAGATCCTTGTAGCGGGTGAAGAAGTGTTCGATCTGCTCGATCAGGATGGCCGGCAGCTGACGATAGCTGGCGACGTCGGTGTAATAGGGGTTCAGCTTGTCGACCGGCACGGCCAGGATCTTCTCGTCGCCGCCAGCTTCGTCTTCCATCAGCAGGACGCCGATGGGGCGCGAGCGGATGACGCAGCCCGGAACGACCGGCGTCGGGTTCAGCACAATCACGTCGCAGGGATCGCCGTCATCCGACAGGGTGTGCGGGATGAAGCCGTAGTTGCCGGGATAGTACATGGCGGTGTGCAGGAAGCGGTCGACGAACAGGGCGCCGGAGTCCTTGTCCATCTCGTACTTCACCGGCAGGCCGCCCTGCGGGATTTCGATGACGACGTTGACGTCCCAGGGAGCGTTGGGGCCGACCGGAATGGCGTCGAGGTTCATGGCGATCTTCTGCTGCGACTGCGAAATTCAAAAGGCGACGGGTGATAGGCCCCGCAGGCCGCCACGGCAAGCGCGACTTTGGCAGACGGGCTTGCGCGGGCGTGGCGACTGAGGCCAATCATAGCGGATGACCTGGGTCGATTGGGCCGCTCTGGCGCTCTTTTTCATCTGCTGGCTCGGCTATGGGCCGATTCTGACGTTCATCGGCCGCCACGGCGGTTCGCTGAACGACGACATGACCTATGTCCGCAGGGCGTGGATGACATCTATGACCCATCGCGAGATGAAGCTGATCGACAGCCAGCTGATGGGCCATTCGATCAACTCGGCCTCCTTCTTCGCCTCGACCAACCTGCTGCTGATCGCCGCGGTGGGGGGCATATTGTTCGGGGGCGAGGCGGCGCTGAAGGGGTTCGCCTTCGTCGGGGCCGAACAGGTGCCGGTGCGGATGCTGGAAGCCAAGCTGGCCCTGGTTCTGGTCTGTCTGGCGCGAGGGTTTCTTGATTTCATCTGGGCGCTGCGCCAGTTGAACTACACCCTGGCCATGATCGGCGCCGCGCCGGAAATCCATCACGAGACGGATCGAAAGGCGTTCAGCGCCGCCGCCGCCCAGTTGCTGAACCCAGCCCTAAGCTCATTCAGCCAGGGGGTGAGGGGCTATTATTTCGCTTTGGCGGCTGCGGCGTGGCTGTTCGGGCCGCTGTGGCTGGCGTTGGGCGTGGCCTCTTCGTTCAGTCTGCTGATCTATCGCCAGGAGGCCTCGCCCGCCGCCCGGGCGATCCGCAGCGCGCGCCGTCTGCTGGGCGAATAGGCGCCCCTTTCGCAACTGCGAAATGGACGGATTGGGGCGTTTGCAAATCCGAACGGTGTTAGCGGTAACAACAATGCAAAATCGTTACATAGCGTGACATGAAAACCGCTGATTGGGCTTGACCCATTGTGCATCGCAACCTAGATTGGCCTTCGACGCCTCCGGGCGTCTTGCCCTTCCTGGGCGTTTCCTCCCTATAGACTTTATACGCCGCGTCCTCGGACGCGGCTTTTTTTTGACTTATCGCCGATCAGTGCGGCGTTAGATGCTCGGCGCACACGGCGGCGATCACGCGCGACAGGGCCTTGCGTGTGCGCTCATGGGCGGCGTTTGGCGTCAGGGTCGCCTCGTCCAGATACAGTCCTCGGCTGATTTCGATCTGGATCGCTTCAAAACCTTCGTCCGGCCGTCCCCAGCTATGGGTGGACCAACCCCCGGCATAGGGGTGGTTCAGCGCCACCCGCCAGCCCAATCCCTCGAACAGGCTGCGCAGGGTCCGCGTCAGTCTGACGTTGCACGACGACCCATGCCGATCACCCAGCACCACTTCAGCCCCGACCGCGCGTGACGGCATCGAATGCCAGTCAATCAGCACGGCCCGTCCATGCCGGGCGCGCGCCGCCTGCATCAGGTCGCTGAGGGCGGCGTGATAGGGGGCGTGCGCCGCCTTGATCCGACGTTCGGCCTCGGCGCGCGGCAGTCTGCGATCATAAAGCTGCACGCCGTCGCCGCCCAGTCGGGGAATGACGCCGAACCCGGCGGCGGTCTTCAGGCCGACCGGACCGTCCACGCCGTCAATCAGTGTGGGGTCCAGTTCAACCGGGTCGCGGTTCAGGTCGACATAGGCGCGGCCGATGCGGCTTTCGATCAAGGGGGCGCCATGTGATGGGCCGCTGGAAACGAGATTGGCGACCAGGGCGTCCTCTGCGCTGCGAAGACTATGTTGCGTCAGGCCAGGCGCGGCGTCCATGTCGGCGGGGTAGTCGTCGCCGGAGTGGGGCGAGGCGAAAACCAGCGGAATTGGGCGCGCCGTCTCGGGCGGCCGGGTAATGGTGAAACTGGCCGCGCCTTCGGTCATACTCTCCGCATAGCGGGTTTCGTTGTGGAGGGAAGTCGGCTGACCGGTGAATTTCATCGCCGGTTTACCGTTGCAGGCCTAGCGTGACGGCTTGGTTCTTGGGGAAGTTTTCGAATGGCGCGCATCCTTCTGGCTGAAGACGACAGTTCTTTGCGCGGTTTCCTGACACGTGCGCTGGAGCGGGCCGGCCATCAGGTGATCGATTGCGAGAACGGCGACGACGCCATCGACGCCCTGGAACATGGTCCCTACGATCTGCTGTTGACCGACATCGTCATGCCCGGCGCGGACGGCATAGAGGTGGCGCGCGTGGCCGCCGCCCGTCAGCCTGGTCTGCGCATCATGTTCATCACGGGCTTCGCCGCTGTCGCCCTGACCGCCGCCCAGGCCTCGCCCCAGGCCAAGGTCCTGTCCAAGCCTGTCCACCTGCGCGATCTGGTCAATGAGGTTGAGCGGATGGTCGCCGCCTGACCGCTGGTCAGACAAGGGTTTTTCAGAAATCGTAATTTTGCCGCGAAAGCAGCTTGATACGGGCGGAACGTGCAGCTATACGACCGCCCTTGCCGCTCACGAACACATCTGAGCGGACCCGGCGGATGCGTAGCTCAGCGGGAGAGCACCTCGTTGACATCGAGGGGGTCACAGGTTCAATCCCTGTCGCGTCCACCATTTCCTTCTTAAATATCAAAATAATAAAGCCCACAGGGCCAACGGCTGTGTGTGTCCGATTCTGTGCGGGCTGCGTTATCCGGGTCCTGACGTTTGAGGACTGGCGCGCCCTGGTCGTTTGAGCGATCAACGATCTAGTAACGTAAGGACCACGCTATCGCCGCCGTTGACGGTCGCCAGAAATGGGGCACGTGTCTTGGTTGCGTATTGAAGGCTCAGGTTACGAAGGTGAACCGTTGATCCAGGTCTGGGCGACTGAGAAGTCGTCGTTCAGCAGCGTCATGTCCGCCAGATAACCCGGCGCAATGGCGCCGCGCCGGTCAGCCATGCCTAAAAAGGCGGCGGGAGAGGTGGAGGCCATGCGGACGGCGGCGGCCAGATCGAGGCCGAGCCGGTCTATGGTGTTCCTGACTGCGGCCGCCATGTCGAGGTCCGAGCCGGCCAGGACGCCTGCGTCATCGCGGCAGACGCCATCCTTCACCGTGATGCGGCGTCCATGCAGGAAGAAGTGGTCTGCGTCCGCGCCGACGCTGGGCATGGCGTCGGTGACCAGCATGAAACGGTCATGCGGGCGACAGCGCAGGGCGATCTTCAGGGCGGCGGGATCGACGTGGAAGCCGTCGACGATGATCCCGGCCCAGGCGGTCTGGTTCTCCAGCACGGCGCCGACGACGCCGGGCGCGCGATTCTGCAGTTGGGACATGGCGTTGAACAGATGGGTCACGCCGGTCGCGCCCGCCTCAAAGGCGGCGTTCGCCGTCGCATAGTCGGCGTCGGTATGGCCGATGGCGACGATGGCGCCTTTTGCGGTCAAGCGGCTGATCCGGTCGGGCGTCGTGGTCTCAGGCGCCAGGGTGATCAGGGTGCGGCCGCCTTTCAACCGGGTCAGGCGATCAATGAACTGATCCTCCAGCACGCGGAACTTGGAGGCGTCGTGGATGCCCTTGCGCCGTTCGTTCAGGAAAGGGCCTTCGATATGGAGGCCCAGCACGCCGGGAACCTTGGCGGCGATGGCGGCCTCGACGGCGTCGATGGCGCGGTCGATCACCTCCAGATCGTCGCTGATCAGGGTGGGCAGGAAGCCGGTCGTGCCGAAACGACGATGCGCCGCGCCGATGGCCGCGATGCCCTCCACGCTGGTGTCGTCATTGAAGAGGGTGCCGCCGCCGCCGTTGACCTGGGTGTCGATGAAGCCCGGCGTCAGAGTGCGGCCCCGCAGGTCGACGATGTCGCCCGTCGGCGTCTGTTCGGCAGGGCCGACAGCGATGATCCGGTGATTTTCGATGACGACGCTCAAATCGTTTTTGAAACCCGTCGGCGTCAGCACGCGGCCGTTGATCAGCGTGTGCTTCATCAGACGGTCTCGGTCACCTTGTTGAGATAGGGGGGCTGGTCGGGGTCGTAGCCCCGGGCGACCGACAGTCTGGCGGCCAGGCCATAGAAGCTCTGAATCAGCAGGATCGGCTCGAGCGTCGGATGTCCCGCTGTGGTCGGCAGGCTGAGCACGCGTTGATCGTCAGCGCGACCCGACAGCATGACCTTGGCCCCGCGCGCCGCAAAGGTGCTTGCCAGGTCTTCGGCGTCGTCGCGCGTGACGTCGGACTGGGCCAGCATCAGCACCGGAAAATCTGTCTTCACCAGAGCCATCGGGCCGTGGCGCACCTCGGCGGTGGAGAAGGCTTCGGCGTGCAGGCCGCAGGTCTCCTTCAGCTTCAACGCCGCCTCGCGCGCTGCGCCAAAGCCGCCGCCGCGTCCGACGACATACATGGTGTTGGCCGTCTTCAAGATGGGCAGGGCGGCGGTCCAGTCCTGACGCCAGGCGGCCTCAAGCTGGGCGGGCAGGGCGGCGAGGCCAGCGCGCAGAGCGTCGTCCTGGGTCCATTCGGCGACCAGATGGGCGATGGCGGTCAGGCTGGCGATGAAGCTCTTGGTCGCAGCGACTGACACTTCGGGGCCAGCGCGCAGCGGAATGGTCAGGTCGGCGACGTCCGAAAGGGGTGAAGCTTCGACATTGACCAGGGCGATCACAAAGGCGCCGCCTGCCTTGGCGGCGGACGCGGCGGCGATCAGGTCGGGGCTCTTTCCCGACTGGGATATGGCCAGGCAGACGCCGCCCGCGATGCGGGGCGTGCGGCCATAGACCGAACTGACGGCCAGTGGGGCGGGGCTGGTTAGAACGCCGGTTTCGCCTTCGATCAGATAGCGGGCGAAGACCCCGGCGTTGTCCGAACTGCCGCGTCCGCAGATCAGGGCGGCGGTCGGCGGATGGCGACGCAGATGTTCGGCCGCGCGGGCCACGATGTCAGCGTTGGCGGCCAATTGAGCGGCGACCAGAGCGGGCGCTTCGGCCGCCTCGGCGAACATTCGAGTGTCTTGAGCGAGCATCAGACGGGTCCGTCGTTCAGTTCGGCGACGAAGTCATAGGCGTCGCCACGGTAATAGGATTGGGTCACTTCGACCGCCTGGCCGTTGTGGAAGGCGCGGCGCTCGATCAACAGGCCGGCGGCGCCAGCCGTCGTGCCCAGCAGTTCGGCCTGTTCTGCGTTGAACAGGACGGCGCGCAGTCTTTGCAGGGCGCGATTGGGCCGGCGCCCGGCGTCGGCCAGGGCCAGATAGAGCGAGGCGTTGACCGCCTCTACGCCCGACAGGCAGGAGGCGGGAATGGTCGCATATTCCAGCGCCATGGGCAGGCCGTCGGCATAGCGGATGCGGCTGAACCGATAGACAGCCGTGCCGGGGCTGAGGCCAAGTGTCAGGGATTCTTCAGGCGTCACTGCGCCCTCGCTGCGGTTCAGCCAGGAACTGGTCGCCTTGCGCCCCCGCGCCGCCATGTCCTCGGAGAATGAGGTCAGTTTGGAGAAGCTTTTCTCGACACGCGCCGCGACGAAGGTGCCCGCGCCCTGGCGACGGGTCAGCAGGCCTTCTGCAACCAGACCGTCGAAGGCCTTTCGGACGGTGATGCGTGAGACGGCCAGGCCATGAGCCAGGTCGCGTTCGGGCGGCAGGGCCTCATCCGGTTTCAGGGCGAGGGTTTCGATCGCCGCACGCACGGCGTGCTGCAACTGTTGGTACAGCGGCGCCGGACGCTGGGCGTCCAGTGGTCCGATGGCTTCGACAAACGACATGACGCCGATTTCCAATTATCCGCCCGCAAATTCGTGTTCGCCTATCTGCACCGATCCTGTGTGACCAATCAAGTACCAATGGTTCAATGAGTAAGCCCAATCTTCATTTTGGCCTTGCGTCCGGTGATGGATTGATGAAGGTTTCACGATGTAACAGCCTTGGTTCCAGGCCTGGTGGCTTGGGATGGTCGGTATTGGTCCTGTATTGGGCTTTTAGGTCTGCGGGGGCAGATCTGAGTTGGGGAGGCGTAATGAGCATTTTCCATACAGCTCCAGGTCGCCGATCGATGCGTCTCGGAGCCGAACATTGAACGAAGTGCTTGTCCACGCGCCTCTGGCCGGTTGGTTGACGTCATTGGCTGAGGTTCCCGATGCGGCCTTCGCCGGGGGCATGGTGGGTCAGGGAGCGGCGGTTGATCCAACGGATACGGTCGTTCGCGCGCCCTTCGATGGTGTGGTCGTCGGCCTGCCGTCGTCGCGCCATGCGGTGACGGTCCGCTCTGCCGACGGGGTTGAGGTTCTGATCCATGTCGGCCTGGATACGGTCGGTCTGAACGGCGCGGGCTTCGTCGCCCATGTGGCCGAAGGGACGTCTGTGCGGGCAGGCGATCCGCTGCTGATGCTTGATCTGAATACTATTGCTGACGGCGCGATCAGTCTGGTCACGCCGGTAGTGGTCGTGGGCGGCGCCGCCTCGGTTCAGGCGATCGCGCCGGGACGCAGCGTGCGCGCAGGCGAGCCGATCCTGAAGATCGTCGCAGCGGTGCAAGCCGCCGTCGCGGATGCGGGCGAAACCCTGACGGTTCGTGTGAACGCGCCTCTGCCGCATGGCCTGCACGCCCGCCCCGCCGGCCGGATCGCCGCCTGTGTCCGGGGCTTTGATGCGCGCGTCGTGCTGAAGCATGGCGAGCGGCAGGCGGACGCCGCCAGTCTGGTCGCCATGATGGGCCTGGGGGTCAAGGACGGCGAAGAACTAGTGCTGCAGGCTACAGGCGCTCAGGCGCTGGCGGCGCTGTCGGCCCTGACCGCGCTGATCGCCGCTGGGCTGGAGGAGGGGGCGCACGAACCCCCACTGAAACCAGCCGCCATTCCTGCCGCCCGTAAATCCGAACCCGTTGTGGGCGAAGACGGCGAACTGATCCTCAGCGGCGTCACCGCCGCGCCGGGGCTGGTTATCGGTCGCGCCGTGCGTTTGACCCAGACCGAAATCGCCGTGTCTGAAAACGGCGGCGGCGTTGTGGTGGAGAACACCCGCCTGAACGCCGCCCTGTCCGCCGTTCGCGACCGCATCGAACAGGCGGCGACCAGCGGCAACGCCCATCGCCGCGCCATTCTGGCCGCGCATCTGGGCTTTCTTGATGATCCCGGCCTGATCTCCGGGGCGGAACAGGCTGTGTCCGAGGGGCGCAGCGCTGGTTTCGCCTGGCGGCAGTCCGCCCGCGCCGCCGCCGACCTGTTCCGCACCATGGGCGATCCGCGCATGGCTGAGCGCGCCGACGACCTGCTGGATCTGGAGCGTCAGGTTCTGATCGAACTGTCGGGCGAGGCCGCGCCTGCACCCGCCGCCATCGGTCCCGGATCGGTCATTGTCGCTGACGACCTGTTGCCGTCGCAGTTGATGGCGCTGGATGCGGTCAAGGTCGCAGGGCTTTGCACCGCGCAGGGCGGCCCGACCTCGCACGTCGCCATCCTCGCCGCCGCCATGGGGGTTCCGGCTCTGGTCGCTGTCGGCGCCGCGCTGGACCGGGTCGACAACGGCGTGCTGGTGGTTCTGGATGCTGATGGGCGACAGCTGATCGCCAAGCCATCCGCCGCCCGTCAGGCTGGCGCTCAAAGCGCCGTCGCCGCGCGTGAGCGTCGCCGCGCAGACGCCCGGGCGCTGGCGCTGGATGACTGCTGCACCGCCGACGGCGCCCGCATCGAGGTCTTCGCCAATCTGGGCGACGCCGCCGAGGCCGCGCCTGCGGTGGCGAGTGGGGCGGAAGGCTGCGGCCTGCTGCGCACCGAATTCCTGTTTCTGGAGCGCGAAACCGCCCCGACCGAAGATGAACAACTGGCCCAGTATCAGACCATCGCTGATGCTCTGGATGGCCGCCCGCTGATCATCCGCACGCTGGATGCGGGCGGCGACAAGCCCTTGCCCTATCTGCCCATGCCGCATGAGGAAAACCCGGCCCTTGGACTTCGCGGCGTGCGGTCTGGCCTGCACCGGCCCGATATCCTGTTGACCCAGTTGCGGGCCATCTGCCGGGTGCGCTCAACGGCCGCGGTCGCGGTCATGCTGCCCATGATCGCTTCGGTCGCAGAGGTGCGTCAGGTGCGCGCCATCCTGGATGTCGCTGCCGCCGAAACCGGCGGTCGCGCGCCGGTTTTGGGGGTGATGATCGAAACCCCTGCCGCCGCCATGACGGTGGACCGGCTGGCGCCCGTCATCGACTTCATCTCCATCGGCACCAATGACCTGACCCAGTACGCCCTGGCCATGGATCGTCAGAACGCCGCTCTGGCCGCCCAGCTCGACAGCCTGCATCCCGCCGTCCTGCGCCTGATCGCACAGGCGTCGGGCAGCGCGGCGGAGCTGAAGTGGATCGGCGTCTGCGGCGGACTGGCGTCCGATGTTCTGGCCGCGCCCATCCTGATCGGTCTTGGCGTGCGTGAACTGTCGGCGACGCCGTCGATGGTGGCCGAAATCAAGGCCGTCGTGCGGGGGGTGACCCTGGCCGATTGCAGGCGTCTGGCCTTTGAAGCCCTGTCGCAGGACAGCGCCGACGCCGTGCGCGCCCTGGCGGCTGAGCGGCTTGGCTCTCTTGTCCAACCTCGCGCTATGGGAGCCGTGGCATGAAGTTCGGTCTTTCCAGTCTTCAGCCTCTGGGTCGCGCCCTGATGCTGCCCATCGCCGTCCTGCCGGTTGCGGGCCTGCTGCTGCGCCTGGGCCAGCCCGACCTGCTCGATATCGCCTTTGTCTCGGCGGCGGGACAGGCGATCTTCTCCAATCTGGGCCTGTTGTTCGCGGTGGGCGTGGCGGTCGGTCTGGCGCGCGACAACAATGGCGCGGCGGGTCTGGCC
>RCMZ01000227.1_pt1 | contig 35947 bp, 29 predicted proteins | sample 2041141 | NCBI WGS metagenome assembly RCMZ01 (sample SAMN09708263, study PRJNA481090) | Wastewater metagenome, whole genome shotgun sequencing project. | biome: sewage; isolation source: Davis station wastewater (DW) | place: Antarctica: Davis Station | collected 2010-03-01 | reverse complement strand
TCTCACGTTACCGTCATCATCGTCACGTGCGAAAGAGCTTTACAACCCTAAGGCCTTCATCACTCACGCGGCATTGCTGGATCAGGCTTTCGCCCATTGTCCAATATTCCCCACTGCTGCCTCCCGTAGGAGTCTGGACCGTGTCTCAGTTCCAGTGTGACTGATCATCCTCTCAGACCAGTTACGGATCGTCACCAACTAGCTAATCCGACCTAGGCTCATCTGATAGCGCAAGGCCCGAAGGTCCCCTGCTTTCTCCCGTAGGACGTATGCGGTATTAGCGTCCGTTTCCGAACGTTATCCCCCACTACCAGGCAGATTCCTAGGCATTACTCACCCGTCCGCCGCTCTCAAGAGAAGCAAGCTTCTCTCTACCGCTCGACTTGCATGTGTTAGGCCTGCCGCCAGCGTTCAATCTGAGCCATGATCAAACTCTTCAGTTCAAACATCTTTGGGTTTTTAAGAAACCCTAAACTTGGCTCAGCAATCGTTGGTTACATCGTAACTTGTGATGCTGATAATCTTGTTGACTATCAGTCTGACTCCACAAGCACCCACACGAATTGCTTGATTCAGTTGTTAAAGAGCGGGTGGTTAAGATCTTTCGTCTCAACCGAGGCGCGCATTCTACAGCAGCCTCTGTTGCTGTCAAGCGGTTATTTTAAGAAGCTTTCAAAGTTTCGCTGGGAAATCTTTAACAACTTCAACCACTTGCGCTGACGATCACTCGTTAGCGGGAGGCGAGCGTTACTCGCTGCTGTCAACACCTCTTTTTCAACTCCTTTCGGGCTTCGATGACCTGAAGCTCCGCACTGCCGAAACCTGCATAACTCTTTGTTTACCAAGGAGTTTTCCGTTTCGACTGCGCCGGAAGTGGGGCGAATTATAGGCGCATGGAACCTGACGTCAAGAACTAATTACGCTTTTGTTACAGAGAGCGCACGCTTGTTAATCAGTCGCGGGATTCGCCGAGCTATGGGCGGGATGCGCAACAGCATGAGAACACCCCCTACCGCGGCATAGATAGCCCACTCCTTAAGGTCTGCCCGAACGATCCAGAGCATATGCAACAAGCCAAGCCCAAGAATTACGTAGACCAGCCGATGTAGTTTTTTCCAACGAACGCCCAGCCGCCGCTGACTGTAACGGTTGGAAGTCACTGCCAACATCAACAGGCAAAAGAACCCCAATGCACCGACGATGATATAGGGACGCTTGCGTAACTCCACACCCAACTGGGACAAGTCCAGTCCTAAAACGAATACCAGGTAAGCACTCAAGTGCAACACGACATAAGCAAAGCACCATAACCCCAATTGACGGCGTACGACGACCCATCCTGGCCAGCCTGTCAGTTTTTGCAGAGGGGTCATGCTCAGGGTTACTAATAGAAGAATCAGCGTCCCCAACCCCAGGCGATCCACCAACACCTTCCCCGGGTCCGGCCCCAGCGCAAAAGCCCAAGCCTGATACACCCAAAGCAATGGCCAGGCCGATGCTGCAGTAAAGACACTCAGACGCCAGTACAGATAACGCATCAGTAATTCTTCCGCAGATCCAAGCCTGTATATAAAGAAGCGACCTCTTCCGAGTAGCCATTGAACATGCGGGTTTCACGCACGTTGGGACTGAATAGTCCGCTTGGCAGGCGACGCTCGCGGGCCTGGGTCCAACGCGGGTGGTCGACGGTAGGATTCACGTTGGCATAGAAACCGTACTCATCCGCTGCGATGCTTTGCCAGGTAGTCTTTGGCTGCTCGCTGACGAGGCTGATTCGCACAATGGACTTGATACTCTTGAAGCCGTACTTCCAGGGCACCACCAATCGCAAGGGCGCACCATTCTGATTCGGGAGCTCGCGCCCATACATCCCGACGGCGAGGATAGCGAGCGGGTTCATGGCTTCGTCCAGCCTCAAGCCTTCAACGTAAGGCCAATCGATCAGAGCAAAACCTGAACGCTGCCCAGGCATTACCTTAGGGTCCTGCAGGGTTTCGAAACGAATGAATCGCGCCTTGGAAGTAGGTTCGACCTGCTTAAGCAGTGCCGAAATCGGGAAACCCAGCCACGGAATGACCATCGACCAAGCCTCGACGCAACGCAGACGATAGATGCGCTCTTCCAACTGATAGGGCTTCATGAAGTCTTCGAGCGCATATCGCCCAGGCTTGGCGACCTCCCCATCGATCACCACACTCCATGGCTCGGTTTTAAGCGCACCGGCGTTGGCGGCGGGGTCGCCCTTATCGGTACCGAACTCGTAGAAGTTGTTGTAATGCGTAGCGTCCTTGAATGGCGTGATCGCTTCATCCTTGACGTTAACCGCTTGCCACTGGGCGTGAGAGAGTTTCTCGGCAAACCAAGTCGGCGCTCTACCCGGTTCGACATCCGCATACCGGGAAGGCTCCTGGGCACTGGCCCAGCTCGGCAGGGTGCTGGCAGCCAAGCCTGTAACCGCACCACAGAGCAGGCTGCGGCGAGAAAGGTAGAGGGACTCTGGCGTGACATCCGATTCGTGGCAATCGGATGACTTGGTGGACTTGATTAACATGGAAACTCCGCAGCATTGGCGAACTGATTCACCCATAGACTGCGGAGTATGGTGGAAATTACATCACTCGGCGTTTTTGTGACGACGCAGGCGCAAGAGGTGCTGGATCGGCCCGGAAGCCGCATAGACGAGGAATACCAGCAGCAGGGTACGCGGCGGGTCGATGAAGACCACGGCAAACACCAATACCACGGCCAGAATCGCAACAAAGGGCACTCGCCCCTTTAGATCGAACTCCTTGAAGCTGTTGTACTTGATATTGCTGACCATCAGCATGCCCGCCGCCGCTACCATCAGCGCCACCAGGAACGACATTTTCGAGCCCTGGATCCCGTAGTCACTGAACGCCCAGACAATACCAGCCACCACACCTGCCGCCGCCGGGCTGGCCAGACCGATGAAGTAGCGCTTATCGGCCGTCCCCACCTGAGTATTGAAGCGCGCAAGGCGCAACGCCGCACCGGCCACATAGATGAAGGCGACCATCCAGCCAACCTTGCCCATATCGCCCAGCGCCCAGCCAAATGCCAGCAACGCAGGCGCAACGCCGAAGGCGACCATGTCGGACAGCGAATCGTACTCAGCGCCAAAGGCGCTCTGGGTATTGGTCATGCGAGCAACGCGCCCGTCCAGACCGTCGAGCACCATGGCGACGAAGATCGCGATTGCGGCGAACGCAAAATAGGTGCTCGCCCCTTTGACGTTCCCAGCACTCAGGGCACTTTGCGCGCTCATGGAATTGATGATGGAGTAGAAACCGGCGAACAGGTTCGCGGTGGTGAAGAGGTTGGGCAAAAGATAGATGCCACGATGCCGGACTTTACGGCCTTCAGCGTCATGCCCTTCTTCGACATGCTCATCGATGGGTAGCAGGCTTTCGGCGTCAGAGGCCTGGTGTGGCTCTTCGGGACGTTCGCTCATGGACAATACCTTGCAACGGTGTGGAGAATTTCGACAGATGTTTGCGGCAACGGTTCGCCAGCAAACGATGCAGCTTTATACCAGATGCCGCCCGCCAAACGAAAAAACGCGGCCTAGGCCGCGTTTTCCGTACAAGTTGACGACTTAGTTCTTGGCTTTGTCGACGATCTTGTTGGCGCCGATCCACGGCATCATGGAGCGCAGTTGCTCGCCGATGATTTCAATGCCGTGGGCGGCGTTGTTACGACGCTTGGCGGTCATCGAAGGGTAGCCGGTAGCACCTTCGCTGATGAACATCTTGGCGTACTCGCCGTCCTGAATGCGCTTCAGGGCGTTGCGCATGGCCTGGCGGGATTCGGCGTTGATGACTTCCGGGCCGGTCACGTACTCGCCGTACTCCGCGTTGTTGGAGATCGAGTAGTTCATGTTGGCGATGCCGCCTTCGTACATGAGGTCTACGATCAGCTTCAGTTCGTGCAGGCACTCAAAGTAGGCCATTTCCGGCGCGTAGCCCGCTTCAACCAGGGTTTCAAAACCAGCCTTGACCAGTTCAACGGTACCGCCGCACAGAACGGCTTGCTCGCCGAACAGGTCGGTTTCGGTTTCGTCCTTGAAGGTGGTTTCGATGATGCCGGTACGACCGCCACCCACGCCTGCCGCATAGGACAGAGCAACGTTCTTGGCGTTGCCCGAGGCGTCCTGGTAGATCGCGATCAGGTCAGGGATACCGCCGCCCTTGACGAACTCGGAGCGCACGGTGTGGCCCGGTGCTTTGGGCGCGATCATGATGACGTCGAGGTCGGCACGTGGCACAACCTGGTTGTAGTGGATCGCGAAGCCGTGGGAGAAGGCCAGGGTGGCGCCTTTCTTGATGTTCGGTTCGATTTCGTTCTTGTACAGCGAGGACTGGAACTCGTCCGGGGTCAGGATCATGACCAGGTCTGCAGCGGCGACGGCGGAAGCAACGTCAGTCACTTTCAGGCCATGGGCTTCAGCCTTGGCAACAGTGGCCGAGCCTTTACGCAGGCCAACAGTCACGTCAACGCCGGAATCTTTCAGGTTGCACGCTTGAGCATGGCCCTGGGAGCCGTAACCGATGATGGCAACTTTCTTGCCCTGGATGATCGACAGGTCGCAGTCTTTATCGTAGAAAACTTTCATGAATTTCCCCTTTATATCCAGGCCGTTCAGGCCATTCGCTAATTGTTGTTTAGATGCTCAGCACTTTGTCGCCACGGGCAATCCCGGTCACGCCACTACGGACGGTCTCCAGAATCGCAGCAGTGCCGATTGACTGAATGAAACTGTCGAGCTTATCGCTGGTTCCGGTCAGTTGAACGGTATACACGCTCGCACTGACGTCGACGATCTGCCCACGATAAATATCGGTGGTGCGCTTGATCTCGGCGCGCTGGGCGCCGGTGGCCTTGATCTTGACCAGCATCAGCTCGCGCTCGATGTGCGCGCTTTCCGACAGATCGACCAATTTAACCACTTCGATCAGCTTGTTGAGGTTCTTGGTGATCTGCTCGATCACTTCATCGTGCCCCACGGTGGTCAACGTCAGACGCGACAGGGTCGGGTCCTCGGTCGGCGCCACGGTCAGGCTTTCGATGTTGTAGTTGCGTTGCGAAAACAGGCCCACTACACGAGACAAGGCGCCCGGTTCGTTTTCCAGAAGCAAGGAGATTATGTGCCGCATGATTAAGTACGCTCCGTCTTGCTCAGCCACATATCGCGCATGGAGCCGTCTTTGATCTGCATCGGATAGACGTGCTCGCTGGTATCGACCTGAATGTCGAGGAACACCAGGCGATCCTTCATGGCGAAGGCTTCTTCCATCTTCGGCTTCAAGTCCTTGAGGTCAGTGATGCGGATGCCCACATGACCATAGGCTTCAACCAGTTTGACGAAGTCAGGCAGCGATTCCATGTACGAGTGGGAGTGGCGGCTGCCGTAGCTCATGTCCTGCCACTGGCGCACCATTCCCAATACGCCGTTGTTCAGGCTGACGATTTTCACCGGCAAGCCGTACTGCAGGCATGTGGACAGTTCCTGGATGTTCATCTGGATGCTGCCTTCACCGGTGACGCACGCGACGTCGGCGTCCGGGAAGCTCAGCTTCACGCCCATGGCCGCCGGAAAACCGAAGCCCATGGTGCCCAGGCCACCGGAGTTGATCCAGCGGTTGGGCTTGTTGAACTTGTAGTACTGCGCCGCAAACATCTGGTGCTGGCCCACGTCGGAGGTCACAAAGGCGTCGCCCTTGGTCACTTCGCACAGGGTTTCGATCACGGTCTGAGGCTTGATGATGCTGCCGTCGCCCTTGTCGTAAGGGAATAAGCCGCGGTCGCCGCGCCATTCATCGACCTGCTTCCACCAACTGGCCACCGCTTCTTTGTTCGGGGTTTCGCCGATGTCCTTGAGCGCGGCGACCATCTCGGTCAATACGCTTTCGACCGGGCCAACGATAGGCACGTCTGCCTTGATGGTCTTGGAGATCGAAGCCGGGTCGATGTCGATATGAATAATCTTGGCATTCGGGCAGAACTTGGCCGGGCCGTTGATGACGCGGTCATCGAACCGCGCACCAACCGCGAGAATCACGTCGGCATGGTGCATGGCCAGGTTGGCGGTGTAGCTGCCGTGCATGCCGAGCATGCCGATGAACTGGCGATCGGTGCCAGGGTAGGCGCCCAGGCCCATCAGGGTGTTGGTGACCGGCAAGTTGAGCATTTGCGCCAGTTCGGTCAACGGCGCCGAGCCGCCGCCGAGGATCACGCCACCGCCGGCATAGAGCACCGGACGCTTGGCCGCCAGGAGCATTTCCGCCGCTTTGCGGATCTGGCCGGAGTGGCCACGGACCGCGGGGCTGTAGGAACGCAGCTTGGCTTTTTTCGGGAAGATGTATTCGAACTTCTCGGCCGGGTTGGTCATGTCTTTTGGAATGTCGACCACGACCGGGCCAGGACGACCGGATTGCGCCAGATAGAAGGCTTTCTTCATGATTTCCGGGATTTCCGAGGCGTGCTTAATCATGAAGCTGTGCTTCACGATCGGCCGGGAGATACCGATCATGTCGGTTTCCTGGAACGCATCGGTACCGACCATGGTGCTGGGCACCTGGCCAGAGATGATGACCATCGGAATGGAGTCCATGTAGGCCGTGGCAATACCGGTAATGGCGTTGGTCGCGCCAGGGCCGGAAGTCACCAATACAACACCGGCCTTGCCGGTGGCGCGGGCATAGCCGTCAGCCATATGGGTTGCGGCCTGCTCATGGCGAACCAGGATGTGAGTGACATCCGGTTCCTTGAACAGCGCATCGTAGACATGAAGAAGAGCACCACCCGGGTACCCGTAGATGTACTTGACGCCTTCGTCGCGCAAAAAGCGCACGAGCATCTCACCACCAGATAAAAGCTCCACGTTGTTCACCTCTAAAACGCCAGAATACCGTCCACAAAAAGCCGACGGGTCTTAATAGGTTTACTTCTCGGCAGAGCATGAGCGACGGTGGTCGCCGACTACGTCAGCACTGACTGAGCAAGTATTGGGAGCTCCCCAAGTGTTGCGGGGTTTTCCCACCCAGCGCGAGGTAACGCGTTGCGGGTGTAACAGGTCGGCGCGGATGTGCGCCTCATGATCTGCCGAGTGGGCCTGCTTCTGGCAGTCCCTCTACAGCGGACTTTGGATTCTTCTGTTTCGCCCTCTGCAAGTCAAGCAATAATTGCGCTTTTTTGCAGCTAAGCGCATGAGAATGCAGAAAAAAGTGATTGACGGAGGGATAAAACTCGCCTGAGCCCGCTCAAGCGGTAGAAAAATGCGAGAGGCCGCCCCTAAACGCGACAGCCTTGCGCTTATTTCGCGCCGACGATCAATTGATCGAACTGCGCCAGCAACCGGCGCAACTGGGCGCCCCGCCCCGGGCGCTGGGCGAAGACCATCTCAGCCATCTCCAGAATCCCGGAAGCGCTGGGCAGCGGCAGATCCTGTTCTAGGATGATTTTCATCCGTGGCAGGAAGATCCATTGCAGCCACTGCTCAAACTCCAGCGTATCGACACTGAACGGCTCGACGCTGGCCAGGGCCTCGGCGCTGGGCGCCACCTCATCCCACCAGCCCTGGACCCGCAGCTCACGCTCGATCAGCAGCAGTTGGTCGGCGATTTGCCCCAAACGCGTGTCCATCACAGATTCACCTTGGCCTTCTGCCGGGCTAACGCGGCGCCGGCAGGATCACCCTGCTTCTCCCGCGCCTGGGCAATCAGGCCCCAGAGGCTGGCTTGCAGGTCGGGGCGGCCGTTGGCGAAGGTCAAGCCACGCCGGGCGAATTGCTCGGCTTGCGCCGCGTCGCCTTGCGCCATGCGCACCTGGGCCAGGCGATAGAGCACTTGCGGTTCACGTGGGGCAACACGCTGGGCCCGCTCCAGGCTGGAAGACGCGCCATTGAGGTCGCCGCCGGCCTGTTGCTGTTGCGCGGTGGTGAGCAGCGCCAGCACCGGGCCATCCAATTGCTCGTCGGCCGAGAGGCCGCCCGCGTTGGCCGACGGAATGCCGCTGGGCGTCGATGGCATGTTGTAGGTCGGATTGATCGGCGCCGTTTGGATCGGCGCAGAGTCGATCGGCCCAGGCGTGATCGGCCCCGGCGTAATAGGTGCGCTGCTGATCGGCGCCGAAGTGGTCGCGCCGCCACCGGGGATCATCACCACCACGCCCGAGTCCTGGGGAATCGCCTGGGCCTGGGCCTGGGCCGGGCGCTGCACGGTGGTCTGGCGGAAACCCCCATTGGCCGAAATCCGCTCGTTATTGGACACAGCGGTCCCGGAATCCACTACCGGAATCGAACCGCGCTGTACGTTGGCGCAGCCACTGACCATCGCCAGTGCTGCCATCGCCGGAATCCACCACTTGTTCACGTCAAACCCTCTCGCTTAATTCATCCAGCCCTTGACCCAATCCATCACCGAATCGCCGGATGCCGGGGTTTCCCCTGCACAGGCCGCGCCGGGAGGCGGCTCGCTGCCGCGAATATACGGCATCTGCACCGCGCCCGGACAACTGGCTTCAGAGCCCTGCCCGGTGCGTGAATCGACCCACGCCAGAACGATGTTGTCCGGCTGCGGCATGTCCAGCGGCAATGGGTCGGCCTTGCGCATGAAACTGCTCCACACCTGCAATGCCCCTGTAGCGCCGGTAAACGGCGTCTTGCCGTTGTCATCACGGCCCATCCACACCACCGCCAGCAAGTCCTGGCTGAAACCGGCGAACCAACTGTCCCGCGAATCGTTACTGGTGCCGGTCTTGCCGGCCAGCGCCAGGGTCTTGGGCAGCACGTTGTAGACCGAGCTGCCCGTGCCCTCGCGCATCACCCGTTGCATGGCGCTTTGGATCAGGTAGATGGAACCCGGGTCAAAGCGTTGCTGGATCTGGAATGGATAACGCTTGAGCGGTTCGCCCTCGGCGGTCAGTACGCTGCGGATGCCCCGCATTGGCGTGTTGAAGCCGCCGTTGGCCAGGGTCTGGTACATGGTGGCCACTTCCATCGGGCTCAGGCCGCCGGCCCCCAGCAGCATCGACGGGAACGCCGGGAATTCCCGGGTCACGCCCAGGCGAGCGAGGGTCTTGAGCACATTGGGCACGCCCACTTCCAGGCCCAGGCGCGCCGTGGACAGGTTGTAGGAGTGGGCCAGCCCTTGATAGAGGAACACGGTGCCATGGGAGCGGCGGTCGTAGTTCTGCGGCTTCCACACCTGGCCGTCCGCGCCCTTGACCGAGAACGCTTCGTCGGAGAGCCAACTGGTGAGGGTGTACTGGCTCGGTTTCTCCAGCGCGGTCAGGTAAACCGCCGGTTTAATCAGCGAGCCGATGGGCCGCACCGCGTCCAGGGCCCGGTTGAAGCCGGCGAAACTGGCCTGGCGGCTGCCGATCATGGCCTGTACTTCACCGGTTTCCGGGTTGGTGACGACCATCGCCGCTTCCACCTCGTCCGCGCCTTTACGCCCGGCCAGGCGTTTGAACGTGTCGTTGACCGAGGCCTCGGCTTTCATCTGCAGGATCGGGTCGAAACTGGTGAAGATACGCAGCCCTTCTTCGGTCAAGTCTTCGTCGCGGTAGTCTTCGCGCAATTGGCGCTTGACCAAGTCAAGGAACCCGGGGAAGGAACTGTCGGCCAGGCTGCCACGCTTGGTCACACCCAAGGGCATCTTCTTCGCGGCGGCCACTTGCTCGGCGCTGGCGACGCCCTGCTGCTCCAGCAGGTCGAGCACCAGGTTGCGCCGCTCCAGGGCGCGTTCGGGGTAACGGCGCGGGTTATAGGAGGACGGCCCCTTGACCATGCCCACCAGCAGCGCCACCTGATGCAACTTGAGCTCGGACAGAGGCTGGCTGAAGAAGAACTGGCTGGCCAGCCCGAAACCGTGCACGGCGCGCTGGCCGTCCTGGCCGACGAACACCTCGTTGAGGTACGCCTCGAGAATCTCGCGCTTGTCGTAATGCAACTCCAGCAGCAACGCCATCATCGCTTCGGTCAGTTTGCGCGACAGGCTGCGCTCGTTGGTCAGGTAGAAGTTCTTGACCAGTTGCTGGGTCAGGGTACTGCCGCCCTGGCGCATTTTGCCCGACGAGGTGTTGACCCAGACCGCCCGCGCAATCGACTTGGGCGATACGCCAAAGTGCTGGTAGAAGTCGCGGTCTTCGACCGTGACCAGGGTCTCGAGAAGGAACGGCGGCACCTGGTCGATTTTGATGAGGATGCGGTCTTCCAGGTTTTTCGGGTACAAGCCGCCGATCAGCAGCGGCTCCAGGCGCACCACCGCGACTTTCGCGCCCTTGGCGCCAGAGAGCTCGGCTACGTAGTCGCCGGAAAAGCGCACACGCACCGGTTGCGCCTGCTCCATGCCTTCATAGAACTGGAAGCCACGGGTGTTGAGTTCAACGGTATTGCCGTTGACCGAGGCCGCGCCGGGGCCGTTGGCGATACTTTCGCGGCGATAGCCCAAGGCGTCGAGTTCGGTAAGGAAATCGTCCTTGCTCAGCTTTTGCCCGACGAACAGCTCCAACGGGCGGGCATACACTTTGGCGGGGATGGTCCAGCGCTTGCCGGAAAACTTCTCTTGGACCACGGCATCGAGGTAAACCGCAAAGCCAGCGACGATCACAAGGCCTACCAGGCCCAGCTTCAACGCCCAGCCGAGCCAGGGGCGCAGGCCGCTAGAGGAGGTTTTTTTACGGGAACGGGGGGATCGGGTACGAGTCATGGCGGCGGATTATACGCACTTTACTCATCGTCAACAGGCGCTGTCCGAGGTTTGCACGACCGCCGCATGCGGCCATAATGGCGCCCTTGAATTTTCCCCGACTCAGAAGGATCGCCTGTGAGCCAGTCATTGATCGCCGCCCTGCAAAACCCGGCCCTCTACCCCCATTCCGTAGAAGGTTTCCAGGTCATTGAGACGCACATCTCTTGGGTACTGCTCACCGGCCCTTACGCTTATAAAGTGAAGAAACCGGTCAATTTCGGTTTCCTGGACTTCACCGACCTGGCCTCGCGCGCGCATTTCTGCGCCGAAGAACTGCGCCTGAACCAGCGCCTGACCCAAGACCTGTACCTAGAGGTGCTGCCCATCACCGGCAGCGCCGAAGCCCCGCAACTGGGCGGTGACGGCCCGGTCATCGAATACGCGCTGAAAATGCGCCAATTCCCCCAGAGCCAATTGCTCAGCACCCTGCAAGCCAACAGCGAGCTGACCGCCAGCCACATCGACGACATGGCGCGCCAGATCGCCCGCTTCCACCTCGACTCCCCGCAAGTGCCCGCCGCCCACGACGCCGGCACCCCGGACAGCGTGATGGCACCGGTGTTGCAGAACTTCGAGCAAATCCTGCCGTTCCTCAGCGACAAGGCCGACCTGGTGCAACTTCAAGCCCTGCAAGCCTGGGCGCAAGCCAGCTTCGAGCGCCTCAAGCCGCTGTTCGCCCAGCGCAAGGCCGAGGGTTTTATCCGCGAATGCCACGGTGACATCCACCTGGGCAACGCCACGCTGATCGACGGCGCCGTGGTGATTTTCGACTGCATCGAGTTCAACGAACCCTTCCGCTTCACCGACGTCTGGGCCGACACCGCGTTCCTGGCCATGGACCTGGAGGACCGCGGCCTCAAGAGCCTGGCGCGGCGCTTCGTCAGCCAATACCTGGAGCTGACCGGCGACTACCAGGGTCTGGAGCTGCTCAACTTCTATAAAGCCTACCGCGCCATGGTGCGCGCCAAGGTCAGCCTGTTCAGCATGCCGGCCGACGCCACCCCGGTGCAAAAGGCCACTACCCTGCGCCAGTACCGCAACTACGCCAACCTGGCGGAAAGCTACAGCACCATCCCGTCGCGTTTCCTGGCCATCACCAGCGGCGTCTCGGCCGTGGGCAAAAGCCACGTGGCCATGCGCCTGGTCGAAGCGCTGGGGGCGATCCGCCTGCGTTCGGATGTGGAGCGCAAGCGCCTGTTCGGTGAACAGCAGCAAGCCAACACCGTCGAAGCCGGGATCTACAGCGCCCAGGCCAGTGCCGACACTTACGGGCGCCTGCACCAGTTGGCCGACACCATCCTGCGCGCCGGTTTCCCGGTGGTGATCGACGCCACCTACCTCAAGCGCGACCAGCGTGAAGCCGCCGCCAAAGTCGCCGAAGCCACCGGGGCGCCGTTTTTGATCCTGGACTGCAACGCCCCGCAAGCCGTGATCGAGAGCTGGCTGGCCCGGCGCCAGGCCGAACGCAACGACCCCTCCGATGCCACCCTGGACGTGATCGCCGCCCAACAGGCCAGCCGCGACGCCCTCAGCCCTGCCGAAGTGCTGTGCAGTAAGCGGGTCGAAACCAATGAAAGCGGCACCCTCGACGCGTTGGTGGCGCACATTCGCCAGCGTCTGCCAGGGCTCTAAGCCCTTTTTGCAGCCGTGAAGCCAAGGATGGCTTCACGGCTGCAAAATACTGGCACTATACTGGCGTCATAAATCCAACAGGTGACGCCCTCATGAGCCAGCCCAAATTGCTCGATACTCCGCTCTTTGCGCTCTTGCACAAAGACGACATCTCAGGCTTCAACCGCGAACGGCCCAAAGACACCCCCATCAACATGCGCGGAGGCGACTTCCGTGGCCTTGACCTGCGGGAACTGAACGCCGAAGGCATCGACTTCACCGATAGCTACTTCCGTTCCGCCGACCTGCGTGGCCTGGACCTGCGCCATTCGTCGCTTGAGGGCGCCAGCCTGGCCCACGCGCAAATCTCCGGCACCTACTTCCCGCCCGAGCTGAGTGCCGATGAGATTCTGATGTCGGTCAATTTCGGCACGCGCCTGCGCTACCGCACCCGCTGACCGCGCCGAGCGCTCAAGCCCGACGCTTTGCCCCCGTGCTAGGTCCTTGCGCAGTGCGCTCGCTGTGCAGAGCGGCTCGCCCTCAAACTTCTCCTACAGGCACTTAGGGCCTTTCCTAAGCCTTGATTTCTAGTTTCTTAGACGCTTTTGAATCAAAACCTACCAAAGAATCACGATTTTCCTACTGAACGCTACACTCCTTGCAGGCATGCCCACGCACCGTTCGGCCGTCGCAAGGAGGCTTGATGAATGATGAATTGCAACACCTGAAAAACCTTGGCAAGACGTCGGCGCAGTGGCTGCATGCCGTGGGCATCCATAGCGCGTCGGACCTACGGCGCCTGGGGGCAGTGGATGCCTACCGGGCCGTACGCACCCGGGGTTTTCGCGCTTCTAAAGTGTTGCTTTATGCCATTGAAGGCGCATTGATGGACGTGCACTGGAACGACATTCCCGCCGAGCGCAAGGAGGCCTTGAACCGGCAACTGGACGCGATTTCTGCCCGGCACAAAAGTTAAGGCACAAAGACTGCGCCACAGCCACCCGAAAAAAACACCAAACCCCAGTATTTACGGGTGCTCCGGGCCAATCCAGGGCCCGCGCAGAAGAATTTGATAAACAGCCGTTGACTTAAGAATGAGAATCGTTATGATTGGCGCAACTGGTCGCGAGATCAGTCGATAATCTGGAAGGCCAGTGGTTCGGACTCTCAGCTTATCTCCTCATCAGGCTAATCACGGTTATTTGACCCGGCTCATCGCCGGGTCTTTTTTTGCCTGCACAAAAGTGCGCCTCAGGCTTGCAGACACGCCGACAACTCGTCCAACAGGCCGATGGCGCCCATACGCAAGCGCTCAGGATTGAGCCATTCATCGCCAAAACGGCTGTGCACTAGGTCCACGTACAGGCGCACATCGTCCAGGGTACGGATGCCGCCGCAGACCTTGATCCCCACCGGCGCCTCGCTCTCGGCAATGGCCGTCAGGATGATCCGTACCGCCTGCTCCGTGGCGCTGACCGGGCTTTTACCGGTGCTGGTCTTGATGAAGTCGGCGCCGGCCTCGATTGCGTCGAGGCTCGCGCGGCGAATCAGTTGCGGGTCACGCAGCACGCCGGTTTCCAGGATCACCTTGAACCGCACCCGCCCCTCGCACACAGCGCGACAGGCTCCCAGCAGGGCCTTGGCCGGCTCTGCCTCGGCAGCGATCAACGCGTGATAGGGGTAGACCACGTCGACCTCATCCACCCCCGCCGCGATGGCTTGCTCGATGTCCGCGATGATCGGCGCGATACGGCTGCCGCCGAACGGGAAATTGGCCACCGTGACCAGCCGCACGCTGGGGCAATCGAGTTGGCGCAGGGTTTTCCGGGCCAGGGCGACGAAGCGCGGGTAGACACACACCGATGCCACCGGGCCGAATGGTGTCAGTGCGCGGCGGCACAATTCGACAATATGTGCGTCATTATCCGCGGCGTTGAGTGAAGTCAGATCAAGTAAACCGATAGCAAGGTGCGCCAGCTCTTTGCCTGTTGATTCCATAAGCTCTCCCGCTGCCCGTGCAGCCTCTACCTGTCAACGGCACAAAGGGTAAAGAGCCTGTGGCGGCGTGTCTCACGCCGGGAGCAAGTAAGGAAGCCAGCTACTCGATTCCGGGAAAGGTCTTAGGAACGCCTCATCAGCGGGCAATAATCAGCGGATGACCGCGCTCCGGGTGTGGCTGCACCAGCACCTCCAGGCCAAACACCGCTTTGAGCGGCACCGGCAGCAGGACCTTGGCCGGGCTGTCCAGGGCGAAGGACCGGCCGTCCTGCAGCAGCAGAATGCGGTCGCAGTAGCGGGCCGCCAGGTTCAGGTCATGGAGGATCACCAGCACCGCCGCGCCGCGGTCGGCGAAGGTGCGGATGGCGTGCAGCGTGGTGTGCTGGTGCAAGGGGTCGAGCATGGAGGTCGGCTCGTCCAGCAGCAGGGTTTGCCCCGCCTCCCCCGGCCACAGCTGCGCCAGGACCCGAGCCAAGTGGACGCGCTGGCGTTCACCGCCCGACAGCGCCAGGTAACTGCGCCCGTGCAAATGGCCGACATCCGCGGCGGCCAGTGCGGCCTCGATGATCTCGTCGTCGCGAACCCGGCCGCTGTGGTGGGGCAAGCGGCCCATGCCCACCACTTCTTCGACACGAAAGGCAAACTCCAGGGTCGAGGCTTGCGGCAACACCGCCAGCCGCTGGGCCCGTTGCATACCGGGCCAGTGGGCCAGTTCGTCCTGGTCCAGCCAGACCTTGCCTTGATCCGGCTTCAACTCGCCACACAAGGCGCCGAGCAAGGTACTTTTGCCCGCGCCGTTGGGGCCAAGCACCCCCAGCACTTCGCCAGGGTTAAGGTGCAGGTTGATATCCGCCAGCACGGTTTTGTCGCCGCGCCGAATGTGCAGGTTTTCTACGCGCAACATCAGGCACGGCCTCGCAGCAGCAAATATAGGAAGAACGGCGCGCCGATAAATGCGGTAACAATGCCAATAGGCAGCTCCGCCGGTGCCAGCGCCAGGCGCGCCACCAGGTCGGCGAACAGCAGCAGAGTCGCCCCGGCCAGCACCGAGGCCGGCAGCAGCACGCGGTGGTCCGGCCCGGCCAACAAGCGCACCAGGTGCGGCACCACCAAGCCGACGAAACCGATCATCCCCGCCGCCGCCACGGCCGCACCCACGCCCAGTGCGGTACAGAACACCAATTCACGCTTGAGGCGCTCGACGTCGATGCCCAAGTGGCCGGCCTCCGATTCGCCCAGCAACAGGGCATTGAGGGCCTTGGCCCGGCGTGGCAGCCACAGCGCCACCGCCGCGCTGACCAACAGCAACGGCCACAACCGCGCATAACTGGCGCCGTTGAGGCTGCCCAGGTTCCAGAACGTCAGGGTGCGCAATGTGGCGTCGTCGGCCAGGTAAGTGAACAGGCCCACCACTGAGGTGGCCAGCGCCGTCAGGGCGATGCCCGCCAGCAGCATGGTGGCGACGTTGGTCTGGCCATTGCGCCGGCCCAGGCGATAGACCAGCGCAGTCACGCCCAAGCCACCGATAAACGCGCACACCGACAACAGATACGGCCCCAGCCCTTCGGGCAAACCACCAAACGCCGAGCCGAAGACGATGGCAATCGCCGCGCCCAGGGCCGCGCCGCTGGAAACCCCCACCAGGCCCGGGTCCGCCAGGGGGTTGCGGAACAGCCCCTGCATGGCCACGCCAGACAACGCCAGCACCCCGCCCACCGCCAACCCCAGCAGGGTGCGCGGTAGGCGGATCTGGCCGAGGATCAATTCCGCCTGCTCCAACCCCTCGGGAGCCAGCGGCACACCGAGCAGGCGCAGGGCCGCGCGCAAGGTATCGAACAACGGCAGGCTCACCGGGCCCAGGGCCAGCGACAGCCAAGTCGCCAGCAAACACAGCAGGCCCAGGCCGATGAACAGCGCGCGCGGCTTGACCAGCGTCCTCATGGGGCGGCTTTGGCCGCAGGCGCCTGGGCATAGAACTCACCCGCCAGCGTCAGCAGGCGCTGGGGCAGACGCGGCCCCAGGCCCCCGACGAGCAGGGTCGGGTCCAGCTCGAACACCCGGCCGGCCTTGGCCGCAGGGGTGCTGGCGAAGATCGGGTTTTCCCTGAACAACGCCGCCCGCGCCGCTTCGCCGAACAGGCTGCGGTCGGAGAACACCAGCACGTCCGGGCTGAGGCCGGCCAGGGACTCGACGGAAAACGGCTTGTAGCCCGTGTGGCTGGCCAAGTTGCGCCCGCCCGCGCGCTGCACCACCCAATCGGCGGCGGTGTCCTTGCCCGCCACCAGCGATTTGCCGCCGGCATTGCCGATCACCACCAGCACCCCCGGGGCCTGGGCGCGGGTTTGCGCCTCGCGCACCCATACGGCCTGCTGGTCGAGGCGCTGTTGATACGCCGTGAACAGCCGCGCAGCCTCTGCTTCAGCACCAAGTAGCGTGCCCAGGCGTTGCAGGTTGGCCTGCAAGACGGGCAGCTCAGGCTCGGCAGAAAACAACTCGACCTGCACCCCGGCGCTGCGAATTTGCGCCAGCACCGGCGGCGGGCCCATTTCATCGGTGCCCACCAGGATTTGCGGGCGCAGGCTCAAAATGCCCTCGGCCGACAACTGGCGCTGATAGCCAATGCTAGGCAGTGCCTTGAGCGCCTCGGGGTGCTGGCTGGTGGTATCGACCCCGACCAATCTAGACTCCCCGCCCAGGGCACTGACCCACTCGGACAACGCGCCCCCGGCACTGACCCAGCGCTGTGCCACATCGGCCGCGAACGCCGTCGGGTTGAACAGCAGGGCGGCACAGAACGCGACGGTGAGGGTACGCAGGCGCATAGCGGGTTTCCTTTATGGCTAGGCTGGTTGTGTCAGGCCGCGCGGTGGGGGCCTCTATGCAGCGGTGCACGGCTGGCGAAGCCGGCATTTGATAATTGTTTGCATTTGAACGTCAAGCACTGACATTTCCCCTTACCGTGGGATGATCGCCCAGGCCCGCCGCCTGCGGCACTTGAGGAAAGACATGAAGTTTCTATGCAACAGCAGTGAACTGGCCGACGCCGCCAGTCGCGGTTTTGAGGTCGAGGGCCAGAAGCTGCTGGCCGTGCGCCGCGACGGCCAAGTCTATCTCTACCTCAATCGCTGCCCCCACCGCGGCATACCGCTGGAATGGCAACCCGACCGTTTTCTCGACGACAGCGCCAGCCTGATCCAGTGCGCAACCCACGGCGCCTTGTTCCTAATGGAAACCGGCGAGTGCATCGCCGGCCCCTGCGCCGGAAAATCCCTGGCGGCCCTGCCCTGCCGGGAAGACAGCCAAGGCATCTGGGTCGGGCTTTAACGGCCCAACTGCACGGGCAAGCGCCGTTCCACGCGGATCTCCTCGCAGGTCAGGCTCACGCCGTAGGCCAGAACTTCCACGCCTGCCGTAACCGCCTCACGCAACGCGGCCGCGTAGCCCGGGTCGATTTCCTCGGCCGGGCGCACGGCGTCGATGCCGGTGAGGTTGACGCAATACAACTGCACCGCCCGCACGCCGTCACGGGCCAACGCCGCCAGTTCACGCAGGTGCTTGGCGCCGCGTGCCGTTACCGCGTCGGGAAACGCCGCCACTGGCGTGCCATCAAAGCCCAGGGTGACGCTCTTGACCTCAACGAACGCCGCGCCTTGCGGGTAGTCCAGGCGAAAGTCGATGCGGCTGTTTTCCTGGCCGTATGGCACTTCGCGCTTGAGCCCGGTGAACCCGGCAAGTTCGGTGATCTGCCCGGCGCGCAGGGCCTCCTCGATCAAGCCGTTGGCCCGCGCCGTATTCACACAGGCCAGGCGCCCTTGAGGGGTCTGGCTGATTTCCCAAGTGCCGGGCAGTTTGCGCTTGGGGTCGTTGGAACGGCTGAACCAGACCACCCCACCGGGCGCCATGCAATTGAGCATCGAGCCGGTGTTGGGGCAGTGGATGGTCAGCAGTTCGCCTTCCAGGGTTTCGATATCGGCCAGAAAACGCTTGTAGCGGCGCAGCAAGCGGCCCTCTTCCAGGGCAGGAGAAAAGCGCATCAGCCTTGCCAACTGCGCAGGCCGCGGGCAATGCGCTCCACCGCTTCTTGCAAGCGCGGCAGGCTCTGAGTGTAGGCAAACCGCACGTGATGCCCGGCCAGGTGGCGGCCGAAGTCCAGGCCCGGGGTGAAGGCCACGTGCTCGGTTTCCAGGAAGTGCTGGCAGAAGGCGAACCCATCACCGCCGAACTGGCTGATGTCGGCGTATAGGTAGAACGCCCCTTCAGGCTCGACGGCGATGCCGAACCCCAACTCCCGCAGGGCCGGCAGCAGGAAGTCGCGACGCCGGCCGAACTCGGCGCGACGTTCTTCGAGGATGTCCAGGGTCGCAGGCTCGAAACACGCCAGCGCCGCGTACTGGGCCATGCTCGGCGCACTGATGTAGAGGTTCTGCGCGAGTTTCTCCAACTCGCCTACCGCGTCCGGCGGGGCCACCAACCAACCCAGGCGCCACCCGGTCATGCCGAAGTATTTGGAGAAGCTGTTGAGCACAAAGGCGCTGTCGTCCACTTCCAGCACGCTGGCGGCGTCGGTGCCGTAGGTCAGCCCGTGGTAGATCTCATCCACCACCAAATGGCCATTACGCGCCTTGACCGCCGCCGAAAGCCCGGCCAATTCGTCACGGCTGAGCAGGGTCCCGGTGGGGTTGGCGGGCGAGGCCACCAGGGCGCCGACGCTGTCCGCGTCCCAGTGCCGCGCCACCAGTTGCGGGGTGAGCTGATAGCGCACATCCGGCCCCACCGGCACCAGTTGCGCCGCGCCTTCGACCAGGCGCAGGAAGTGGCGGTTGCACGGGTAGCCGGGGTCGGCCAGCAACCAGTGCTTGCCCGGGTCCACCAGCAAGCTACTGGCCAGCAGCAAGGCGCCGGAGCCGCCGGGGGTAATCAGGATGCGCTCGGGGTCGATGCTCAAGCCGTAGCGCTGCTGGTAGAAACCGGCAATCGCGCCGCGCAACTCAGGGATGCCACGGGCCGCGGTGTAGCGGGTCTTGCCGGCGGTCAGGGCAGCCTGGCCGGCCTGGATGATCGGCTCGGCGGTGGTGAAGTCCGGCTCGCCGATTTCCAGGTGGATCACATCGTGGCCGGCGGCTTGCAGCTCATTGGCGCGGGCCAACAGGGCCATGACGTGGAACGGTTCGATCGCGCGGCTGCGCGCACTGTAGGGCTGAGCCATGGGTAGCCATTCCTTCAATGGGAGGCAAAAGAGCCGATTCTACCCAACCCGGGGAACGAGCGAGCGGCTAAAGCGGTCAGAGCCGTCAGCCAGGTCCCGACCAACAACCGGGGCGTACACCCCAGGCTTGACTAAAATCACTAATCACGCAGGCCACCCGACTTACCAGACGCGGCTTTGCAACCTTTTGCATGCAAGGCTGGCCGTACGCTCGACAACCGGGAGTAGCGCGGCCCGATTTGATCTGGTAAGTTCGCCCGCTTGCAGCCGCAGGGCCGGCAGGTGTCGGTGAAGGAACAATCCTGCGCAATGGATTACAAGAGTAGAGGCGGTCCATTCATGCCCACCCAAGCAAAGCAACAGCCAAACCAGTCGATCAGCGGCTTTGAACCCTACAAAGAGGTCAAGGGCGAGGAATACATGGGCAAGCCCATGCGCGATCACTTCACCAAGATCCTGAACAAGTGGAAACAGGACTTGATGCAGGAAGTCGACCGCACTGTTGACCACATGAAAGATGAGGCAGCCAACTTCCCCGACCCGGCCGACCGTGCCAGCCAGGAAGAAGAATTCAGCCTTGAACTGCGTGCCCGCGACCGCGAGCGCAAACTCATCAAGAAAATCGACAAGACCCTGCAACTGATCGAAGACGAAGAATACGGCTGGTGCGAATCCTGCGGCGTCGAGATCGGTATCCGCCGGCTCGAAGCGCGCCCGACCGCCGACATGTGCGTCGACTGCAAGACCCTGGCAGAAATCAAGGAAAAACAGGTCGGCAAGTAGTCGCCGGCTTGTATAAAAGAACGGAGCGTGCGAACGCTCCGTTTTTGTTTGCCCCGCTTTATCGCCCCGCCCGCCGCCCCAGGCAATGCTGTTAAACTCCCGCGCCCCATTCCCCAGCAAGGCGCTTTGCATGTCTTCCTTGAATCAGGCGCTGCGCGCCGCCCTCGATCATCGCCAAGACCTGCTCGCCACCCTGCACGGGCAAGGCACCGATTGCTATCGCCTGTTCCACGGCAGCCAAGAAGGCGCCGGCGGCCTGACCATCGACCGCTACGGCCCGCAACTGCTGGTGCAAAGCTTCCACCAAAGCCTGGAACGCGACGCCTTGCTGCAACTGCATGCCCTGGTCGATGAGCATCTGGGCCTTGCGACCCTGCTCGTCTACAACGACCGCTCCCGGGGCAACTCGCGCATCGACCGCCAAGACAGCATTTACCAGGCGCACGACGCCGCCCTGCAAGACCTGGTCGGCCACGAATGGGGCCTGAACTACCGCGTGCGCGGCCGCCATGCCGGGCAAGACCCGCTGCTGTTTCTCGATCTGCGCAACACCCGCGGCTGGGTCAAGGACCACAGCGCCGGCAAGAGTGTGCTCAACCTGTTCGCCTACACCTGCGGCGTCGGCCTCAGCGCAGCGGCCGGTGGCGCGCGCGAGGTATGCAACCTGGACTTCGCCGAAGGCAACCTGGCCGTGGGCCGGGAAAACGGCCAGCTCAACCCGCACCTGCCGGCCATGGAATTCGTGCAGTCGGACTACTTCCCCGCCATCCGCCAACTCGCCGGGCTGCCCATCAGCCAGCGCCGCGGGCAGAAACTGCCCAGCTACCCACGCCTGGAACAGCGCCAGTACGACCTGGTGCTACTCGACCCACCGGCCTGGGCCAAAAGTGCGTTCGGTACTGTCGATTTGCTGCGCGACTACCAGAGCCTGCTCAAGCCCGCCCTGCTGGCCACCGCCGACAATGGCGTGCTGATCTGCTGCAACAACTTGGCGAAAGTCAGCCTCGACGACTGGCGCGAGCAGGTGCTGCGCTGTGCCGACAAGGCCGGGCGGCCAGTACGCGACTGGCAGGTGATGACGCCGGGGGCGGACTTCCCCTCCCACGACGGGCAGCCGCCCCTCAAGACCCTGATCCTGCAACTCTGAGACAAACTTCAGGCGCCAATAAACACGGCTACTTCGGAACCAGAATGGCGTGCCATACTCCAAGGCACTCCGATTCAGACAGATGACGCCGCACATGCCCAAAGGATTGATTCGCGCTATTGGCGCCCTGTTGACCGCCCTCGCTCTCTACAGCTTGCTGGGCTTCTTGATCCTTCCAGGCATTGCCCTGCGCATCGCCAACCAACAGTTAGCCAACTACGCCACCACCCCCGCCCACATCCAGCGTATCGAACTCAACCCGTTCAGCCTGGAACTGAGCGTCTGGGGCCTGAACATCGGCGAACCGGGCAAGGAGCAAGTGGCCTTCGAGCGCCTCTACGCCAACCTGCAATTGGACAGCCTGTGGACCCGTGCCCTGCACCTGGCGGACGTGGAGCTGGACAAGCCCAAGACCCAGATCCTGTTCGGCAAGGACGGCAAGCTCAACCTGCTGGGCCTGTTCAACCTGCCCGCCAGCGAACCCACCCCCGCCGACCCCGAGGCCAAGCCGTTCCCACTGCGCATCGAGCGCATCAAACTGGCCGGCGGCTATGTGCACTTCCAGGACCTGCGCCCCAGCGAGCCGATCGAATTCCTCTACGACAAAATGGACCTGGAGCTGAAAAACCTCAGCACCCTGCCCGACGACAACGCCGACATGACCCTGGTGGCCGCCGGCCCCGAGGGCGGCAAGATCGATTGGACCGGCAACTTCAGCCTGGTGCCGATTGCCTCCGAAGGCACCCTGAAAGTCACCGACGGCAAGATGAAAGTCTGGTGGCCCTACGTGCGTGACGCCGTGCCCCTGGTGCTCGAAGACGGCGTGCTCAACCTCAGCACCCGCTACAAACTCAACCTGAGCCAGCAGACCGAACTGCTGCTCAGCGACGTGGCGGTCAGCGTCGCCCCTTTCGCCATCAAGGCCCCCGACGGCCGCCCACTGGCGCGCCTGGAACGCCTGGACATCAGCGAAACCACGGTCGACCTGGCCAAGCAACAGGTCATCGTCGGCAAGATCCGCAGCCAGAAGCTGGAAACCTGGGCCGCCCGCGAAGCCGATGGCCAACTCGACTGGCAAAAGCTCTTTGCCAGCCAACCGGCCAAGCCGGCGTCCAAAGCGGCCGCCACCGCCCCGGCCACCGCCGACACCCCCAAAGCCGACCAACCGGCGCCGCCCGGCAAGCCTTGGCAAGTGCTGCTCAAGGACGTGCAACTGCGCAACTACCACGTGCACCTGGCCGACCGCCAAGCCAAACCGGCCGTGGCCCTGGAACTGGGCCCGCTGAACCTGGACCTGCAAAACTTCGACAGCCTCAACCAGTCGCCCTTCACCCTCAAGCTCGATACCGGGTTGGGCAAGCAGGGCAAGATCCTGGCCAATGGCGAGGTCAACCTGAACCCGGTCAGCGCCAAGCTCGCGGTGCAAACCAAGGACATCGACCTGCGCGTCGCCCAGTCCTACATCAGCCCCTTCATTCGCCTGGAACTGCGCAGCGGCATGCTCGGCAGCGACCTGGCGGTCAACCTCAAGAGCACCGAACCGCTGGCCCTGAGCATCACCGGCCGCGCCCAGGTCGATCAGTTGCACACCCTCGACACCCTGAAAACCCGCGATTTCCTCAAGTGGCAGCAAGTGGTGGTCGAGGGCCTGGACTACCGCCACGGCGACAGCCTGTCGATCAACCGCATCAACCTCAAGCAGCCCTATGTGCGCTTCATGATTAACGATGATCGCACCACCAACATCGACGACCTGCTGATCCCGCAACCGGCCGACAGCGGCGCGAAAAAAGCCGCCGCCAAACCCGCCGCCAGCCAGGAAAAACCCCTGGGCATCCACATCGGCGGCATCGCCATCAACGACGGTTCGGCCAACTTCGCCGACTTCAGCCTCACGCCCAACTTCGCCACCGCCATCCAGCAGCTCAACGGCCAGATCGGCACCATCGACAGCCGCCAGGCCAAACCGGCCACCGTGGACGTCAAGGGCAAGGTCGACCGCTATGCGCCGGTGACCATCAAGGGCAGCGTCAACCCCTTCGACCCAATGGCCGCACTGGATATCGCCACCAGTTTCAAACGGGTCGAACTGACCACGCTCACGCCCTACTCCGGCAAGTTCGCCGGCTACCGCATCCGCAAGGGCCGCCTCAACCTCGACCTGCACTACCTGATTACCAAGGGCCAGCTCAAGGCCCAGAACAAAGTGGTGGTCGAGCAACTGCAACTGGGCGAAAAGGTCGATAGCCCGGACGCCGTCAGCCTGCCGCTGAAACTGGCGGTGGCGTTGCTCAAGGACGTGGACGGCAAGATCTCCATCGAACTGCCGGTCACGGGCGATCTGAACAACCCGCAGTTCAGCGTGATGCCCATTGTCTGGCAAACCCTGCGCAACCTCATCGTCAAGGCCGCCGCCGCGCCGTTCAAGTTGATCGGCGGGCTCGTCAGCGGTGGCGGGTCGCAGGACCTGGGCACCGTGTCCTTCGCCCCCGGCTCCAGCGAGTTGGGCAGCGACGCCCAAGCCGCCCTCGCCACCCTGGCCAAGGCCCTCAAGGAACGCCCGGCCCTGCGCCTGGAAATCGAAGGCACCAGCGCCGCCAGCAGCGACGGCCCGCTGATTGCCGAGCAACGCCTGGAGCGCGAATACCAGTACACCTACTACAAGATGCTCCAGCGCCGTGGCGACAAAGTGCCGGCCCAGGCTTCGCTGCTGCAAGTGCCGGAAGACGAGAAAGCGCCCCTGCTCGAAGGCATCTACCGCACCCGTCTGAAAACCCAGCCACCGGCCGAATGGGAACAACTGAGCCGCCGCGAGCGCACCGAAAAACTGCATGAGGGCGTCATCAAGTTCTGGAGCGAAAGCGATGTGCTGCTGCGCCAACTCGGCCAGGACCGCGCCAGCAGCATCAAGGACTACCTGGTGGATAAAGGGCAACTGGCCGACGACCGCGTGTACTTCATCGACGCCAACCTGGGCGAGGCCGAAAGTGATGGCCGGGTGATTACCCCGCTGCACCTGGACGCCGAATAGCTTATCGGCGAACACAAAAAATCCGGCCGAGGCCGGATTTTTTGTGGGCGATCACTGCATCCAGGGTGGAGGCGGTTCTTCAGCCTTGCTCGGCGGTGCGTCGTCGGCGGCGCGTACCGCTTGCCGACGCTCCTCGTCGAGGCGCGCGGCCTCGATCTCGCGCATGATCCCGCCCACGTCCGCCAGCTCTTCGGGTTCGTCGAACTCGCCGGTCAGCACACTGGCCGGGTGCAAGGTGCCGGCTTCGTACAACGCCCACATTTCCTTGGCGTACTTGGTCGCCTTCAACTCCGGGGCAAAACGCCCGAAGTAGGACGCCATGTTGCCCACGTCCCGCTCCAACATGCTGAACGCGTGGTTGTTGCCCGCCGCGTCCACCGCTTGCGGCAGGTCGATAATCACCGGCCCGGTGGGCGTAAGCAGCACGTTGAACTCGGAAAGGTCACCGTGCACCAGGCCGGTACAGAGCATCAGCACAATCTGCTGGATCAGAAAGGCGTGGTATTCGCGCGCCTGCTCCGGTTCCAGCACCACGTCGTTCAAGCGCGGGGCCGCATCGCCGTACTCGTCGGCAATCAGCTCCATGAGCAGCACGCCTTCAAGGAAATCGAACGGCTTGGGCACCCGCACGCCCGCGCCGGCGAGGCGGAACAGCGCCGCCACCTCGGCATTCTGCCAGGCGTCCTCGGTCTCTTTGCGACCGAATTTTGAGCCCTTGGCCATCGCCCGCGCCTGGCGGCTGTTGCGCACCTTGCGGCCTTCCTGATACTCGGCCGCCTGGCGGAAACTGCGTTTATTCGCCTCCTTGTAGACCTTTGCGCAACGCAGCTCATTACCGCAGCGCACCACATAAACAGCTGCTTCTTTACCACTCATGAGTGGGCGCAGCACCTCGTCGACCAGACCGTCCTCGATCAGGGGTTCAATGCGTTTTGGAGTCTTCATCAGCTTTTATTGTGGGTCCTTTATTACCAAACACGCGAATGTCACTCGTTATACGGCAATCCTCTCTCCGGTGGGAGAGCCTGCCGACCTATGAACGCAACCGATGCACTCAATGTGCCAGATTATTCGGACAAAACCCGAGGGCCTATGCCGACCGCGAGGAATCATAGCCGACGCGGCAAACCCAGCATGCCGCACACCCAGCACCATTTGCGACAGAATCTGACACAGCAGCGCCAGGTGTCTGAGGATTTTTCCTCAGACACCTCAATTTCCCGCCGCGCCAGCCGAAGCCCTTACAGACAAGGGAGTTTGTCTGCCTCCAACAAAAAACCGTCATCGACCCGGTGACAAAGGCTTTCCCCGCTGCGGGACGAAAGGACTCGACGCACCACACAAGACGTTTACGGCTGCCGTCAATCCGCGATCACTTCGTGGGCCTACAAGAAAAATCTGGAGCGCGGATGAACATCAAACAAAAGCTGACCTGGGCGTTTGCAATCATCGCCTGCTTGCCGGTCGTACTGGTCGCCACCCTGGTGGTGCTGAACTTGCGCAACGATGCCAAAGAGGCCTTTGTCGATAGCAGCGGCCGCGAGATCCGCCAGGTCAGCAACGCCATGCAGATCTTCTTCGACAGCATCAGCCAGAACGTCAACTACCTGGCCTCCCAGCCGCTGATCCGCAACACCGACGACAGCCTCAAGACCTACATGAGCGCCGATGCCGCCCAGGTCCCCCAAGGCGACGTGGACAAGCAGATCTTCCGCCTGCTGGAAAACCTCGGCACCACGCACCCGGCCTACGCCTACGCGATTGTCGGCACCAACGCCGGCGGCTACGTGTCGTGGCCCGATGATGCCACGCTGAGCAACTACGACCCACGCCAACGCCCCTGGTACCAAGCCGCCCAGGCCAACCCCGGCAAGCCGATACGGCCACCGGCCTACTACTGGGCGCAAGACAACGCCACCTACGTCAGCACCGTGCGCACCATCGACAACAAATTGGGCAGTAACGGCGGCGTGGTCAGCATCGACGTGACGCTCAAGCAGCTCACCGAGATCGTCAAGCAGATCAAGCTCGGCGAAAGTGGCTACCTGATGCTCATGGAGAACTCCGGCACCGTCCTGGTGGACCCGGCGCAACCGGAGCACAACTTCAAGGCCCTGGGCAGCCTTGGCGAGGGCTACAGTGACCTGGCCAAAGCCGGCAAGGGCCTGGTGGAAGTCCAGCTCAATGGCGAGCGCTACATGGCCAACGTGTGGCCTTCCGAGCAACTGGGCTGGACCTTTATCGGCCTGATTAAACACAGCGAAGTGATGAGCTCGGCCACCCAGTTGACCTGGTTGATCGCCCTGATCGCCGGGGTGCTGGCGGTGGTGTTCGCCGGGGTCGGTGCCAGTTTCGCCAGCCTGATCGTGCGCCCGATCCGCAGCGTGGCCAGTGGCCTGGAAGGCATCGCCCAGGGCGAAGGCGACCTGACCAAAAGCCTGAACATTCGCGGCAGCGACGAAACCGCGCAACTGGCCAACTGGTTCAACCAGTTCCTGGCGGCGATCCGCAGCCTGATCCAGCACATCGGCCAAGCGGCCGGCAAGATCCTCGACACCTCGCGCAGCTCCACCCAGGTGTCCCACGACATGGCCGAAGCCGCCGGGCGCCAGCGCGAAGCGGTGGACATGGTGTCCACGGCGTTCCACGAAATGGTCGCCACCGCCAACGAAGTCGCGCGCTCGTGCAGCCAGGCCGCCGAATCCGCCGACAGCGGCCAGCGCCAGGCCCGCGAAGGCCAGCAGCAGATTGACGCGGCCGTGCAGAGCGTCGATCAGTTGAGCCAGGAAATCGAACAGTCGGCGCAGTCTATGCAACAACTGGAACGCGACAGCAACGACATCCAGTCGATCCTCGGCACCATCCGCTCCATTGCCGAGCAAACCAACCTGCTGGCCCTCAACGCCGCCATCGAGGCCGCCCGTGCGGGCGAGCAGGGCCGCGGCTTTGCCGTGGTCGCCGACGAAGTGCGCGCCCTGGCCAAGCGCACCGCCGACTCCACGGCGGAGATCGACGGTTTGCTGGGCAACCTGGCCAAACGCACCAGCCAGGTCACCCAGCAAATGCACGCCAGCCTGCAGGTGTCCCAGGAGTCGGTCAGCCGCATTGGCCTGGCGCGCAACAGCTTCGGGCAGATCCGCGAATCGGTGGACGTGATCCGCGACATGAACACCCAGATCGCCACCGCCGCCGAAGAACAGCACCAAGTTGCCGAAGACATCAACCGCCACATCAGCCAGATCCACGGCGATGCGCAACGGGTGGCCGAACTGGCCGACTCCGCGCGCCTCGACTCCCAGAGCCTGGCCGGGCTGTCCCATGAACTCGATGGCTTGGTGCGCCGGTTCAAGACCTGAGGTTCTCCCCTGTGGGAGCGGGCCTGTGTGGGAGCGAGCCCTGCTCGCGATAGGGCCGGCACAGCCTATGGGCAGCCATCGCAAGCAGGGCTCGCTCCCACCCAAGCCCTGCCCACAGCCCGCGTCAGCGCTCGACGATAGCCGTCACGCCTTGCCCGCCCGCCGCGCAGATGGAAATCAGGCCCCGGCCGCTGCCTGCGGCGTCCAGCAGTTTGCCCAGGTTGGCGAGAATGCGCCCGCCCGTGGCGGCAAAGGGGTGGCCTGCGGCCAGGGAGCTGCCCTTGACGTTGAGGCGGCTACGGTCGATGGCGCCCAGCGGTGCGGCCAGGCCGAGGCGGCTCTGGCAGTAGTCGGGGTCTTCCCAGGCCTTGAGGGTGCACAGCACCTGGGCGGCGAAGGCTTCGTGGATTTCGTAGTAGTCAAAATCCTGCAGGCTCAAGCCATTGCGCGCCAACAACCGTGGCACCGCGTACACCGGGGCCATCAAGAGGCCTTCGGCGCCGCCGACGAAATCCACCGCGGCCGCCTCGCCATCGCGCAGGTAGGCCAGAACCGGCAACCCGCGCTCCTTGGCCCAGGCCTCGCTACCGAGCAACACCAGGGACGCGCCGTCCGTCAGGGGCGTGGAGTTGCCTGCCGTCAGGGTGCCCTTGGCGCTGCGCTCGAACGCGGTCTTGAGGCCGGCGAGTTTTTCCAGGGTCAGGTCCGGGCGCACGTTGTTGTCGCGGGTTAGGCCCATGAACGGCGTAAGCAAATCGTCGTGCCAGCCTTCGGCGTAGGCAGCGGCCATGTGCTGATGGCTGAGCAGGGCCAGTTGGTCCTGTTCGGTGCGGGGGATGCTCCAGGCCTGGGCCATCAATTCGCAGTGCTCGCCCATGGACAACCCGGTGCGCGGCTCGCCGTTGCGCGGGAACTGCGGCACCAGGTGCCCGGGGCGCAGTTGCAGGAAGGCCTTGAATTTGTCACCGGTGGTTTTCGCCCGGTTGGCTTGCAGCAGGATGCGGCGCAACCCTTCATTGATGGCGATCGGCGCGTCGGAGGTGGTGTCCACGCCGCCCGCCACGCCGCATTCGATCTGCCCCAGGGCGATTTTGTTGGCCACCAGCAGCGCCGTCTCCAGCCCCGTGCCGCAAGCCATTTGCACGTCATAGGCCGGCGTGGCCGGGGACAGCCGCGAGCCAAGCACACATTCGCGAGTCAGGTTCAGGTCGCGCGAATGCTTGAGCACCGCCCCAGCTACCACCTCGCCCAGGCGCAAGCCGTGCAGGTTGTAGCGCTCGATCAACCCTTCCAGGGCGGCGGTGAGCATCGCCTGATTGCTCGCGGTGGCATAGGCGCCGTTGGAGCGGGCGAACGGAATGCGGTTACCGCCGATAATCGCGACGCGGCGCAATTGAGTCATGGAAAGCTCCCTAGGGTTTGAAAGGCTACAGACCCACAAGCGTAGGCCGTATCCAAGGCGATCGAACGACTGATCGCCATTCATGGTCCACACTTTGAGTCCCCGCCCTTGGAGAGTGTTCCATGTCTGACCGTTATATCGACTTCGCCAACTCGGCCCTCGGCCATCGCCTGGTCGGCGCCCTTGGCCTGCCGTCGCCGGTTCGCCTGGAACGCTGGCAGGCCGGGCGCCTGCGGCCCATCGAAGGCGCATTGCTGCTGGGCGGCGGGCCGCTGGTGGCGCCGATCGCAGCCTTTGCCCACAAATTGACCGACGCGGTGTACAGCTACGCCAGCGACGCCGCCCCCGCCCAGGCGTGGATTCCCGGCCACGGCCCGCGCCTCAAGGCCGTGGTGCTCGACGCCAGCGCCCTGACCTCGGTGGAGCAGCTCAAGCAACTGCGCGAGTTCTTCCAGCCGCTGCTGCGCAACCTGGACAACAGCGCCCACCTGGTGCTCCTCGGCCGCGCCCCGCAAAGCCTCGACGAGCCCTTCGCCGCCAGCGCCCAGCGTGCCCTCGAAGGCTTCGCCCGCTCGCTGGCCAAAGAACTGCGCAACGGCGCCACCCTGCAATTGCTCTATGTGGGCGCGGGCGCCGAAAGCCAGCTCGAAGGGGCGCTGCGGTTTTTCCTGTCACCCAAAAGCGCCTACGTCTCGGGCCAGGTTGTGCGCCTACAGGCCTGCGCCACCCAAGTGCAGGACTGGAGCCGCCCGCTGGCCGGGCGCAAGGCGTTGGTCACCGGCGCCGCCCGCGGCATTGGCGCGGCCATCGCCGAAACCCTGGCCCGCGACGGGGCCCACGTGGTGCTGCTGGACGTGCCCCAGGCTCGCGCCGACCTCGATGCCCTCGCCGCACGCCTGGGCGGGCGCAGTGTGGCCCTGGATATTTGCGCGGCGGATGCCGGCGCGCAGTTGATCGAACAACTGCCGGACGGCATCGACATCGTGGTGCACAACGCCGGCATCACCCGCGACAAAACCCTGGCCAACATGACCCCGGAATTCTGGGACGCGGTGCTGGCGGTCAACCTGCAAGCGCCGCAAACCCTCACCCAGGCCCTGCTGGACAGCGGCACCCTGGCGGACAACGGCCGGGTAATCCTGCTGGCGTCCATCAGCGGCATCGCCGGCAACCGCGGGCAAACCAACTACGCGGCGAGCAAGGCCGGCTTGATCGGCCTGGCCGAGGCCTGGGCGCCGTTGCTGCATGGGCGCGGCATCAGCATCAACGCCGTGGCGCCAGGGTTTATCGAAACCCAGATGACCGCCCACATCCCCTTCGCCCTGCGCGAGGCCGGGCGGCGCATGAGTTCCCTGGGCCAGGGCGGGTTGCCCCAGGATGTGGCCGAAGCCGTGGCCTGGCTCGCCCAACCCGGCAGCGGTGCGGTCAGCGGCCAGGCCTTGCGGGTGTGCGGGCAAAGCGTGCTGGGGGCCTGACCATGACTGTTCATTGGCACGACCTCAGCCATCCGCCCGCGTTACCGGGGCTGTATGTGAAAGCCGCACTGCGGCGCAAGGTCCACGGCAGCGACCTGCCGGTCGATGGCCTGCGCTGCGCCGTGCAGGTCGAGCCGCGACGGTTGGCGGCGTATCGCCAGGTCTGTGGCTTTGCCGAAAGTGCGTGGCTGCCGCCGACCTATCCCCATGTGCTGGCCTTCCCCCTGCAAATGCAGTTGCTCACCGCCCAGGACTTCCCCTTCCCGCTGCTGGGGTTGATCCACCTGCACAACCGCATTCGCGTGTTGCGGCCCCTGGGCGGCGTGGCCAGTGCCTGGGTGAGCGTGCACGTGCACAACCTGCAACCCCACGCCAAAGGCGCCGTGTTCGATTTGGTCACCCGCTTGGAAGACAACCTGGGCCTGCTGTGGGAGGCCGAAAGCCGCCTGCTGTGCAAAGGCGTGAAGTTGCCCGGCGAACCCACCGCGCCAGAAGCGCCCGAGCCCCTGGCGCTAACGGCGCTGGAGCACTGGAACGCACCCGCCGATATCGGCCGCCGCTATGCCCGGGTGTCGGGGGACTACAACCCGATCCACCTCAGTGCCTTGAGCGCCAAACTGTTCGGCTTGCCCCAAGCCATCGCCCACGGCTTGTGGAGCAAGGCCCGCACCCTCGCCGCCCTGGGCGAGCGGTTGCCGGCCAGTGGCTACGAGATAAGCGTGAGCTTCAAAAAACCGCTGCGCTTGCCCGGGGCGGTGACGTTGCTGGCCAGTGAACCGGGGCCGCAGGGGGCGTTGTGTTTGGTGGGTGGCGAGATCGAACACATGACCGGGCATTGGCGTGCGCTGACGCCGTAGGTAGCAAGCAGGGGGTCAACCGCGCCGGATCAGGAACACCCCGGCCAAAATCAACACCAACCCGGCGATTTTGAAGGCGCTGATAGGCGCTTCGCGAAACCCTGCCCAGCCGAAGTGATCCAGCGCCAGGGCCATGCCCAACTGCCCGGCCAGCACCAGGGCCATGAACAACATGGCGCCGATACGCGGCCCGGCGAAGGCTGCCGTGGTGATGAAAAACGCGCCCAGCAAACCGCCACTCCAGTGCCACCAGGTCAGGGTTTTCAGCGCCGCCAGGGTCGGCACTTCACGCTGTACCAGCACCAGCAACAACAGCGCCATGGTGCCGACGAAAAACGAGATAAACGCCGCCGCCAACACACTCGATACGTTTTTCGCCAACTGGCCATTGATGCCCGCCTGCAACGGCAGGAACGCACCGGCGACAAAGGGCAGGCACAACAGCCACCAGACAGGGGCAGGCATAAAGCTCTCCAACAGAAAATAAGGTGCGCGGAGTATACGGCAATACCTAGTTACACCTGAGTATTCATTAAGTAAAAGAATAAAGGGCCCGTGATTAACCCTGTGCTGGCGGGGTGTCGCACTGCTTAATTGTATATATATAACTAAAGTTTATTTCTCGTTAGCTTCGCCTCTTACGGCCTGCCATGTCACTGATTAAAAACATTTTTTATTCCGGATAAGACCAATGGAACCGGGCCTGGCGGCCGGATATATAAGTTATTAATACCAAGTTGAGAATGGCGCCAAACAGCATCTGGGATTGTTATGGGCTCACGGACGAAGGCATCGCCAGCGACAGAACTGGCGAGCCATCGAAAACAACGAGCGTTGTACAGGTGCAAGGAATAAATCCCATGAAAACTCAAATTTCATTGAAAGCATGCACGGCAGTGGCCCTGATCCTGGCCCTTTCCCTGGGCGGTTGCAGCAGCGGCGGTGGCGGCCATAAGAGCCGTTCCAGCAGCTCCACCCCGGACAGCTCCACCGACGCAGGCAATGGCGGCACCGATGACGGCACGGGCGGTACGGGTGGTGGCACCGGCGGCGGTACTGGCGGTACAGGTGGTGGCACCGGAGGCGGCACAGGTGGAACCGGCGGCGGTACGGGCGGCGGCACCACCACCCCACCCCTGGTCACCAGCACCGTGGTCGATCAAGTGGGCGATACCGTCACGGGCGTGGGCGATGGCGTGGGCGCCATCGGCGATGGCTTGGCGGGCACCCCTGTGGTCGGCGGCATCGTGCAAAGCGTCACCCACACCACCGACAATGTGGTCGGCACCGTTGGCGATGGTTTGAGCGGCGGCCTCGGCACCCTGGGCAGCAACCCCAACGCCCTGAGCGACACCACCGCCACCGTAGGCAAAGTGGTCGGCAATGTGGGCGATGGCGTGACGGACCTGAGCGGCAAACTCAACACCGCCACCGGCAGCATTCCCCTGGTGGGCGATATCGTCGCCAAGGTCACCCCAGTGGTGGGCCAGGTCGGGGAGAAAGTCAGCATGCTCGGCGACACCCTGACCCACATCACCAGCGACGGCCCGCTGGGCAAGCTCACCGACGCAGTGGGCAATAAAGTCGCGGTGCCGGTGGTGACCCTGGCAGAAAACGTCATCAGCAAAGCCACCAATGCCACGGGCCTGGCAGCCCCGCTCAATGGCACGGTGAACGGCGTGGCGAACGTGGTCGATGGCCTAGGCGACAAAGTGACTGCCGCCGGCAACGGCAACCCGCTGACCAACACCCTCGGCGGCGCCCTGAGCAACGTCGGCGGCACCCTGGATAAAGCCGGCAACTACGTGGCACCCGCCACCGGTGGCGGCAGCACGCCAGGCCTGGGCGGCACTGGCCTGCTGGAAGTGGTGGGCGGCGCAGTGGTCAACGCCACCGGCGGCCTGAATGCCGGCAACACCAACCCACTGGTCAGCGCCACCGCCGTCACCGGTGGCAGCGCCGGCACCCTCGTCGCCGTGACCGGCGGTGCCCTGGGCGGGACTGGCGTGGCCAACACCGCCGCCACCGCGCCCCTGGCCAGCCTCGGCAACGCCATCGGCAGCGGCCTGAACCCGGTCACCACTGCGGTGGCCAGCGCCACCCAACAAGTGACCGCCGCCACGGGCCTGGCCGCCCCGGTCAGCGCCATCACCAGCCAACTGGGCGGTGCGGTCAGCGGGGCCGGCGCAAGCATCGCGGCCAACACGCCTAACCCTGTGGTCAAGGCGGTCGGCGGTGTGGTTACCACCGCTGGCGGCACGGTCTCGGCGGTCAGCACCCTCACGGGCACCGGCAGCACGGGGGGTGCCACTAACGGCGGTTTGGGTGGCCTGCTCAACAACCTCAAGGGCAGCCTGAACCACTAAAAAATGCACCTGGCCGATTCGACGGCCCTTCCTACAGCGCCTACGCTTGGTTGGAGACAGAAGGTTCAGGCGAATCTTCTGTCTTTTTCTTTTTGGAGCATAACGGTCCACTCGGATCGACAGTCCTTTCGCGATGTGGTCTGACCATGGAGTGTCCTATGCGCGCTTTGGCTTCCCTGTTGTTGCTCAGCCTGTGCCCTTACGCCTACGCCGAATCCCTGCCCACCTTCCTCAACAGCAACGAAACCATCCGCAACCTGCCCGCGCCCAACCTGCCCGCCGACGCCTACCGCCCGGTGACGCCGCAGTTGCAGTTACCCACCCCGGCGCCTCAGCCGCAGCAGTTGATGATGGACACCCAGGTCACCATCAAGAAGCTCAACATCGAGGGCGGCACGATCTACCCGCTGGAGGACGTGGCCCAGGCCTACCAGCCGCTGCTGGGCCACGAAGTGACCCTGGCGCAATTGATCGAAGCCACCCGCGCCGTCACGCGCCGCTACCAGGACGATGGCTACTTGCTGTCCTACGCCTTCCTGCCCCAGCAAAGCTTTGATGGCGGCGTGGTGCGCGTGGTGCTGGTGGAGGGCTATATCAAGGACTACCAACTGCAGGGCGACATCGGCCGAGTCTCAGACTACTTCGAGCAATTGGTGGCCAAGCTCAAGGCCGAACGCCCGCTCACGCGCGCAACGTTCGAGCGCTACACCACGCTGATGAGCCGCATCCCCGGCATCACCGTGCAGGCACAAGTGCCGCCGCCGGGCACCACCGACGGCGCGGCGTACCTGATCGCCCAAGCCAGCCGCAAACCCTTCACCAGCAGCCTCAACACCACCGACGACAACCGCAACGGCCCCCAGGCCCTGCTGGGGCTGACCAGCAATGCCCACACCGCGATGGCCGAGCAGGTCAGCGTCAGCGGCCTGTTCCCACCGGGGGACGACCACGAGCACTACTATCGCCTGGACTACAGCCAGTTCCTCAACGCCGAAGGCACCCAATTGAGCCTGTACGGTTCGCGCTACCGCGCCGACCCAGGCACCCACGTGCAGCTCGCCAATGGCCTGCAACTCAAACCGCACCGCGAAAACGACCGCTACTCCATCGGCCTCACCCACCCCTTCATCGCCTCGCCCACTGAAGTGCTCAACCTCAGCTCGCGCTTCTACGCGGTCAACGACAAGACCCGCTACCAAGTGGTCGGCTACCCGCTGAGCGTGGAAGACAAAACCGACATCCGCGCCCTGGCCTTTGAAGGCGACTGGCGCAAAGCCAACGAAACCCAATTGCGCATCCTCAGCGGTGGCGTCTACCAGGGCATCGACAGCCTCGGCACCAACAGCGACAACCGCGCCTACGACCTGGACTTCATCCGCCTGCGCCTGTCCGGGGTGCAAAGCGACAAGTTCTTCAGCAACTGGCAAGGGGTACTTTCCGCCGCGCTCTACTGGACCCAAGACACCCTGCCCGACAGCGAACGCGCCGTGTTCGGTGGGCAGAACTTTGGCCGTGGCTACCCCGACGACCAGGCCTCCGGCGACAAGGGCTGGGGCGTGGCCTACGAGGTCAACTACAGCCACAACCGCGACAGCACCTGGCTGCGCATCCTGCAACCCTACGTGGTGCTCGACCGCTCCAAGGCCTGGTTCAACGACCTGCCGGTCAAAGGCAACGACCTCTCCTCCGCCGCCATCGGCCTGCGCTTTGGCGACGCCAAGTACTACAACATCGCCCTGGAAGCGGCCAAACCCCTGGCCGACGAAGCCCTCGACACCTTCAACCGCAAGCCGCGCTATAGCCTGAGTTTCAGTTATCAGTTGTAGGGGCCGCTGCACACGGCCCTCAATGGGCGAAAAACCTCTCATACGCCAGCTCCAAACGCTGCAAGAAACCGGGGTCCGGCGCGGTGGATAACCGATGGATCGCCCGGCGGTTCATGT
>RCMZ01000233.1_pt1 | contig 36021 bp, 29 predicted proteins | sample 2041141 | NCBI WGS metagenome assembly RCMZ01 (sample SAMN09708263, study PRJNA481090) | Wastewater metagenome, whole genome shotgun sequencing project. | biome: sewage; isolation source: Davis station wastewater (DW) | place: Antarctica: Davis Station | collected 2010-03-01 | reverse complement strand
GACATCACGGACAGAAAGCGGTCAGAGCAAGAGATCGAGCGTCTGGCGTTCTACGACGCGCTGACAGGGCTGCCCAACCGCCGGTTACTGCTCGATCGGCTGCAACGCTCCATTGCAGCCTGCCAGCGCAGCAAAAACCTCGGAGCCCTCTTGTTCATTGACCTGGACAACTTCAAAGACTTGAACGACACCCTGGGCCACGACATGGGCGACCAGCTCTTGGCGCAGGTGGCCACCCGGCTGGTGCGCAGCGTGCGCGAAGCCGACACCGTGGCCCGTTTTGGAGGTGACGAATTCGTCGTCATGCTCGAATCCCTGGCCCCAGACGTACAAAGCGCCGCCAGCCAGACAGAAACCATCGCAGACAAACTCCTGGCCAGCCTGAACCAACCCTTTGCACTGGACGGCGGGCAACACTACAGCACCCCCAGCATCGGCATCACACTCTTTGGCGACGAACGCCTCACGGTAGACGAACTACTCAAACGGGCAGACCTGGCCATGTACCAGGCCAAAGCCGCAGGACGCAACACCCAGCGCTTCTTTGACCCCGACATGCAAGCGGCAGTCAACGCCCGCTCCAACCTGGAAGCAGACCTGCGCCAAGGCCTGGCGCGAGGCGAACTGCTCGTGCACTACCAACCCGTGGTGAACCACCAAAGCCAACTGCTGGGTGCCGAAGCCCTCGTACGCTGGCGCCACCCCGAGCGCGGCATGATCAGCCCCGGCGACTTCATCCCCCTGGCCGAACAGACAGGCCTGATCCTGCCGCTGGGCCAATACGTCCTGCAAACCGCATGCGAGCAGCTGCAGCGCTGGAGCCAACACCCCAGCACAGCGCAGCTCACCGTTGCGGTGAACGTGAGCGCACGGCAATTTAGGCAACCAGACTTCGTGGCCCAAGTGCTGCAGACCCTGCAAAACCACCAAGCGGACCCGCACAAACTCAAGCTCGAACTGACCGAAAGCCTGCTGCTGGGAGACATCGAAGACACCATCGTGCGCATGGAGCAACTCAAGAGCGAAGGAGTGGGCTTTGCGCTGGATGACTTTGGGACGGGGTACTCCAGCCTGAGCTACCTCAAGCGGCTGCCGCTCGATCAGGTGAAGATAGACCAAAGCTTCGTGCGGGACGTGCTGACAGACCCCAACGACGCGGCGATAGTGCGCACCATTCTTGCGTTGGCCAAGAGCCTGGACCTGCAGGTGGGTGGCCGAAGGGGTGGAGACGGTGGGGCAGCTGACGTTTCTGAGGCTGCATGGCTGTGAGGCGTTTCAGGGCTATCTCTTTGGCCGGCCTATTCCCATCGACCTGTTTGTGAACGAGCACGTGGCGGCGAATATGGCGCAGCCCACCATGCCCATGCGTGAGTTGCCCACACCATGAGCCGCACAAGCGTTCTTTGGGTCGATGTCGATACACAACACGCTGGGGCTGCGCGGCGGCTTATTGCGAACCAGTTTCGGGACTGGCACGTGGTCAACAGTCCCACACCGGAAACCGCCCTGGCGCCGCTGGCCTCACAGGCCTGGGACGCTGTGGTGCTGTGCCTCAAGCCGTCCGACCAAGAGTTGCCCGGGGCGCTGGAGTTGTGCGCTGGTCGCCCCGTGTTGATGTGCATCAATGCGGCCCAGGAAGCGCTCGCTGCGCGCGCGTTTCGATGTGGCCTGGGTGACTACGTGCTGCGCGAGCCGGACGATGCCTCGCATCTGGGCGAGCTGCTCAAGCGGCTGGAAGCCCTGATGCAAAAGGTCCAGGCGCCCGAGCACCCCGTGCGGGTGGTCGATGCCCGTGTCTGGCATGAAGCGCTGACGATGCTGCAGCAGCAGCGCAGCACGATGCAGATCACGCTGGCCAGCATGAGCCAGGGCATTTTCAAGACCGGGCCCGATGGACGTGTGACGGTCTACAACCGGCGCGTCCTGGAGCTGCTGGATCTGCCCGATTCGCTGATGGCCACGCGCCCCACGCTGGGTGATCTGAAACGCATCCAGGCCGAGCGGGGTGATTTTGGCGAACAGTATGGCTGGGTAGACCAGCGCGGGCGCCACTACGTGTCCCAAGGGGATGAGACGTCCGCACCGGCGCTGTATTGGCGCACCAGCCGCCAGGGGCGCACGCTGGAAGTGCGCAGCACCTTATTGCCCGACGGCAGCATGGTGCGCACTTTTGCGGATGTGAGCGACTACGTGCGCGTGCAAAACGAGCTGCGCGAGAGCGAGGCTCGGTTTCGCTCGCTCAGCGATTTGTCATCCGACTGGTATTGGGAGCACGACGCAGAAGGCCGTTTTGTACAGCTGGCCGGGGATTTGAGCGTGAACGGCATCCCCCTGTCGGACGTGATGGGGCACACCCGCTGGGAATTGGGTGCGATCAACATGACCGATGACGATTGGGCTGCGCACCGTGCCGTTCTTGCGTCGCACAAGCCCTTTCGCGATCTGGAGCTGCAGCGCGAGCGGCCCGACGGCAGCCTGCACTGGATTTCCGTCAGTGGTGTGCCAGTGTTTGACGAGAGCGGCACGTTGCGTGGCTACCGGGGCGTGGGGCGTGACATCACCGAGCGCAAGCAGATAGAAATCCAGATCGAACGGCTTGCGTTCTATGACGCGTTGACCGGCCTGCCCAATCGCCGCCTGCTGGTAGATCGGTTGCAGCGCACCATGCTGGCCGTGGCGAGATCGCGCAACCAGGGTGCATTGCTTTTTATCGATCTTGACAACTTCAAGGACCTCAACGACACCCTGGGCCACGACACGGGTGACCTGCTACTGCTGCAGGTGGCCCAGCGGCTGAAAGGCTGCGTGCGGGAGTCCGACACCGTGGCGCGATTTGGCGGCGACGAGTTTGTCGTGCTGGTCGAAGGGCTGAGCGCGGATGCGGCCCAAGCCAGCGCCGAAGCTGCGCTGGTGACCAGCCATATCGCCACGACGCTGGGCAAGCCCTACGCCCTGGGGGACGTGAGCCACCACAGCACGCCCAGCATTGGCATTGCGCTGTTTGGGCAACAGGCCTGCACGGTGGACGAGCTGCTCAAACATGCCGATCTGGCCATGTACCAAGCCAAGGCAGCGGGTCGCAACACGCAACGATTTTTTGACCCAGACATGCAGGCCGCAGCAAGCCACCGCGCGGCGCTGGAGGCTGACCTGCGCCGGGGCCTGCAGGACAAGGAGCTGGTGCTGTTCTACCAGCCCATCGTGGATGGCAAGGGCCGCTTGCAGGGCGCAGAGGCGCTGGTGCGCTGGCGGCACCCCCGCCGAGGCATGGTGTCTCCGGCGGAGTTCATACCGCTGGCGGAGCAGACCGGGCTGATTCTGCCGCTGGGGCAGTGGGTGCTGGAGGCCGCTTGCGCGCAACTGGTGGCCTGGTCGCGCAGCACGCTCACTCGCGATTTTTTCCTGTCGGTGAATGTGAGCGTGCGGCAGTTTCGCCAGGCTGATTTTGTTGCGCGCGTGCTGGGCGCGCTGGACGCAGTCGGTGCCAATCCCGAGCGCCTCAAGCTGGAACTCACGGAGAGCCTGCTGATGGCCGATGTCGAGGACGTGATAGAGCGCATGGAACACCTGCGCCACCACGGTGTCGGGTTTTCACTGGACGATTTTGGTACCGGCTATTCATCGCTCAGCTACCTCAAGCGCCTGCCGTTGGACCAGCTCAAGATCGACCAGGGATTTGTGCGGGACCTGCAAACCGACCCCAACGATGCCGCCATCGTGCGCACCATTTTTGCGTTGGCAGATAGTCTTGATCTGAAGGTGGTGGCGGAAGGTGTGGAGACCACTGGCCAGCTTGATTTTTTAAAGCGCTATGGTTGCAATGCCTTTCAGGGCTATCTGTTCGGCAGGCCCATGCCCGCTGAAATGCTTGAGCGGGCGCTACGCCCCGCGTTGTAGCGTGTGGCTGGAAACCGCTGCCGCTGCGTTCACAATGCAGGCATGACAAACGCCTCCCTAGCCCAGAGTTTCGTGCGGTTGCGGTCCCCCGAGGGGGCACTTCTTCATCTTGGGGCGGCCCGGCGATGAGATATTGCCCCCACGCTCCTCACTTCGTGTATTCGCTGCCCCCCAAGGGGGCGCTTCTTCATCTTGGGGCGGCCCGGCGATGAAGAAACAGGTTCTCATCGCTGGCGGCGGCATTGGTGGTTTGGCGGCGGCTCTGGGTGCTGCGCGTGCGGGGTTGGATGTGCGTCTGTACGAACGGGCGGCGGTTTTTAGCGAAGTGGGTGCCGGTGTCCAGATCGGGCCGAATGTGGTGCGACGGCTTCAGGCCTGGGGTTTGCAGCAGTCTTTGCAATCGGTGGCTGCGTTTCCCACCCGCTTGCAGGTGCGCAGTGCGGTCAGCGGCAAAGAGCTGGGCGCCATGCCGCTTGGCGCCACGGCGGTCGACCGCTATGGCGCGGCGTATGCCACCATTCACCGCGCTGACCTGCATGGCCTGCTGCTTGCTGCGGTGAGCCAGTGCCCTCAGACGCAATTGCACCTGGGCCAATCCATCGAGCGTTTTGTCGATGCCGACGACGTCGTCACGGTGCGCACCAGCCGAGGCAAGGAGATTGAGGGGGATGCGCTCATCGGTGCCGACGGCCTGTGGAGCCGCACGCGCACACAACTGCTGGGCGCTGTAGCGCCCAGGGTAACGGGCCACTTGGCCTATCGCGCCATGGTGCCCCAGCAGGCTCTGCCCGCGGCTTTGCGCACGGCCCAGGTCACGGCGTGGCTGGGCCCGCGCCTGCATGCGGTGCAATACCCGGTGCGCCGGGGCGAGCTGCAAAACCTCGTGGTCATTGTGCAGGGCCCGGCACCCCAAAACCTGGAGAGCTGGGACCACGGTGCCAATGCCTCGGATCTCGAAGAGGCTCTGCGAGGCACCTGCACAGCCCTGCAAGACGTGGTGCGTAGCGTGACCGACCATGGCGGTGCGGTGACGGGGCAGGTGGGCCACGCTGGCTGGCGCCTGTGGCCTCTGTGCGACCGCCCCCCCGTGCGCGGCGCCAGCGAGATGGCGCGTGGTGTGGTGGCCCTGCTGGGTGATGCGGCCCACCCCATGCGCCCCTACCTCGCGCAAGGCGCTGGCATGGCCATTGAAGACGCGGCTGAGCTGCAGCGCGCGCTGGCCATGCACGACCTGGACATGCCGCTGCGCCTGACGCGCTATGCGCTTAACCGCTGGCAGCGCAACGCGCGGGTGCAGGCCCGGTCCACCCGCAATGGGCGCATTTTCCATGCCACCGGTCCGGTGCGCTGGGGGCGTGATCTGTCGCTGCGCCTGCTGGGGGCGCGCCTGCTGGATGTGCCCTGGTTGTACCGGGGCGACGGCGCAGGGGCTACCGCGCTTTAGCCTGCTATTGAATGTGTAGCTGATGGCGCTTTATTCATAAGCACTACAGCTACTTTTCATTGAATTTCACGGCGGAAATAGCTTGCGGCGGGGCCTGGGCTGGGGGCGGTTTCGCGGGGCTGGCTGCTGGCCCCGCGACGGGGCTGTGCAGGTCCGCCGGGACCATGGAGTGAATGAGGTAACTGTTGCCGGGCAACAGCGTCAGGGCCAGTGCGCTGGCCACCAGCACGGCGAGGCTGCCCAATACCTGAACCCTGTGCGCGATGACGACTGCTGCGCCAGCCAGGCCTGCGGCGTCGTTGTGAACAACATCCCCAGCCCGCCCACACCCACCTGTCTCGGTGATGCAGGTGACGGATCGGCATGCCCGCTTACACACAGACGCGATAAATTGACATTTGGCGGCCCTGATTTCGGTGCATTATTGGCGCACGGCAGCCCGCACCGCTGAGCGTGTTGAACGGTTGTGACGGTGCCCCGCTGCTGTACCCAGCGCGCTGTGTGAAATTACGCACCGCGATGTGTTCCCCCATTAAGGAGATATCTATGTTGCTTCGCCACCCTCTCTACGGCTTTTGGGCCGCGATGTTGCTGTTTTTCAGCTTGCTTTCACCTGCCGCTGCGCAGCGCGACGCAGGCGCCTACCAGATCCTCGGTGCCCGTTACGGCACCGTCGACCGCAACGTGGATGTGACCGACCGTCTGCGTCAATTGGCACGCGACGACCGCAACTTTCGCGTGAGCAATGACGTGTTTGGCGTCGATCCTGCTCCCCGTGAAACGAAAGCGCTGCGTATTTACGCACGGGGTCGTGATGGAGCGACACGTACGTTTGAATACCGTGAAGGCAGCACCGTGGATGAATCGCAGTTCATCGGTTGGAGTGGTGGCCGATGGGGTCAAGCGGGTCGTGATGATTACCGCGACGGCCGCGGCAACGATGGCCGCTATGGCGAGCATCGGCGCAATCGGTTGGAGATTGTGAACGCCTCTTACGGCACGGATCGCAATCGGGTTGACGTCACCCAACGCTTGCGCTCCATGATCAGCGACAACCAGTTGGCGGTGCGTGTGACGAACGAGTTGAGCGGCTATGACCCCGCTCCAAGGGTGACGAAAACCTTATGGGTGACGTATTCCGTGGGTGGCCGCCAGCAAAGAGTGAAGGAACGCGAAGGCAATGATTTGCACCTTCCTTAAGGTTGTGGGAGTGCGCCCACTGTGGGCTGAAAAGCCTCCCAAGGAAAGCGACCTTCAACGGCCTTGAATGTGCAGGGGCGAAAAGACGTAGATCGCGCGATAGCTTGTGAATTCACGTTCACAAGCTTTTTTTTGCCCTCAGTGTCTTTCCTCTGGGGCTACAAGATCCGGCACCTGTTGACCAAAAGGCGACTCGTTATCAACGCCGACCCGCGACGACGTCGATTTCACGTTGGACCGTTCACAGAGCCTGCATCGCGTGAGTTTTTTGTTGGGATGGCGAATGGGCCGAATGGCCCGAATGCTCCGCCTTCAGTGGATTGCTCTCAGTCGCTGCAGTTCGGTCTCTGCCATGTCGATCCGCACCGTACCCTGTGCGACCAATACTTGTGCAACGCGGTCAATCTCTTCTCCCACTGCGCCTGCCATCATGGCGATGTTCTGGGCGTGCAGCGCCATGTGGCCCTTCTGGATGCCCGTGGTGGCCAGGGCCTTCATGGCCGAGAAGTTCTGCGCAAGGCCCACGGCCGCAATGATCTGGGCCAGTTCGCTGGCTGACGTGACGCCAAGAATTTTGAGTGATGCCTTTGCAGTGGGGTGCAGCTTGGTAGCGCCGCCTACAAGGCCCACAGCCATGGGCAGCTCGATGGAACCTGCCAGGTCGCCACTGTTCGTTATTTCCCAGGTGGTCAGGCTGCTGTAGTGACCGCCACGTGCCGCGTATGCGTGCGCGCCTGCCTCCACTGCGCGAGTGTCGTTGCCCGTGGCCAGTACCACGGCGCTCACGCCGTTCATGATGCCTTTGTTGTGGGTGGCCGCGCGGTAGGGGTCGGCTGCGGCAAAGTGGTAGGCGGCCAGCATGGCGTCGCGCACGGCTTCGCCACCGATGTCGGCGGTGCGCCACACGCAGCGTGCACGGGCCAGGCGGCGGTCGGCCAGATTCGACAGAATGCGCAGGTTGGTGGTGCCGCCCGTCCATGCGGCGATCTGTGGTGCCAGCTTTTCGGCCATGGTGTTGACCGCGTTCGCGCCCATGGCGTCGCGCGTGTCCACAATGATGTGGGTGATGACCATGGTGCCGCCACGGGTGTCGATCACGCGCACCTCCAGGTCCCGGAAGCCGCCGCCCAGCTTGACCAGAATGGGGTCGCAGCCGTCGCACAGCGCGCGGATGTCTTCCTTGTGCTCCAGGATGCGGATGCGCGCGTGCTGCGGGTCAGGCACCTGCGTGAGCTGGATCTGCGCAATCATCTCAGTGCCAGACATGGAGGTCACAAAACCCCCGTGGTCATAGCATTGGCGCGCCGCGTTGCACACCGCCGCCACCACCGACGATTCTTCGGTGGCCATGGGGATCAGGCGGTCACGCCCGTCGATCTTCATGTTGGTGGCAATGCCCACCGGGATGTTCATCGTGCCGATGACGTTTTCGATCAGGTGATCGGCCAGTTCTGCAGGCAGGTTGCCTGTGTTGAGCAGGTGGGCCTTGTCGGCGTCGTCAAGACCCGCAAACTGTGCAACGGCGTCAATGCGTGCAGGGATCGCGAGTTTGTGAAAACCGCCGATGCGGCTGCTGGGGTGCTCTTTGGTGGAAGTAGTAGCGGACATGATTTTTCCTGAGTGCGTCAAACAAGAAGTGGGAGATGCAAGCGATCTGGAGGCATCAGCGCGATGCCATCAGCTTGGGCAGATAGGTGATCAGGTCGGGGAAGGCGGCGCAGATGAGCAGCCCCACAAATTGCAGTCCAAAGAACGGCAAGATTCCCCGGTATACGGCATCCATTCCGATGTTTTTGGGCAGGGTGCCCTTGATATAAAACAGCGTGTAGCCAAACGGCGGGCTGATGTAGCCCATCTGAATCGTGATGGCGTACAACACGCCAAACCACAGCTCGTCAAACCCCAGAAGCCGCACGATGGGCAAGAACACAGGCACGGTGAGCAGGATGATTCCCAATTCGTCGAGCACGGTGCCCAGGAACACCAGCAGCAGCATCATGGCCGCCAGAATGAGCCAGCGGTTCACATCCAGCCCCTGAATGAACTGCAGCAGCGTGTCCGCCCCGCCCAGGCCCGTGAAGATGGCCACATAGGCCTTGGCGCCCAGGGTGATCCACAAGATCATGGCCGTGGCCTTGAGCGCATCGGTGCCCGCACCACGCAGCATGTGGAACTGAAAGCGCCGCTTGATCAGGCTGGGCAGCAGGGCGCCTGCCACGCCCACGGCGGCCGATTCCGTCGGCGTGGCAATGCCGAAGAAGATGGACCCGAGGATCATCACGATCAGCATCGCGGGGATGATCAGTGCCTTCAGCGCCAGCAACTTTTCGCGCAGCGGCGCCTTGCGGGTGCTGGGGTCAATGGGCACCCATTCAGGCTTTACCCAGCCAATCACGACGATGTAGGCGATGTACAGGCCCGCCAGAATGATGCCGGGCACGATGCCCGCAATTAGCATCTGGCCGATGGAGATCTGCGCCGTGACGGCGTACACGATGGTCAGCACCGACGGCGGGATGAGAATGCCCAGCGTGCCCGACGCGCAGATGGTGCCCAGCGCCAGCTCGGGCTTGTAGCCACGCTTGAGCATCTCCGGCAGCGCCAAAATACCCATGGCCGTCACGGCGGCACCCACCACGCCGGTCATGGCGGCCATCACCACGCAGATGATGACGGTGCCAATGGCCAGCCCGCCTTTGAGGCGCCCGAACCACAGTTCCATCGCGCGGTACAGGTCCTCAATGACCCCCGAGCGCTGCAATATGCACGCCATCAGGATGAACAGCGGGATCGCCAGCAGCGCCTCGGACTTCATCGTGTCGAAGATCTGCAGCACCAGCACGATGACCGCGTTGGGTTCCCACAGCGTCACGGTAAACAGCAGCGACAATCCGCCCAGCACAAAGGCGATGGGCAAGCCCGTAAGCATGAACAGGGTCAGGCTGCCGAACATCAGCACAAGGATCATGTTGGCGCTCATGGATGGGCCTCCCCAGACGCGCCGTGAGCCAGGCTCTCGTCCATGTCGGCGCCTTCGCCAAACACCGTGCGAAAAAACTCGACCACGGCTTGCAGCAGCATCAACGCCAAGGCGATTGGCACGGCCGCTTTGATCGGCCAGATGGGCGGGTTCCAGGCCGAAAAGCTGGTTTCTTGATAGCTCCAGGCGCTGTAGGCGGCCGGGATGCTGAAGTACAGCAGGATCCCGCAGAACAGCACGATGATGGGGTAGTTCACCAGGTCCAGGCGCCGTTGCCACGCAGGGCTTAGGCGCTGGCGTGCGACGTCGAGTGCCACATGGCCTTTGAGGTGCAGCAGGTAAGGGCCGCCCAGCAAGAAGTAGGGGCCGAACAACAGCACTGCCAGCTCCATGCCCCACACAGTGGGTGCATTGAATACGTAGCGAGCCACCACTTCAAAAAGCATAACGGGGACCACGATCGCCATCAACCACACCGTGATCTGGAAGATCCAGCGGTTCAGTGTGGTGATGGCAGACGTGGAGACAGACAGCCATGACGGCATGGTTTGACTCCTTGGGGAAGGGGCGATTGCACGCCGGGCGAGGCTCCGCCGCCGCCCGGGTGTGTTGCGTCTGACGTGAGAAGCGATCAGGCCAGAAGGCCCAGCTCTTTCATGAAGGCCACCTGGCTGTCCAGTATCTTGGTGGCCAGGGCGTCACCCTTGGTGGCCGTGCGCCATGCGGTCATGGCCTTGGGCCGCGCGGCGGCTACGTCTGCGGCGCTGAAGCGGATGATCTCGCACCCCTTGGCCTGGTATTTGGCCAATACGGTCGCATCGCTCACCAGAATGTGCTGGCGCAGCGCAGCGGATATCTCGCGTGCGGCCACAGCCAATGCCGCTTTGAATTCGGCGGGCAGCTTGTCGTGAGCGCCTCGGTTTGCCACATAGCTTGTGGCCGTGGTGGGCTGGTGGAAACCTGGCACCACCACGTACTTGGCCACTTCGGCCAGGCCCGCTTCGAAGTTGGCCGTGAGGTCGCCCCGGTCGGCCATGTCGATCACGCCCTTGTCGAGCGCCGAATACACCTCGCCTGTGGGCAGCGGCGTTACGGATACGCCCATGGCACCCATCACCGCAGAGGCCAGGCCCACAAAGCGGCCCTTTTTGCCCGAGAGGTCAGAGATCTTGCGGATTGGCACCTTGGAGTGCAGTGGCTCCTGGCCGTACACCGTGGGGGCGATGTAGTGCAAACCTGCTGGGGCATAGGCCTGGCGCACCAGGTCCAGACCGCCGCGCTCATAAAACCAGGCTTCGTATTCGTCGCTTTCGGCAAAGCCGAAGGGGATGGTGCTGGTGAAGGCAAAGGCAGGAATCTTGCCGGCCTCGTAGCCGTCGAAGGTTTTCATCAGCTCAAACGCGCCGCCGCGCACCGCGTCAAAAGCCTGTGCGGCGGGCACGATCTGGCCTGCGGCAAACAGATTGATCTTGAAGCGGCCGCCAGTGAGTTCCGCCACGCGGGCCACAAAACGCTCCTCAAATTTTTGCGGCGTGGTGCCGCCGTCCCACAGCGCCTGCATGCGCCAAGTGACCGTGGCCTGCGCGTGGCTGGCCAGGGGGGCCGCTGCGCCCACAGCGGCAGCGGCTGCCAGGGTGGACTTGAGGATATTGCGTCTTTGGACGGCTTTGTCTGCCATGTCTTGTCTCCAGTTGGTTGCTGTGCGTTTCCCCATCGCCGTGGGGTTGGTGGCTCGGCCCTTGATGCTGGTCGCTGTGGAAGGCGGGCGACGGGCGAGTTGGAAAAGTATATGGACAAACCGGTCGATGTATGGATACAGTTTGGGCACGGATAACAAAACTGTACCCATCAATGGAGGGGTACAAAAAGGAGACGCAGCATGCCCGACCCCGCAGAAGATGCATCGCCCGACAGCAAGGCAGAGGCATTGGCGCGCCGCGTCTCGCAGGCCATTGACCGGGGCACCGTGTTGCCTGGAACGCGCTTGCGATCCATCCGGGATGCCGCCGCGAAGGACGGAGTCGGGCGCAACACCGTGGTCGAGGCCTATAACCGATTGGCTGCGCGGGGTTATGTAGAGGCCCGGCCCGGCTCGGGCTACTACGTGCGAAAGCCCAGTAGCCCGCGTTCCCCGGCCCCGGCGCCGCATGTCACCGAGGCCGTGGATGTGGTGTCCCTGTTGCGCGAGCAACTAGAGCAGCATTACGAGGTGCGGGTGGGCGACGGCCGCCCCCCCGCATCGTGGATGGAGGGCTCCGAACTGGGTAGCTCATTGCGCCGTGCGCGCTCGCAAGGGCTCTCCGACATCGAGCATGGTTACGGCACGCCCTGGGGCTACCTGCCGCTGCGCGAGACCATCGCGCGCATGCTGGGCGAGCGCACCATCCCGGTCAACCCGCGCCAGGTGCTGTTGACCCAGGGCGCCAACCATGCGCTGGACCTCATCGTGCGGCACCTGCTGGATGCGGGGGACGAGGTGCTGGTGGATTCGCCCGGCTACTACCCGTTGTTCGGCAAGCTCAAGCTCGCCAAGGTGGAGATGCTGGGTGTGCCCCGCCTGGCCGACGGCCCCGACCTGGATGCGCTGCAGGCCCTGCTGGAGAAGCACCGGCCCAAGGTGTTCTTCACGCAGTCGCTGGCGCACAACCCGACGGGCGGCTCCATCAGCCTGCCCAAGGCGCACCGTTTGCTGCAAATGGCTGCCACCTATGGTTTTTTGGTGGTGGAGGACGACCCCTTTGCCGACCTGCAGCCCCCCGCCGCACCACGCCTTGCTGCGCTGGATCAACTCGAACGCGTGATCTACGTCGGCAGTTTTTCAAAAACGCTCTCGGCCGGGCTGCGTGTTGGCTACATCGCCGGTGCTCCACAGCGCATCAATGCGCTGTGTGACCTGAAGATGGTGACTGTGGTTTCCACGTCTGATTTTGTGGAGCGCATGGTCCACCAGTTGATTTCGGCAGGCCAGTACCGGCGCCATCTGATTCGGCTCAAGGCCCGGTTGGATGGCGCCTTGGGCCCCGCGCAGAAGGCCTTGGCACGCCTGGGCCTTGCCGTGCATTCCAGCTCTCCGGGCGGCTACTACCTGTGGGTGGAGTTGCCCGATGGCATCGCCGAGCTGGAGCTTGCGCGCAGCGCTGCTGAGCGGGGCATCTTTTTGGCGCCAGGGTCCGTTTTCTTTCCGCAGCGCCAGGGGCAACAAAAACCCCCGCAGGCCATGCGCGTCAATGTGGCGTATGCCAACGACCCGCGATTTCTGCGGTTTCTTCAGGCGGCACTGAAGGCCGCACGGTGATGGGCTTCATCGGCTGGTTTTGCCAACGGTGCCGGGTTCACAAATCCGTGCGCAGCTTCCAGATTTCGGGGAACAGCACCACGTCCAGCATCTTGCGCAGGTAGCTCACGCCACCCGTGCCGCCGGTGCCGCGCTTGAAGCCGATCACACGTTCCACGGTGGTCACGTGGCGAAAGCGCCAGAGGCGAAAGGCGTCTTCCAGGTCCGTCAACTCTTCACCCAGTTGGTACAGGTCCCAGTGCTCTTTGGGGTTGCGGTACACCACCAGCCAGGCCTGCTCCACGGCATCGCTTTCGGCATAGGGCAGCGTCCAGTCGCGGTCGGTGTGGCTGCTTGGCACGGGGATGCCACGGCGCGCCAGCAGGCGCAGGGCTTCGTCGTAGAGCGACGGGGCCTCGTATGCGGCCTGTACTTGCGCCAGCAGGTCCGCGCGGTGCTCGTGCGGTTTGAGCATGGCGCGGTTCTTGTTGCCCAGGGCGAACTCAATGCTGCGGTATTGGTAGCTCTGAAAGCCGCTCGACTGGCCCAGGTAGGGGCGCATGGCGGTGTACTCAGGCGGCGTCATGGTGGCCAGCACGTCCCACGCGTGCACCAGTTGTTCCATGATCTTGGAGACACGTGCCAGCATCTTGAACGCCATCTGCAGCTCGTCGTTGGCGATGTGCGCAATGGCGGCGCGCAGCTCGTGCAGCATGAGCTTCATCCACAGCTCGCTGGTCTGGTGCTGCACGATGAACAGCATTTCGTCGTGCGCAGGCGACAGGGGTTTTTGCGCGGTGAGGATGGCGTCGAGCTGCAGGTAGTCGCCGTAGCTCATCGATTGGCTGAAGTCGAGCTGGGCGCGCTCTTCGTGCACGATGGATTCTGGCAGGGCGGCGGCCGGCGTGTCGCTGGCGGGGATGGTGGTTTGGGAAAAGGGGCACATGATGGGTCTCCTGCGTTCGCGCCGTTTCACACGGAGCGCTCGATCAATCAGAGCCGTTCGGGCTGAGCCTGTCGAAGCCTTGCGCGGCACTTCGACAAGCTCAGTGTGAACGGGTTGAGGTGTTTTTGGATGCCGACAGGCCTCAGGTCACCGCGTGGGTCTGGTTGAACACGGGCTTTTGCCACTCGCCGCTTTCCAGCACCTGGCGCAGGTGCTCCACCGCGTTCCACACGTCTTCAAAGCCGATGTACAGCGGTGTGAAGCCAAAACGCAGGATGTCCTTGTGCGGGCCTTTGCCACCATCGCCCTTGCGGAAGTCACCAATCACCCCGCGCGCAATCAGCGCCTGCACGATGGCGTAGGCACCGCTGCCCTGGTCGTTGACACCAGCGCCCTCGTCACGCGTCAGGCAGACTTGCGAGCCGCGCTGCGCGTGGTCACGCGGTGTGGCCAGGCCCAGGCCGTGGCCTGCGCAGCGCTCTTCCACAAGTTTGATGAACAGGTCAGTAAGCGCCAGCGACTTGCTGCGCAGCGCGGCCATGCCGCCCAGGGCCTCTGCGACCGTGAACACATCCAGCCCGCACTGCAAGGCCGACAGGCTGATGATGGGCTGCGTTCCACACAGGTAACGCGTGATGCCTGGGGCGGGTTTGTAATCCGGCGTAAACGCAAAGGGTGCGGCGTGGCCCCACCAGCCCGACAGCGGTTGCCAGAACCGGCTGGCGTGGCGCGGGTGCACCCACACAAAAGCCGGGGCACCGGGGCCTCCGTTCAAGTACTTGTAGCCGCAGCCGATGGAGAAGTCGGCGACGGCGCCATTCAAGTCCACGGGCACCGCGCCTGCGCTGTGCGCCAGGTCCCACACGCACAAGATGCCCTGGGCGTGCGCCGCAGCCGTGATGGCGGCCATGTCGTGCATGGCGCCGGTGCGGTAGTTCACGTGGGTGAGCATCAGCACGGCCACGTCGGGCGTCAGTGCGGCGGCGATCTCTTCGGGCTCCACCAGCACCAGCTCCAAACCACGCTCCTTGCACAGGCCTTCGGCGATGTAGAGGTCGGTGGGGAAGTTGCTGCGTTCGCTCACGATGCGCTTGCGGGCAGGGTTGTCTTCCTGCGCGATGTTGAGCGCCGCGCTCAGCACTTTGTAGAGGTTGATGGACGTGCTGTCGGTGCACACCACTTCGTCCTGGCCTGCACCAATCAGCGGGGCCAGCTGGTTGCCCAGACGCTGGGGCAGGTCGAACCAGCTCGCAGTGTTCCAGGATTTGATGAGGTCGGTGCCCCATTCGCGGGTGACCACATCGGCCACGCGCGCGGCGGCGGCTTTGGGGGCTACGCCCAGCGAATTGCCGTCAAGGTAGATCACGCCACCGGGCAGGCTGAAATGCCAACGCAGCGGGGCGAGGGGGTCTTGCGCATCCAGGGTGCGGCAGTCTTGGAGGGAGGTTGTCATGGCAGTGGTGGTCGGTTACTTCTGTTTTGATAGCTGCTAGCGCTTATGGAATAAGCGCTAGAGGCCAAAGAGGCTTGAAATTTGGTGCTCAGATCGCTCTGAGCACGGCGCGCACGGGCGAGGCGTCGGCGGTGGTCAGCTTGAGCGGCAGAGCGATCAGCTCGTAGTCGCCTTCAGGCACATCGTTGAGCACCAGGTTCTCCAGCACGCGCAGGTTGCGTCGGCGGATGACCTGGTGGCTGTCCAGCGTCTTGCTGTCGGCCGGGTCGATGCTGGCGGTGTCGATGCCCACCAGCAGCACACCCCGGTCGGCCAGGCGCTCGATGGTGTCGGGCGCGTAGGCGGCCAATTGGCCATCCCACTGTGCAGGGGCTTTGGCGTAAGTGCGCACCAACACGCGGGCGGGCAGGGCGCTGTCTACCGCGTGGGCGATGTGGTCCCAGGTGATGAGCGGGCGGCAGCCGATGGCATGAATTACGCGGCACGGCCCAAGGAAGGCATCGAGCGATACGTCACCAATGGTGGCGCCCTGCGCGTCGTAGTGCAGCGGTGCATCGGCATGGGCGCCCACGTGGGGCGACATGGTGATGGCGCTGACGTTGACCGGGCAGCCCGGGCCGATGGTGGCGCACCACTGCTGGCTGTAGGGCGTGTCGCCCGGGAACACAGGGCTGGCCGTGTGCACGGGGGGGGAAATGTCCCATAGCCGGCGGGCGGTGGAGATGGAAGGCGTTGACATGGGACAAAGTTTGCATGTCCCGGAAAAACCGTGGTGTCGGTTATTTCCAACAGCCTCGCGGTTTTTGTTGAAGCTTCAACGATCTCTGGGGGTGCGGATCAGAAGATGAGGCCTTCTTCCAGCGGCGGCAGTCCGTGCCGCAAGCGTGCCCGGTGGCACGCATCATCCCCTGCCTCGAACTCGCGGCACGGCGAAGGGCGCCATTCGTAAATGCCACAGGCAGCTTTCTCGCCCACCTTGCCGGTGAGCGCCGCACAACGTGCAGGCACATGGTCGGTGCCGCGCATGCGGCAGGTGCTGCTGGTCACTCCCACGGCCAGGCCGCCCGGCACGGTGCCGCCCCTTTCTTGCATTTCTTCGACCGCAAAGTCCACACGAAAACTGGCGCAGCAGGCGCCGCAAAGAAGGCAGGGGTGGGTGGAGTCGGCCATAACGAGAAGATGGTTTTTCCCCACCCAAGGCGGGGCTGGCGAGGGTGAGGATTTGTTCTGCTGAGGGGCTGCGCAATGCTAAGGCAAGACGCTAAGGCAAGACCTGGGCGAGACGCGCAAAACCCTGAGGGCGCCGGTCTTGCGCAGGCGTGCGGCCTCCATGCGTTGTGTGCTTGGAGCCTTCCTGTCGTTCCTCGTGTCGCTCCATTTCGCTTCTTGCTTTCACGGTGTTGCCCCGATTTTTTGACGCGCATCAGGGAATGATTTCATGGCCTGCGGGGTGGCAAGCGGTTGTGCCGCTGCAGGCGTAAAATGCGAATCACTATTATTTGTGATGGATAAAGCGGCATGAAAACCATGGACGACGGTGCGGCGGCTCGACTGCATTCCCGGGAAGCGCATCCTCCCTCCATCGGTCTGGATGTGTTGCCGCTGAGAGAGCCTGCGGTGGTGTCTGGCTTGTTGCCCGCACGCGATCCGCAGGAACACAGCGTGCTGTTACGGCTGTTGGAAATCGGATTCATGCCCGGTGAAACCGTGCGTGTTGTGGCCCGTGGCGGCTTGGGGGGTGACCCCATTGCGGTGCGCGTGGGGCAGGCAACGTTTGCACTGCGCCACAAGGAAGCCTCGATGGTGCAGGTGCAACGCGAGTGGCCGGGGGGCGCAGTGCCGTCAGCGTCTGCTGCGGAGGGCGCCCAATGAGTGCCGCTGCAGCGACGATGACAACGCCCACGGCCGATGCGCCATTGCGCATTGCGCTGCTGGGCAACCCCAACTGCGGCAAGACAGCGTTGTTCAACCTGCTGACGGGCGCGCGCCAGAAGGTCGCCAACTATGCGGGCGTGACCGTCGAGCGCAAGGAGGGCCTGCTGCAAACCGCCGCTGGCCGCCGTGTGCGCGTGCTGGATTTGCCGGGCGCCTACAGCCTGCATGCACACAGCCTGGATGAGGTCATCACCCGTGACATCGTGCGCGGCCGCCGCGCAGGCGAGCCCTTGCCTGACCTGCTGGTGTGTGTGACCGACGCCACCCACCTGCGCCTGAACCTGCGCCTTGTGCTGGAGGCCCGCGCCTTGGGCTTGCCCATGGTGCTGGTGCTCAACATGATGGACATGGCCCAACGCCAAGGCATCGAGATCGACCGCGAAGCGCTTGCGCGCGAACTCGGCATGCCTGTGCTGGCCACGGTGGGCGTGCGTGGCGATGGAGCCCAGGAGCTGGTGCAGTGGCTCGACACCGTGTCACCGCAGAGTCTGCAGCGGCCCACGACGCTGCCGGGCGCTGATGCCGCGCTGGATGCCGAGGAGCTTCAGGCGCAGGCCGATGTGATTCGTACCCACCAGGAGGTGCGCCGCATCATGGATTTGGCGGTGCGCGTGCCCGCAGTGAGTTTGCGCGCCGATGACCGCATTGACGCCGTTGTGCTGCACCCCGTCTGGGGCATGCTGATACTTGGGGCCACGCTGTTCCTGATGTTCCAGGCCGTGTTCAGCTGGGCGGAGTTGCCCAAGTCCTGGATCGAATCGGGCATGGCGGCACTGGCGGGTCTCATCAATGAACACATGGCTGACGGCCCGTTGCGCAGCCTGCTGATTGACGGTGTGCTTGCCGGGGCGGGGGGCGTGCTGGTTTTTCTGCCACAGATCCTGTTCTTGTTCCTGTTCATCCTGGCGCTGGAAGACTCGGGCTATCTGCCCCGTGCCGCGTTTTTGCTTGACCGGGTGATGGGCTCGGTGGGCTTGTCGGGGCGGTCGTTTATTCCGCTGTTGTCCAGTTTTGCCTGCGCCGTGCCGGGGGTGATGGCCACGCGGTCGATCACGGACTGGCGCGACCGGCTGGTGACCATCATGATCGCGCCGCTGATGACCTGTTCGGCGCGTCTGCCGGTGTATGCCTTGTTGATTGCCGCCTTCATCCCCGAACGCACGGTGGCCGGAGTCTTCAACCTGCAGGGTGTGGTGCTGTTTGGCCTGTATGTGGCGGGCATTGTGAGCGCCATGGCGGTGGCTGCCGTGGCCAAGCTGGCGCGTCGTGATCGGCGGGCGGCGCCGCTGTTGATGGAGCTGCCCGCCTACCGCTGGCCCAGCGTGCGGGGGCTCGCGTTTGGCCTGTCTGAGCGGGCGATGATCTTTATCAAGCGGGTGGGCGGCATCATCCTGGCCGTGACCGTGTTGCTCTGGTTTTTGTCCACCTACCCGGGTGCGCCGGCCGGAGCGGATCAGGCCGCCATCACCTATAGCTACGCAGGCCAACTGGGCCGCTGGCTGGAAGTGATCGTGGCGCCCATCGGCTTTAACTGGCAGATTGCCATTGCCCTCGTGCCGGGCATGGCCGCGCGCGAGGTCGCGGTGAGCGCGTTGGGCACGGTGTATTCGCTGTCTGCCACGGGCGACGAAGTGGCCAATCAACTGGGTTCGCTGATCGCAGGGTCGTGGTCGCTGGCCACCGCGTTGTCGTTGATGGTGTGGTACATCTTCGCGCCGCAGTGCGTCTCCACCATTGCGGCGGTGCGCCGCGAGACCAATGGTTGGCGGTATCCGGCGCTGATGGTGGTGTACCTGTTCGCACTGTCGTATGGGGCCAGTTATGTCACTTACCGCGTGGCCGTTGCCATGGGAGGTGGGGCATGACACAAGAATGGGCGGTGGGTGTCATCGTGGCCATCGCGGCCATGTATGTGCTGTGGCGCTGGATGCCGTCAGGTTTGCGCCGGCGCTTAGGCCGGGTGCACCCGGCCATGGCAAAGGCGGCAGGCTGTGGGGGCTGCAGCAGCTGTGGTGGGTGCGGCTCGGCCGACACCAACGCAGCGGGCAACAAGGCATCTGCCGAGCACGCACCGCACGGAGCGCTTGCCATGCCAGAGGAGGGCCGCCCCATGCTCATGCCAAAGCAGCGGCGCTCGCGGCCCTGAGCACAGGGGGCTGACGACTGTGGGCCCAACGCGGATTGCCGCGCAGTGTGCATCTGCGGCGTGGGTCGGTGTGTGTCGTTGCAAACACTCGCCATAGCTGCGCTGCGGTTGTTGCTGTGTTTTGCGCTTGGCCGCGTGCTTTGAGTCGCAGTGCTCGCATCTCGCTTTGTGCGTGCAGAGCTTTCTAGGCATCAGCGCCGAATCGGTAGGGTTTTAGTCGTACAGCCGCCCGGCCTTCAGTGCTTGGAGCGCGTCGTGCAGATGGGCGCGGGCTGGGGCCTCGTAGCGCTCAAAGAACCACGCGGTTTGGTAGATGCGTGGGCGGTCCAAGAAGCCTTGCAATACCGCACTGCGTCCAGCTGCATAGCGGGGCCAGCGTACAAAAAAGTATTCGCGTCGTACGTTGTGTTCAAAACGCCGGTACACCGCCTCGTTTTGGCCCAGGATCGCCAGGTCGATGTCGACCACCCATTGCGCATCGCCACTTAGGGCGCCGGGGCTGTGCCGGGTGTCCAGAATGTGTTGGTGCACGCGGTGTTGCAGCGTCGTGGGCAGGTGCTGGCTATGCAAGAAACGGGTTGCCCACGCAGCGCTGCGTTCTTCATTGCGCCCGCTCCAGGGCCAGTAGATTGCGTCGTGGTACCACAGCGCCAGAGCGACCGCGTGGTCGTCATCGAGCGCGCTGGGCTGCTCGTCCTGCACCCGCTGCAAGTGGCGCAGGCAGGCCCACAGGTGTGTGGTGTCGTGATAGGCGCGCGGCCAGCGCGACCAACTCAGCACCAATCGCCTGCCCTCAGCCCGCCAGGATGGCGTGTCGCGGCCCAGTGCCTGCCCCAATGCGCGCCAGTGCGCGAGCAGCTCTGTGGTGTGCGCTGGCTCGGGGCGCAGGGGCATGGGAGGGGTTGTTAGCTCACACGGCCGAGCAAAAGGTACTCCATGAGCGCCTTTTGCACGTGCATCCTGTTTTCTGCCTCGTCCCAGACGACGGACTGGGGGCCGTCGATCACGTCGGCCTCCACCTCTTCGCCGCGGTGGGCGGGTAGGCAGTGCATGAACAGTGCATCAGACTTGGCGGCGGCCATCATCTCTGTGTCCACGCACCAGTCGGCAAACGCTTTCTTGCGCTCTTCGTTTTCGGCTTCGTAGCCCATGCTGGTCCACACGTCGGTCGTGACCAGGTCGGCGCCTTGGCACGCTTCGAGTGGATTACTGAAAAATTGATAGCTGTCAGCGCTTATTCCACCTGCACCAGCGGCCAATTTCTCGTCCACTTCGTAGCCCCGGGGGGTGCTTACATGCACCTTGAAGCCAAGCAGCGAGGCCGCCTGCAACCACGTGTTGGCCATGTTGTTGCCGTCGCCCACCCACGCCACGGTCTTGCCCTGGATGGAGCCTCGGTGCTCGATGAACGTGAAAATGTCGGCCAGGATCTGGCAGGGGTGGTACTCGTTGGTCAGTCCGTTGATGACGGGGACGCGCGAGTTGGCTGCAAAACTTTCAATCTTGGCTTGCTCGTAGGTGCGGATCATCACCAGGTCCACCATGCGGCTGATGACCTTGGCGCTGTCTTCAATGGGCTCGGCGCGGCCCAGCTGGCTATCGCCGGTGGTGAGATGCACCACGCTGCCGCCCAGCTGGTACATGCCTGCTTCAAAGCTCACGCGCGTGCGGGTGCTGGCTTTCTCGAAAATCATGGCCAGCGTGCGGTCCACCAGCGGGTGGTGTTTTTCGTAGGCCTTGAATTTCTTCTTGATGAAGGCGGCTCGCTCGAACAGGTAGGTGTATTCGTCGGCGGTGAGGTCGTTGAACTGCAGGTAATGTTTCATGAATGCAATGTCTCGCGGCGGGCCAACTACTCGGCCAGAATGGCTTTGACCAGCGGGGTCAGTTTGGCGACGATCTCGTCGGCTTCGGCCGTGGTGAGGATCAGTGAGGGCACCAGGCGAATCACCGTGTCGGCGGTGACCGAGAGCAGCAGGCCCGCTTCGGCCGCGCGGCCCACCAGTGCGCCGCAGGGCTTGTTCAGTTCAATCCCCAACATCAGGCCTTGGCCGCGGATGTCTTTGACGCCGGGCAGTGTGCCCAGCTCGCGTTGCAGCGCCGCCTTCAGGTGCGCGCCGACGGTGGTCGCGTTTTGCAGCAGGCCCTCTTCTTCCATGATGCGGATCGTCTCCACCCCGGCGCGCATGGCCAGTGGGTTGCCGCCAAAAGTGGTGCCGTGGTTGCCGGGCTGCAGCACATTGGCGGCCTTGGGGCCCGCCACCACCGCGCCGATCGGCACGCCCGATCCCAAGCCCTTGGCCAGGGGCATCACGTCGGGCACGATGCCTGCCCATTGGTGGGCGAACCACTTGCCGGTGCGGCCCATGCCGCATTGCACTTCGTCGATCATCATCAGCCAGTCGCGCTCGTCGCACAGCTTGCGCAGTTGCTGCAGGTATTCCACGCGCATGGCATTGATGCCGCCTTCGCCCTGGATGGTTTCGAAGAACACGGCCACCACGTTGGGGTTGCCTTCGGTGGCTTTCTTGATGGCTTCGATGTCGTTGACCGGCACCCGCACAAAGCCTTCAACCAATGGGCCGAACCCGCTGTAGATCTTGGGGTTGCCGGTGGCCGACATGGTGGCAATCGACCGGCCATGGAAGGCGCGTTCATAGACCACGATCTCGGGCTTGGCGATGCCCTTGTCCACGCCGAACTTGCGTGCGATCTTGAGCGCAGCCTCGTTCGCCTCCAGGCCTGAGTTGCAGAAAAACACGTTCGTCATGCCCGACAGTTCCACCAGCTTGGCGGCGAGCTGCTCCTGCAGGGGCACGTGGTAGTAGTTGGAGGTGTGGATCAGCTTGGTGATCTGGTCCTGCAGCGCGGGCACCAGCTTGGCGTGGTTGTGGCCCAGCGTATTCACTGCGATGCCGCCGAGCCCGTCCAGGTATTCCTTGCCATTGACGTCCCACACGCGGCAGCCTTGCCCCCGGGCCAGTGCGATGGGGACGCGGCCATAGGTGTTCATCACGTGGGGCGAAGCGGCCTCAATGAAAGCGGTCATGCAGAAATCTCCAGACGATACGGTGAGGGCTTGGCCTGTGGCCATGAACCCGAAAAGCGAGGCATGATTTTAGGGGGTGGCGGATGAACGTCTGTTGACGATTGCGCATCACTGCAATGCGGTGGGCGACCGCGCAATCGGTCTTGCTGCCATTGGCGTAGGGATTAAGTAAGCAGCTCTTATATAAGAGTTAGAATGTCGCGCTGCAGTGCAGCATGCAGTGATCCTGTATCTGGCGCGCCTTTTACCACTCCAATCCCCGATGGTTTCCCCCTCCTCCAAAGAAGTCTTCATTCAGGGCATCACCCATGACGGGAAAACCTTTCGTCCCAGCGATTGGGCCGAACGGCTGGCAGGGGTGATGAGCAGTTTTCGCCCGGGTGGCGCTCGCCCGGGTAGCCACCTGAGCTATTCACCGTGGTGCATTCCCACGACGCTCAATGGCGTGAAGTGTGTGGTGGTGCACCGCGATTTACGCGATTACGAGCCCATGGCATGGGACTTCGTCATCAACTTTGCACGCGACAACAACCTGGAAGTGGCTGAGGCCTGTCTGTTGCCTGACGCCGTTCCTCCTGGGTTGGGCTGATCTCCCCTGGCTGGCTCGGGGTGGGCGGCTTTTGGGCTAAGGCGACCGATTTTATTTTTAGCAACGAAAAAACCGCCCGGAGGCGGTTTTTTCGTTGCTGGCAGCGCACCCGTTACAAACGGCGAATGGCGGGTGCCATTCGGGCTGTTTGCCTGCCAGGGGCAGGCGATGAAATTAGGCTGCTGCCAGTGCCAGGGCTTTCACCTTGGCAGACAGACGGCTCTTATCGCGAGCAGCCTTGTTCTTGTGGAAGATGCCCTTGTCAGCCACGGTGTCCACCACGGCTTGCATCTTGGCGAACAGTTCGGTCGCCTTGGTTTTGTCGCCAGCCAGAACAGCCTTTTCGACGTTCTTGACAGCGGTACGGTATTTGGAGCGCAGCGAGGTGTTCGCAGCGTTGATCTTGACGTCCTGACGGACGCGCTTACGGCCCGACGCCAGGCGCGGGTTCTTCTTCTTTGGTTTAGCGGATGCCATGTTTTAGTTCCTTGAGTCTGAGGATGATGCCAGCAAAGCCCGCGATTATAGCCTAGCCTGCATTTCACTGGTCGTTGTGCTTAAGACTTGTTAGTTGCCATCTCAAGCACCCCGGTTGGGAATTCTTCTCCAGGTCGCAGGTGACATCCTCTTGGTATGGCGCGGCGCGAGGGGGTTCAGGGGGCTACACTTCTTGCGGTGTCATTGCTCAAAGCCGCCTCCACCGTATCTCTGCTGACCTTGCTCTCCCGTATCACCGGGTTGATGAGTCAGCTGCTCATGGCATCGATTTTTGGCGCCAACGCGCTCACAGATGCTTTTCAGGTTGCTTTTCGCATCCCCAATCTTTTTCGCCGCCTTTTTGCCGAGGGGGCGTTCAGTCAGGCTTTTGTGCCCGTGCTGGGCACAACGCGCGCTCAGCAGGGTGAAGAAGCCACGCTCAAGCTGATTGCTGCTGTGGCGACTGCGCTGGCCTGGGTGCTGGTGCTGACTTGTATCTTGGGGGTACTTGGCGCGCCCCTGTTGGTGTGGGCGCTGGCCAGCGGGCTGCGCCAGAACGCCGAGGCCTATGACGCCGCAGTGTTGATGACACGCTGGATGTTTCCCTACATCGGCTTCATGTCGATGGTGGCGCTGGCGGCGGGCATTCTCAACACCTGGCGGCACTTTGCGGTGCCCGCCGCCTCTCCGGTGCTGCTCAACGCGTGCATGATCGCCGCCGCCTTGCTGGGCGCGCCGCAGCTTGAGGCACGCGGGATCGAGCCCATTTTCGCCATGGCGGGCGGCGTGATGTTGGGCGGTGTGCTGCAACTGGCTGTGCAGGTGCCGGCGCTCATGCGCCTGGGCCTATTGCCACGCATTGGCGTGACCTGGAGGGCCGTGCATGCCGCCTGGTCTGACCCGGGTGTGCGCCGCGTGCTCGCGCTCATGGGGCCGGCCGTATTGGGCGTGGGCGTGGCGCAGATCTCCCTCATGATCAACACACAGATCGCGTCCTATCTCGCGCCAGGCAGTGTGACTTGGCTTTTCTATGCCGATCGGTTGATGGAGTTCCCCACGGCGTTGCTGGGCGTGGCCCTTGGTGTCGTGCTCACCCCCCAGCTCACAGCGGCCAAGGCGGCAGGTGATGCCGAAAAATACTCTGCCATGCTGGATTGGGGCTTGCGCATCGTGGTGCTGATGGCAGTGCCTTGCGCGGTGGCGTTGCTCACATTTGCCACCCCATTGGTGGCCACGTTGTTTCACTACGGCAAGCTCACCGACGGCGACGTGGGCCAGATTGCGCTGGCGTTGTCGGGCTACGGCGCAGGCTTGATCGGGCTGGTGGCCATCAAGGTGCTGGCCCCTGGCTACTACGCCAGCCAGGACGTGCGCACCCCCGTCAAAATCGCCATCGTGGTGCTGGTCATTACGCAGCTGCTCAATGTCGCCCTGGTGCCTTGGCTCGCCCATGCGGGCCTGGCTTTGTCCATCGGGCTTGGGGCGCTGGTGAATGCGCTGTGGCTTTTGGTGGGGCTGTTGCTGCGCGGCAGCTACAAGCCCCGTGCGGGCTGGGGCCTGTTCGTGTTTCAGGTGGTGGCTGCTAGCGCCTTGATGGCGGTGTTGCTGCTGTGGGGCTCTCAGCATTTCGACTGGGTCGCCATGAAGGGGCACACGCTGCGGCGTGTGGGTTTGCTGGCGACGCTGATTGGCGCGGCTGCTGTGGTGTATTTTGGCGTTTTGTGGGTGGCGGGCCTCAAGCTGCGCCAGTTTGTGCGGCGTTGAAGGCGCTTCGGGCCGGCGTCGCCATCTGCGTCGAAGCATGGTGCTCAATGAGTAGCGCGGAATAAAGCCTGTGAAAACGCAGCAATAGACCTGCGTAATCCCGCCTTTTGTGGCTTGACGGTACGCTGCCGGCCCACTACAACTCCGGCATGCCTCTCAGTCTTTCCGTTCCCACCTCGTTGGAGTACTTTGCCTCTCTGGTGCAAAGCGACGACCATTTTCCACTGCTGGAGGCTGCTGCCAGTCTGGCCCAAGACGAATACCCCGAATTCGATGTGCAGCAACTGCTCGGAGATGTGGATCAGTTGCTTGCGCGCATCAAGCGCCGCCTGCCCGCGGACGCTCAGGCGCTGCAGCGCTTGCGAACGCTCAACCAGTTTTTCTTTTCCGACCTGGGCTTTGGCAGCAACATCAACAACTATTACGACCCTGAAAACAGCTATCTCAACGCCGTGCTGCGCACCCGGCGGGGCATTCCGATCTCACTGGCCGTTTTGTGGATGGAGCTGGCTCAGGGGCTGGGTCTACATGCTCGCGGCATTGCATTCCCGGGGCACTTCATGGTCAAGGTGTTGCTGCCCAAGGGGCAGGTGGTGATTGACCCCCTATCGGGTCAATCGCTCAGCCGGGAAGAACTGGCCGAGCGGTTGGAGCCCTATAAGCGCCGCAACGGGCTGGTGGACGACTATGACGTGCCGCTGGGCCTGTACCTGCAGGCGGCCACGCCGCGCGACGTCATTGCGCGCATGTTGCGCAACCTCAAGGAGGTGCACCGCACCCAGCACGATGGGCAACGCCTGATTGCGGTGCTGGACCGCCTCGTGGTGCTGCTGCCCGAGGCCTGGGGTGAGCGGCGCGACAGGGGGCTGGCCCATGCCGAGCGCGGCAATAGAGAAGAGGCGGTGGCTGACCTTGAGGCCTATCTCAACCATGCCGAGGACGGGTTGGATATCGACCTGATTGAGGATCGGCTCCGCGCGCTACGCGACGGCAATGGCAATGGCTGACAGGTCTTGTCGCCATCGGCAGTGACGTTCGATTCGCTTTGTCGTGCCACAGCGCACGCCTTGTTGGATGCAGGACAAGGCGGCACCGCAGGAGCGTTTTTTAAAAGGGCGGATTGCTAGCGGGCAGGTCGGCCTGCATTTGCGCCAGCTGGCGGCGCAGCTCTGTGTTTTCTGCTGTGAGTTCTGCCACACGGTTGCGCAGCGTGTGCAGTTCGTTGGTTTCTTTACCGGCGCTGTCGCCCGTTTCCGCTGCGGCCTTTTCTTCTGCAGGCGCCTCATCACGCGGTTTGCGTTTGTTGAGTTCACGCACGCGTTTGGCGGCCTGCTTCAATTCATCCTTGCCTGCAGCGACAGCGGCCACCTGCTCTTGGGCTGGTAGCGTGGACACGGCGGCCGCCGCGTTGATCGAAATGGTGCCGGACTTGACGGCCGCCACCAGTTCGGGCGCCGCCTGCTTTTGGATCTTTTCGATCATCACCACCTGGCTGCTGCTCAGCCGCGCGGCCTTGGCAATGGCCTCGCGGCTGTTCAACGGCGTGGGCGCGGGTGGCGCGCTGGCGGCATCGTTGCCCGGGGCGCTGTTAGCTGCGCCTGAGGCAGCGTCGTCGCTAGGCTCTGCCGTGGCGGCGGCCTTGCGGGTGTGCCGGTCGTTCTCGATTTCGCGTTTGCGCAAGGCCAGCACACCACGTTGAAAATCCGACACACTGCGACGGCCCAGGTGTTGATCGATCATCCACAGGTGCACGTCTTCCATCGACTGAAAGCGCGGGTTTTGCACGGTTTGAAAGGGCAGCCCATGCTTTTGGCAAATGCCGTAGCGGTTGTGGCCGTCTACCAGCACATCGCCCCACAGCACCAGCGCATCGCGGCAGCCTTCGGCAAGGATGCTGCGCTCCAGTGCGTCGTGCTCGTCGGGGGTCAGGGGTTCGATATAGGCTTTGAGTTCTTCGTTGACAACGATATTCATGGTGGGGCGGGTACGGTCCGGCAAGCAAGGCAAGGGGCGCGATTGTAGAGGTCCCGTACGGCCAGTCGGTGGCCGCGCCCCACTTCTATTCAGCGTCACCCCTTGCGATCCATCGCGGTGCTGCCGGATGGGCTATCAGGGGTCCCGGTTGCCCCGAAGGGTGAGCCAGGCCGCCACCAGCGTGAACACGGCCACCACCACCACAATGATCCAGAACCCATGGCCGTTGTCGGCCAGCGGCACGCCGCCCACGTTCATGCCAAAAAGCCCCGCCAGAATGTTGATGGGCAGGGCCAGCACCGTCACCACCGTCAATACAAAAAGGCTGCGGCCGTTGACCTCTTGCACATTGGCGGCGATCTCTTCCTGAAGCAGCTTGATGCGCTCTTGCAGACCTTGCATGTCGCGCAGCACCACGGAAAACTCCTCGGTCGAGTCGCGCAGTTCCTGTGCGTCATCGTTGCTCATCCACGCGGGAGGGTGCTGCAACAGCCTAAAGAGTGAGGCGGGCTCGGGCGCCAGCAGGCGTTGCAGGCGCACCAGCAGGCGCCGCAGCACCCCAAGGCGGGCACGTTTGTGGTCCAGCCGGCCGGCCAACAGTTCGTCTTCCACGTCGTCGATGCGCTGGGTGACGCCTCGCACGATGTCCACCAGCCCCGAGGCCTGGGTGCGCATCAGTTCGGCCAGCAGCGCTACGCTGGAGTTTGGCGCGTTGCCGTTGCGCACCGCAGTGCGCAGCGCGTCGACCGATCGCAGGGGGCGTGTGCGGCCTGTCACCATGAGATGCGGCGCCACGCTGGTCCACAAGGTGGCGATGTCCGAGGGCTCGAAGGCGAAGTCGAAATGGGCGTCGTTGAGCACCGCAATCAGGGTGTCGTCGTCGCGCTCGATGCGGGTCGAAACGGATCGGTCCTTGATGGCATCAAAGAAGGCTTCGGGCAAGTCGGCGTATCGCTGCATCCAGCGTACCGCCTGGGTCTGGCTCAGGTTGAAATGCAGCCACAGAAACTCTCCGCCAGGCGCAATGGGGTCGTGTTGCCGTGCCGCCAGCCACTGCGCTGCCTGCACGGAGTCCACTTCGCGGGGTGCAACATCGGCGCGCAGCACATAGCCGCAAATGAGCCCGGCGGCGTCGCCCCCATAGTGGGGGTTGTGGACGCTGGAGTGGGTCACGTGGGCGGCGGCAAGAGGGGCAGGGGCGGAGGACGGCACGGCTGCGAGGGTGGCGGGCGGATGTGACGGTGTCATGACAAATTTCGCTTTGTCACCGTGCTGTCATTGCTTTGTCACGCAATAGGTTCACTATGACGTATCCATTTTTGTGTGCGCAATGACATCCCATGTTCCACAACACCCCACTCGATACGCAAGAGCTGATGCAACGCATCGCCAACGATTTGATTGACAGCTATGACGAAGAGTTGGAGCTAGAGATCGAAGACCGCAATGTGGATGACGCCGGCGACCTCCAGCCGACCGACAAACTGGCGCGGCAGCGATATTTCACCGAACTGTTTCGGCTCCAGGGGGAACTGGTCAAGCTGCAGGACTGGGTGCAGCACACGCGGCAGAAGGTGGTCATTCTGTTCGAGGGGCGCGATGCCGCAGGCAAGGGGGGTGTCATCAAGCGCATTACCCAGCGCCTGAACCCGCGCGTGGCCCGTGTGGCCGCATTGCCCGCACCCAACGACCGCGAGCGCACGCAGTGGTACTTTCAGCGTTACGTGGCGCACCTGCCGGCAGCGGGTGAGATGGTGTTGTTTGACCGCAGCTGGTACAACCGCGCGGGGGTCGAGCGGGTGATGGGCTTTTGCTCGGATGACGAGTACGAGGAGTTCTTCCGCACGGTTCCAGAGTTCGAGAAGATGCTGGTGCGCTCGGGCATCACGCTGGTCAAATATTGGTTCTCCATCACCGATGAAGAGCAGCACCTTCGGTTTTTGGGGCGCATTCACGACCCCCTCAAACAATGGAAGCTCAGCCCGATGGACCTGGAAAGCCGCGTGCGCTGGGAGGCCTATACCAAGGCCAAGGAAATCATGCTCGAGCGCACCCACATTGCAGAGGCCCCTTGGTGGATCGTGCAGGCGGTCGACAAGAAAAAAGCGCGCCTGAACTGCATTGCGCACTTGCTCTCGCAATTGCCCTACCAAGAGGTGCCTCACCCCGCGGTGGTGCTGCCCGAGCGCATGCGCAATCCGGAGTATCTGCGCCAGCCGGTGCCCGCGTCGATGTATGTGCCCGAGGTGTATTGAGCGCGCTTTGTGATGCGCGCAGGCGTTGGGCGGGTGTGCGTGTGCGTACCGTAAATTTGATATGGTTTTGATAGCTGCTTGCGCTTGTCTGTAAAGCGCTAGCGGCCTATATTGCTCGGTTCATCGCCCGGTCCGGCATGTGCCTCCAAGAGACCCGTTGGCCTGGATCGCATCGAAGGGTTTTGAGCTTCGGGTGCTGTGATTTCGCAAGGTGCGGCCCGGTGCGGGTGACGTGCGCAGCGTTCGCTGAGGCAGGGCGCCTGGGTCAAGGCTCGCGCAGGGCCACGCGTAAGTCGATCCAATGACCGCCAAACCGCCAAACCGCCAAACCGCCAAACCGCCAAACCGCCAAACCTGAGCCGCGTCTTTCAGTGCATGCGGCCCATGCCGCCTTGGGATGGTGTTCCATCGCGTCCGAACTGGTGCCATGCGCGACGCAACTGGGTGTCCGAACTAAACCCTGCCATCTGCGCGGCCTGGGTCACGTTGCGCCCCGACTGCAGCGCCGCTTCGGCGGTGGCCAGGCGGATGCGGCGCAGGTATTGCAGCGGTGCGATGCCCGCATGCTCCAGAAACAGCCGCGTGAGATGCCGGGGCGAGGTGTGTGCCACCTCGGCCATGCGGGGCACGCTCCAGTCGGCCTGTGGTTGCTGGCTCACAGCATCTTGCACGCGGTGCAGGCTGGCGTGCAGGTGGTTGCGGTGGTGCAGAAAGGGCGAAAACTCGGGGTCGTTGGGCCCCCGGCGCAGGGCCACCACCATGGACTGCGCCACCTGCGCAGCCAGCGCCGGGCCGCAGGTGTCGGAGATACGGTGCAACAACAGGTCAATGCCGGTGGTCACGCCTGCGCTGCTGTACACGGCGCCATCGGCCACAAACACGCGGTTGGCCACCACGTCGCAGCGCGGGTCCACGGCCGCCAGTTCTTGAAGGTGCAGGTGGTGGGTGGTGGCGCGGCGGCCGGTGAGCAGGCCCGCGTGGGCGGCCAAGACCGAGCCGGCACACACGGTGATCAGATCCAGCCGCCCGGCCACGGGCCGCAGCCCGCGCAGCCAGTGCAGCAGGGCACGCGCCTCTTCGCCCTCAACGTCGATGTGTTTGCCGGTCAGCCCCACCAGCACCACCCAGGCGGGCATGGGCAGGGGGGTGGGCAGCGGCTCCAGCCCCGTCAGCACGGCCCCCACCGACGAGACGGATTGGGGTGTGGGGCTGACGAAATGCTGCACAAAACGCTCGGGCAGGCCTTGGTTCACCAGGGCCTGGTTGGCAATGCGCAGGGCTTCGGCCGGGCCGGCCCAGTCCAGCACCAGGCTGCCCGGAAGCAGGGCAAAGTACACGTGGATGGGAGGGAGGGGGGGGTGGGACATCGCTTGTTTCTGTTGACCTGCCATCCCATGGGCGCAGCCTGCACCAGCGCCACCCGGGAGCGCGCTTTGCGGCCACGGGTGGCGGCCCCCTGCGGCGAAGGCGCGGAGCGGCTGAGTGGGGTTAGGGCTCTGGATTCCAGGGAGTATCCATCTGGCGGGCGGTGCGCTCCGACAGCGCGGCGCTGACCAGGCGCGTGACGAGGTGCAGGCTCATGTCGATGCCTGCGCTGATGCCCGCAGACGTGACCAGCGCACCCCGGTCCACCCAGCGCACGTGCTCCCGCACGTCCAGCGCAGGAAACTGCGCGCGCAGGTCGGCAATGTCTTCCCAGTGCGTGGTGGCGGGCCCCTTGGTCAGTACGCCGGCCGCCGCGAGGATGAAGGCGCCGGTGCAGACCGAGGCGGTGATCTGCGCACCCGCAGCGGCCCGGGCCACCCAGGCGCGCGTGTCGGCGCAGGCTGCGGCAGCATCGATCACGCCGCCCGGCACGATCAGCACATCGGGCGTGGTGGTGGTGGCAAAGTCCGCATCGGGTAACACGCGCAGGCCCGCACGGGCACGCACTGGCGCCAGGCTGCGCGCCACACAGCGCACTTCAAACGGGGCGGGTGCGCCGGGGTGCAGGCGCTGTTGCATGCGGCAGGCAGTGGTGAAAACCTCGTAGGGTCCGCCGAGGTCCAGGGCCTCCACGTCATCGAAAACAAGGATGGCGACTTGCAGCGGGTGTTCGTTTGCGGTGGCAGGCGTGCTCATGCTGCGGCCCTTTCCAGCGCCTGCTGCACGGTGCACAGCGTGGCGAAGCGGCCCTGCAGCACGGTGGCGGTGCGGGTCTTGATGTCGGCGGCGGCCAGCGTCTGGCCATCGGGCTGGACCATGTCCCAGGTCAGGGTGGCGTCCAGCACGTAGTCCACTTCCCAGCCCAGGTCCGAGGCGTGGCGCGTGGTGGTTTCGCAGCACTGCTCGGTGCGGATGCCGCTCACGATCAGGCGCTGAATGCCGTGGCTGGTCAGCCACACGTCGAGCCCGGTGCCCACCAGCGCGCTGTGGCGCGACTTGGTGAAGGTGGCGGCTGCCTGGAAAGGGGTGAGTCCGTCGAGTGCGCGCACGTGGCCGGAAGCCTGCGAGAAAGGGTTTTCGGGCACCTCGGGGCCGTCACTGTGAAACACCCGCACCACCGGGATGCCTTGGGCCATGCACCCTTCGATCAGCGTGTTCTGGGCCTGAAGGTAGGCGGGCAGGTCCTGCGCCGTGAAGAAGGGGCGGTGGCGAAATGATTCCTGGACATCAATCACAATCAGACAGGTTTTCATGGAGGGCTTCAAAAAATGGATGGGGTAGAGCGCTTATTTTGTGAGCGCTGCTCGCCTTCGTCCGTCTGCATGCGGCCAACATTCGATCATTTTGAGCCATGAATGGTGATTTGGTGCGCAAAAAGCAATGCACCGGCGGGTTTTGGGGTAAATGTGAAAGAAAAAGTGCTGCTGTGCCCGCCCAGCAATCCATATCAGCTACGAAAAAAGTAGCGCGCTGCAGCCGACACGAGAAGCTGTTAAGGTGATTGGGGTTTTCCCTAGTTGGGCCATTCCGGCCCCGACCCCCTTCATCCATGGCCCCACGCTCCCGTTTGTTCACCTTGTCTTCCTTGACACGGGCCTATCAGCGCAACCTGAACGCGTTGGTGCGTGCGACCCAGCCAGTGCGTCCGGCGCGGGCGAAGGTGCGGGCGCCCTTGCGAGCCCTGGCGCCCGTGCGGCGCCCCGCACCCGGATCTGGCGGGCCCGAGCGTGGCCAATGGCTGGCGGGCGTAGCGCCCGGGCCTGCGGGCGCGCGGCGCTATCACCTTTATGTGCCGCCCGGCCTGGCTTTGAAAGCGGGCGAAAAGTTGCCGTTGCTGGTGATGTTGCACGGCTGCAGCCAAACCGGGCGTGATCTGGCGGTCTTGTCGGGCATGAACCGGCTGGCTGCGCGCGAGCGTTTTTTGGTGCTCTACCCCGAGCAGGAGCGCTTGGCCAATGCCCACGGCTGCTGGAGCTGGTTTGAGCGGCGCAGTGGCAAAGCCGATGCCGAGGCGGCCACGCTGCTGGCCGCCGTAGACCTCGTGGCCCGCCGCCAGCCGGTGGACCTGACGCGGGTGGCGGTGGCGGGTCTGTCGGCCGGCGCCAGCATGGCGGTGTGGATGGCCGCGCTTTACCCCACGCGGTTTTGTGCGGTGGCCATGCATTCGGGCGTGGCGCCCGGCACGGCGGAATCGTCGGGCACCGCCATGGTGGCCATGCAGGGGCGGCGTGAGGCGCATTTGCCCGAGGCGGTCCTGCCGACGGCTTCGTCCGCCAAACGCCTGGGGGATGAGCAGCGCAAGGACGCTGCAGCCGATGCGGCGGTCGGAGTTGCTGCCGTTGCGGGCGGGGCTCGCCGGGCAGTGTCGACCCGCACCTTGCCACCGCTTTTGGTGGTGCACGGCGATGCCGACGGTGTGGTGTCGCTGCGCAATGCGGCGGTCACGGCGGCGCTATGGGCGCAAGCGCTGGGTGCCCGCGCGGGGCCGGAGCGCACGTTGCAGCGCGGCAAGCGCCATGCCATGCAGGTGACAGATTTCAAGGCGCGTGGCCGCACCGTGGTCACGCTGCGCGAGGTCCAGGGCCTGGCCCACGCGTGGAGCGGGGGCGCCGCCAGCCAGCCCTTCAGCGACCCCGCGGGGCCCGATGCGTCGGCACTGGTCTGGGCTTTTGTGGCCCGTCAGTTTTTGATCAAGCAATGAATATTCAAGAAAAATGGGTGCTTGCGCTGGATGGCCATTGGTTTTTAGCTATTGATTAAGTAGTGCCGTTCCCCGGCGCGGGGCGGTCATTGGCAAGTGGCCTCAGCATTCGCCAAGCCCTGTTGGCATCGGTTCATTGCCTCCATGTCCTGGTGCGACCACGGGGCCTGGTTGTGTGCCTCACGGGCTAAGCCGGCAAGGTCGTGTACCAACGTTTGCTGGGGATCGTTCGTGTGCATTGAGCGGAAAGCGTGCGTGGCAGCCATCACGATCCAGGGCCCGCTATGCCGCGCTGGCTGATTCTGCAGCGCCCGTTGAGCAGGTTCTAAACCAGGCGCGCTGCGATCAGCTCTTTTTTGAGGTAGGCATAAAACAGCGGCGCAGCCACGAGCCCGGCAGGGCCAAACACGGCTTCGGCCACAAACATCACCGACAGCAGCTCCCACACGCCCATGTGTGTGCGGCTACCCACCACCTTGGCATTGATCACGTATTCGGCCTTGTGGATGAGGATCAGAAACCCCAGGCAGGCCGCAGCCGCAAGCGGTGATACCGACAGCCCCACGATGGTCATGACCACGTTGCACACCAGGTTGCCCACGATGGGTACGAGCCCCGCCACGAAGGTGAAGGTGATCAGCACCGGTGTGTAGGGCAGGCGCAGGTCCCACAGCGGCAACAAGAACAACAAGAAGAAGGCGGTAAGCACGGTATTGAAGGCCGCAATCCAGAACTGGGCCGCCACGATCTGGCGAAAGGCCTCGCCAAAAAGGCGAATGCGCAGCTTGAGTTGTTGGGCCAGCGGCCCCACGGCAGCCAGTGGCGGCCGCACCGCAGCCAGGGCGCCGATGAGCAGTCCGACATAGGCAAACAGCAAGCCCGCCAGCCACGCACGGCCCGCCATGGCCAGTGCGCCGGCCTTGGCGCCCAGATAGGCGGCAATGGTGCGCTGGATTTCAGCCACCCCTTCGGGCAGGTGGGCGGCCACGTCGGCCGGCAGTTTCAGACGCAGCTCCAGCACCGTGCGCGCCATGTAATTGAGCAACTCCAGGTATTGCTGTGGTGCGTTGACGAGGTAACCGCGCGAATGCGTCAGCCCGATCGCCAGCAGTGCCAACGGCCCCAGCATCACCAGAGCGGCAGCGGCGATCTGCGCCAGCCGCAGGCCCTTGGGCGATGGGGTGTGTTGGCGTTGTGCGTAGCCCAACCCCCGCGCGAACCAGTGGGCGAGCGTGCGCGTCAGTAAAAAACCCAGGCACACGCACAAAAGACCGGGCAAAAGACCGCGCCACATCACCAGCATCAGCGCCGCTGCCACCAGAAGATAACTGGCCAGCACAATGCCGCGGCCCACAGGGCGCGGTGACAGTGGGGACGGCTCGGGCTGCGGCATGACCGCAGGGAGGGGAGGGCGTTGCGCCATGCGCTAAGGTCTGGCGGGTCGGTGGCTAGGGTGTTTCAGGGGGAAGGTGCAGCCGGTCAGGCCACCACCACGGCGGCGTTGTCACCGCGCGCCGCAATCGTGCCAATGGCGTACACCTGCTCGCCCGCTGCGCGCAGCGTAGCGGCGGTGGCCTCGGCGTTGGCAGCATCCACCACCACCACCATGCCAATGCCGTTGTTGAAGGTGCGGTTCATCTCGATGTCGTCGATACCCGCTGTCTTCTGCAGCCAGGCGAACAGTTCGGTCTGGGGCCAGCTGCCCTTCTTGAGGTGGGCGGCGGTGCCTTCGGGCAGTACGCGGGGAATGTTTTCCAGCAGGCCACCACCGGTGATGTGGGCCAGCGCTTTGATGGGGTGTGCCGCCAGCGCGGCCAGCACGTTCTTCACGTACAGGCGGGTGGGTTCCATGATGGCCTGTTTGAAGGGCTTGCCGTCCAGCGTGGCGGGCATGGCGCCCTGGCTTTCAGCGCGGTCAATGCACTTGCGTACCAGTGAGAAACCGTTGGAGTGCACGCCATGGCTGGCCAGGCCCAGCACCACGTCGCCAGGGGCCACGTCCTTGCCGGTCAGGATCTTGGACTTTTCGACCGCGCCCACGGCAAAGCCGGCCAGGTCGTATTCGCCCGCAGGGTACATGCCGGGCATTTCGGCGGTTTCGCCGCCGATCAGCGCGCAGCCGCTCAGTTCGCAGCCCTTGGCGATGCCGCCGACCACGGCAGCGGCCGTGTCCACGTCGAGCTTGCCGCAGGCGAAGTAATCCAGGAAGAACAGGGGCTCGGCGCCTTGCACCAGCACGTCGTTCACGCTCATGGCCACCAGGTCGATGCCCACGGTGTCATGCATGTTCCATTCGAACGCCAGCTTGAGCTTGGTGCCCACACCGTCGGTGCCGGAGACCAGCACGGGCTCCTTGTAGCGCTTGGGCACCTCAAACAGGGCGCCAAAGCCGCCGATGCCCGCCAGCACGCCTTCGCGCATGGTCTTCTTGGCCAGTGGCTTGATGCGCTCGACCAGGGCGTCGCCCGCGTCGATGTCAACGCCGGCGTCTTTGTAGGAGATGGGGGTGGAG
>RCMZ01000218.1_pt1 | contig 36207 bp, 41 predicted proteins | sample 2041141 | NCBI WGS metagenome assembly RCMZ01 (sample SAMN09708263, study PRJNA481090) | Wastewater metagenome, whole genome shotgun sequencing project. | biome: sewage; isolation source: Davis station wastewater (DW) | place: Antarctica: Davis Station | collected 2010-03-01 | reverse complement strand
GAGCAGATCGCCCGCATCCACGCATTCAACGCCATCACCCGCGCGCTGGCTGTTGAATTCAGCTTGGAGCATGCGGGCTGGGACGCGGACTATCAAGGCCCGCAGGATGTAGCGCCGGACCATATCCACCGCACACAAGCGGCAAGTGATCGGCTTGCGCCTTTGTTGATCGCCGCCATAGAGCGTGCTGCGCGCTGATGCTGCAGCAGACAACCACTACACAACCCGCCCAGGCGGGTTTTTTTACGCCTGGAGACGTCCCGCATGCCTGAGCCCACCACCACGGTCGCGGGAATCATCACAGTCACCACGGCCACAGTCACAAGCTCTGTCATCACTGCTTTCGGTGTGTCGCTGGGATTGCGCATCGATGTGCTGATCGCGGGCTTTTCGGGCGCGCTTGTGGCCATCGTGCTGCTCAACGCCGTGCCGGGCGGCAGCGACACATGGCACGAGCTGCTGCGCACCACGCTGCGGCGAATGTTTGTGGCGTTTGCCAGCAGCCTCACCGCAGGCTACTTGGCGCCGCTGGCGCTGCTGGCGGCACAGCTGCCTGATTCGCTGCTGCTGGGTGGGGCGTTTGCCGTAGGCGGTGGTGCCCAGCAGGTGCTTGTGTTTGCCATCAAACGCATCAGCGGCCAGGTGTTTCCAGGACAGCCGCAACCGCCACCACCAGGGGGAGGGGCCACGCCATGACGATTGTTTTCATCACGAGCACGCCGTTCCTCACGTTTCTGGCATTGGTCCATTGGGTGTCTGGTGTCGTCGTGCTGGCCGAAGCCCTCAACAAGCTGGAGCGCACCGCACCCTGCAGACGCGGCCTTACGGGCCGGGAGCGCGCCACCGAATGGCTCAAGGCACTGGCGTGGGCCCTGCTTGCGGTGGGTGGCGCCGGCGCATTCATCACCCCACTGTTACCGCTAGAACGCCCCACGCTGCAAGACGCAAGCGTGTTGCTGGGCTTTGCGGTGCTCATCGTTCGTACACGTGTCAAAGAAGGGTAGCCCATGCAACTCACACCACACTTCACCCTGGCCGAGCTGACGGCCAGCACCACCGCCCAGCGCCTGGGTATCGACAACACCCCCGCGCCTGAGCTGGTGCCGCGCCTGGTGCTCACCGCTGAGATGCTGGAGCGCATCCGCAGCACCTTGGGCGCGCCCGTCACAGTCACCAGCGGCTACCGTAACCGCCAGGTCAACGCGGCCGTGGGCGGTGTCACCAGCAGCGACCACACACAAGGCCACGCGGCCGACATCGTGGCGCCTGGCTACGGCACCCCAACGCAGATCGCGCGATGCCTGGCGCCGCTGGTGTCGGTGCTGGGCATTGGCCAGATCATCCTGGAGGGCGTGAAGGGTAAGCAGTGGGTGCACGTGTCCACGCGTGTGCCAGACAAGCCTGCAAACCGGGTGATCACGATCACCGACAAGGGCGCCCAGCTGGGCATTCAGGAGTTGCCATGATCGCGCGCCTCTGGACATACGTCGCCACCGGCCTGGTGGCGGCCGCGCTGGCCAGCACCGGCACCTGGCGCTTGCAAGAGTGGCGGTGGGGCGCCAAAGAGGCGCAGCGCCTGGCGGCTGAACGCGTGGCCGATGAGGCCCGCCAGTCTGACGCCAAGCAACAGCGCCAGTTCAACGACACCGCCAGCGGCCGCCACGCGGCAGCGGTGGCCAATCTATCCAACAAACTCGGAGATGCCCGTGCGCAGATCGCTACTCTCTCTACTAGCAGCCAGTGCCTCGATGCTCGCACTGTCGGCATGCTCAACAACCTCGGCACCACAGGTGGGCTCGGCTTACGAACCCCTGCCAGCCAATCTGCGGGTGCGGCCGCAGCCGTTGCCGCCCCTGAAACTGACCATACCCCTACCACCGGCTACGCCAGTGAGCGTGATACCGCAGAGTGGATAGCCATCTGCAAAACGCGGCACGATGAGCTGGCCAACCAGGTCAACGAGATCCTGGACATTGAAGACCGCAGGCAAGCGGGGGCGAAGTGATGGGCGTGCACACGCATGCACAGCACCAGGGCGCCCGCCCTGGCCCCGGTCGCAAGGCCATCAAACAGCTGACTGAGCGCCTGCGGCGAGAGCAGCGCGAGGTGTACAGGGAGATACAAGAGCGGGCGGGGCGGGACTTGTGCCCGCTCAATGATGAGGGGCCGGTGCCGAGGATTGATTGACAGCGTGCTCATCATGGCAGCGGCATCGCGTCCAGATCCTGCACGTCTTCCGCCTGCACCCACGCCCCGGTCTTGTCGATGGTGAGCACGCGTGAACCGCCGCCCTTGGCCACCAGCAGCACATCGATCTGGCCCTTGCGGCTGTTCTCGGGGAACAATCCCTTGTAGTACACAACGATGCGTTCAAACGTGTCTGCCACCAACTGGCGGGCTTGCAGCCTGGCTTCCTTGTCCATGGCGATCACGCCCTCCGCCAGTGTGCGCCACCGGCTATCGGCGCCGGTGATGTCAGCGCGTGCCGCTTCGGCCAGTTCGCGCTCTGCCGATTGCACCGCTTGCTGCAGCGCGGCCTTGTCTTCCTCCAACTCCCTCGCGCGCTTGGTGAAGGTGGCGGGGGCGGCCCCTTCGGCGTCGAGCAACGCCTCCATAAGTCGATCCAGTTTGGCGTTCACGTCCACCAGCCTGGCGCGTGCGGCCGCCAGCTCAGCGCGTGGCGCGGCCGTGCGGTCGCCCGTGTATAGCGCCTGCAGGTTCACCAGGTCAGAGCAATAGTCCATCAGGGCGCGCTCTATGGGCACCACTGAGCAAGACCCTGCCACCAGGCAGCGGTCGCCGTGGTTGGTGCGCACGCATTGCAGGCGCCGGTTGCAGTCCAGCAGCGTGCCGTCCACACGCCTGGTATGTGTCATGTTCTGGCTCTTCATGGCCGCTCCGCAATAGCCGCACATGCAAATCCCAAAGCCAGTGATGAGTGACGGGATCTCCCCCTTCACCCGCCTGCGACCGCGCTGCTCTGACAGGCGCAGCAGCTCGGCCTGCACCTCGCGTGTGATCACGGGCGGGTAGTAGTCGCGCAGCACATAGGTCTCTCCATCAAGCGCCACGTGCTTGTCGCCCACCAAGGCGGGGTGGGGTAGCAGCCGCAGGATGTGGCCAGACGTGGGCACAGCCGGGCTGTAGGCCATACCGTCTTCGTGCAACCGTTTGGCAATGGCCCCAGCGCCCATGCCGCGCTGGAACATGGCCACGGCCGCTTGCAGTGCGGCGACCCGCTCAGGGATGGGCTGCCACTTGCCATCCGCAGCCAGCAGCCAGCTGGGCTTTTGGCCGTAGCGCACCAGGCCGCTAAACGTTCCGTTCTGCCAGCCCAAGCACTGGCGCCGTATGGCATCGCGCACGCGCTTGCTCTTGGTGTCGCTCTCCTCGTGCGCCCGGATCATCACTAGCAGCGAATACACCAGGTCCATGGGGTTCGCCTTGAGGCGTTCGCGGCTGTACACCTTGCCGTCGCTGGCTGTCACCACACTGATGCCGGCATTGACGATCGATGCCAGCTGGGCCTGCGCCAAGATGGGCTCCGCGCGAGACAGTCGGTCCAACCCTTCGACCACCAGCACCGAGCCGGGCACTACCTGGCCAGCCTCCACCGCTGCCAGAAACACCCCCAGCGCGCCTTGCTTGACGTGCCGCTGGTGATAGGCTGACAGGCCCTCATCGCGCATGCTCAGTTCTTCATCTAGCACCAGATCATGCTGCTTGGCCCACGCGAGCGCGTAGGCCGTTTGGCGCTCTACGCTGTAGCCTGCCGACTGTTTGGCGTCAGAGAATCTCAGGTAGCTGTAAACCTTGCTCATGCGTTGCCCCTCCACGTGGCGGCGGGATTTTACTTAGAGTAGCTTGAGGCTGATCTCAATCAGGTTTGAGGGAACGCCGCGAGCATAGCTTTCAAACCGGCCTTGGCTTGGGCCTCGTGTGCAACTCCGTCGTTCAGCGTGTTTGCCATCCCGTCGATAAGGATGCGCAACGCGAGGTCGTCTAGGCCTGCTACAGCTGCAATTTGCGCGTGCATTTGATAGCTGCAGTAGCGGCCTTTTTTGAACCCACTCAAGTTCTGTTCTTTGATGCCCAGCACTTCGGCTAGCTTGCGCTGGCTGCCTACTTTCCGTGCTGCCTGGTCAATCGTTTCTGTGATGTTCATCGATGGTCCTTTGTTGACGAATTAGCACATGTGCTACATTTCGCATCACTTAGCAGTGATGCTTAACTAAGCACTACTGGTAATTCTTGCACAGGAGCCGCCATGTCTATCACCGCTTACGAAGGCAAGCCCGGAGCGGGCATGTCTTTTGAGATTCCCCAAGCCGGGGAAACCGCTTGTCTGTCCCCTGTCCACAAACGTCACGGCGAAAGCTTGGCGGCTCCAGCCGCGACAGGGCAGGGGGCAGACACCGCCCCCGGGAACGAAAAGCGACGGGGCCGTCCTGCACTGCATGCCCATGCAGCTGCTCGCAAAGCTGCATATCGCGCTGATCTCGCGCGTATTGACTTCACCGACAAGCCCGAAATTGTGGCGAATCTCAAAGAAACCGCTCAACAACTCGATTGCAGTGTCAATGAGTTGTTGCGGTCGATGGTTCGTTTTGCTCAGTGCAACCGCAACTGGAAACAGGTTGGTTTGTATGGCTCTCGCTCTAACGGGGTGTTGCGATGAAAGAACCCGCGTCTTTCGTCGTTTTGCTGCCCCGTTCGATGGTCACCGCCAGGGATTGGGCGAAGTATGGCGGCACAAAGTCATTCACTAGCAAAAGCGCTTTCGACGGCTATTTGTCTGCGCTTGAGGTAGGAGGCCACGCTATTGACCGTCGAAACCCGAGTTGCGCTGTCGTCTCTCCGTCTGCAGCCTTCCTCCATGTTGACAGACCGCAGCAATGGCATAAATCGCCGGTTCTCGCCCAGTCCGGCGTTGGGTTGATTGACCGGCCTGCAAATCTCGTTTCTTCTCCCCTTGCGGCCCGTATCGTCAACTTGGCTATCTATTTCCGCCGGCTGGAACGCGATCCTGTCCAGTTTGACGATGAGATGCATAAAAAGGTCGTTCTGATCGACCTGCAACGCTTTGCCGTTGAATACATCACATCGGCAACTCTCGACCATGAGGCCGAATCGGCCCGTTCTCGTGCCTTGGCAGCGGGGCGCGCGCAGCGAGCACCGCAGGCGCGCAGCGAAGCGCGCCCCGCTGGCCCCGAAGGACTGACGTGCAAGTAACACGTCAGTCTAGTCTCACCAGTGAGAAAAACGCTACTCCTGCGCTTTGCCTTTTCGAGGGTGAAGAGGTCCCGGAAGTTTTCCACCTGTTCCCAAAGCCAGGGAGTAAGCCAGAGTGGTATCCGCGCCCTGTTACCAAAGTGCAGCTTGTGGGCTTTTGCGATTGGCTGTCGATCTATCAACGTCACCACGCGGGTGGGTTGCCCAAGGTCGCAGACGGAGCCGTGATTCGAGTTGATGCCAATGGGGAGGTGGAATCAACGACCCTCAAAAAGCTGCAGGTTGAGGGGTCTCATGAAACCTCTGTTTTCATCCGCTGCGACGGTGAAACCGTGTGGTTCGATGGGAACGTTTCTAGGTGGGGTCGGCCCGATAACGTCTTTGGCTACCCATTCCGCCACTGTCTGCAGATCATCAACAACCTGTTGTTGTCCATGGGCCTGCCTCCCTTCACGGAAGGCGAGCGCTTCATAAGCAATTTCAAAGGTGAACCTCGCACGGTGTGGACGGGTGCCCGTGTTACTCGCGTTGATGTGACTCGTAATTTCAGTACTGGCAGCAAAGAGGATGCCTATCACTTTATGCGCTACCTGCAAGGGCAGCAGGCAAGCCGCTTGAAGACGGGCACATATGGCGAAGGTGAAACGGTCGATTGGGGCCGTGGTTCTCGCTATGCGTACATGAAAGCCTATTTGAAGGGGCCGGAGCTACGCCGCCACGCTGGCCGCTCAGATCCTGGCGATTCGATGTTTAAACCCGCGCTTGATCCCTACGTTCTGCAGCTTGCGGACTGGTGCGATGCCGTGGGTCTGGTGCGTTTCGAGATGACGTTTAAGGCCACAAAGCTGCATGACATGGGGTGCTCTCACCTCGGAGGTTTCGACATGAAACAGATCGAAATTGAGTTTGAAAAAAAGGCCGAGGTTCTTACCCGTGCCGTTGCCGATGTTGACTTGGTTACCGAGCTTCCCAAGGCTGTTTTGAGCACGTATCGCATGTGGCAAGCAGGCGACGACGTGACTTCAAAGATCAGCCGTGCCACGTTCTACCGGCACCGCCGCGATCTTTTGCCGTTCGGCGTTGATATCGCCATCAAAAGTAACGTTCTTCAGTTTCAACCCAAGACCAGGGTAATCCAGCTCGGCCCGGTCTCTATGCCTGATTTTTACGAGCTTCCAACAATTGAAAGAAAACGCTATGGCAGTAACTATTGAAGTCGTCGGAATGAAAGCCTTTAAGGGCTCTGTGAACGGGGAGTCCATTGATAGCGGCACTCTGTTTGGCCGTGTGAAATTGGATACCCGCTATAACAAGCCGGGAGAAAATTTTAAGGCTGGGCACGCGACCGAAGAATGGAAGATGCCCAACGCTGAAACGGTGTTTCGCATGCAGCACCTCCCCTTGCCGTTTATGGCCTCTCTAGAGGTTGAGCGCGTTTCTAACGGCAAAGAAACGAAGGAAATGGTTATTGACTGTTTCCCCCTGGACGTTCCTAAGTCCGAACCTGCACCCCTCAAAAAAGCTGCTTGATGCTAGGTCGTAGCCCTGCGCGCAGGGTTACCGCCTGTCATTTCAGATCCTGCACCAATGGCAACTTGTATTCGTTTTGAAGTCTCCGGTTCTGGCGCTGCCGCTGCCTCTTCTGCCACGGGCGAAAGAATTCTCCCTTGGGCTGTGGGAGAGGCTGCTTTTTCCGGTGGTGAATACTCATGCCCTCAAGCAACGCATTTGATTATGACCATCGGGGAAATTAACGCTATGCCTAAATCCGGTGTTCCTGACGCTGCTTTGATGCGCGAATCGTTTTTTATGTCTTTCGGCCTGGTTCTTAGTTGTTATCTTATCGGCAAGCTCGCCGGAGCGGTTTTGCACGTAATTAGGAGGGGTTGATATGTTCCGGTCTCTATTGGATTCGATAACGTTTTTTGATGTTATCGCTGGCTTGACTGTTATTGCTGCGCTTTTTGTTTCCCTAGCTGTGGTGCTTGCCGGTGTTTTGTACGTGCTTGATCTTGTTCGCGGTGCCAGTCCTATTTTTCGCAAGAAGCCGCCGAAGGGCTATCAATACCAATTTGTCGATAAAACAGGCAAAGCTACTGATTCGACCTGGACAAAAAAAGACGATTATTTACATGGCAGAAATAATCGTAATTAAGCAATTTGCGTCATTCGGCGCGAATATTTGCCCGAAAGGGTTAATCAACTAAGGAAAAAAATGACTTCTCTCAATCTGAAAAAAAACATCGGTTTGGTTCTTGCCGTTGTCCTCGCGATGCTGGCTGGCCCTGCATCCGCAGCAAGCGCTTTTGACCCGCTCACCAGTGGCGTTTCGTTCGTTGATGCAATCGCGGCCGTGATGGCTGTAGCCGCCATCCTGGCAGCGCTTTACACCACGCTGCGCGGTGTTGTGCTGATCCTCGGCTTCATCCGTCGCGGTTGATCCTCACGTCTGCCTTGAACCCTGCCAGGAGTGCCAAAACGGTGCCCCTGGTGGGGTTTTTACTTTAGGAGAATTAAACTTGTATGACCTTTACGTGATCGCTGCATGGTTAACTGGTGTCGTCTGCGGTGGCGCAGTGATTCGCGGTTTGGAATGGTGAAAAAATTAATCTTCGGCCTGGTGTGCCTGCTTTCGGCCTGGTCAGTGCTTGCACAGCAGGTGATGCCAGAGCTTGATGCACAGCGAACTTATATTTCGTTTGGTGAAGCAGCAGAAAAAATAATAGCTGCGGCTGTCGCCAGGTCGAACCCTGGGGAAACCGAGAAAGTTAGCCAGGCTGAAAGTTTTCGGCGCATTGTTGAATATGCAAAGCAAAATGGAGTCAAGGCCAATGCGGATATTGGCGGCACTTCCTTTTCGTATATGTCGTTTCTGCCCTCTTTAGCAGGCAAGCTAAACGGGGAGCTCGCTTCTTATACGTTTGCATCTGGCGTGTTGATTGTTGCCATTGAACGTGAACAGGGTGCATTTTCATATCGCATGAGGCCAACTTATGCAACGCCTTTTAATTACGGGCCGCGTGGATTTCCGGCGCGTATTTATGAGCCTGATATGGGCTTTGCATTTAAGACGTTGCCGGTTATTCGAAATGGAGTTTTGTCTTATACAAATCTTTGCACTACTGCGTCCGCGTCATGTTTCGCATTAAACGCCTATAAGCCAGGCACGTTTAAATGGTTCTATCGTGATTCCGGTCAGCCCTGGATCGTTGCTTGTAATCAGGTTTCCGATTGTGTTCAGGCGTTTGTTTCCATGACGTTTTATAACTGGACGTACAAATATCGCCGTTCCGGTTATGACGAGTCCGGGCAGTATTGGGGAAACTATAAGGTCGCTCCCTCTGGCACTTGTAATGATACGAGCGAGTATTCTTACCTGGCGTATGGGCTGATTACCGGCCTAACTTGCATTTTCTCGCAGCAATACAACTACAGCACCGGGGCAAGTCCTTTGATTTTCTCTGTCGCTGGAGATTTTGAAAGTTCGTTTCTGCGTTATATCTCTTTGAACCCAGTGCCGGTTATTTGTCCTGTTGTGACAAAGTATCCTCAGCTTTTGGAATGTGACGCACGATTTGCAGATGATGTTTTGACCATCAGTTCTATCGTTCGTTTGGTGGATCGCATGTATTTTTGGGGTACACAGCGGGCCGGTTATCGAGGTGTGAAGTACACCGTTGTCACCAAAGCCGATGCGCTCGGAGTGCTGGGTAATACGCTGGTGAAGGTGTCCAGCCTTGCAGAAGAGATCAAGCCTCCAGCGGCCACCGCGCCAGCTCCTGCCGCCTCTTCTCCTGCAAGTGGGCCAGCGGTTGACCTGGGGCCAGATCCAGGCGTTTCGGCCCCTTCCCTTGAGGACATTACCGCCGAGTCGGTGCTCGCTCCAATCTGGGATCTGTTCCCGTCTTTGCGTTCCTACAACGTGGGTAGCTATGGCGTGAAGTGCCCCGTTTTCACCAGCTCGCTCTACGGGCGTTCATTCCTCATTGACGCCCATTGCCAGCTTGCGGAAGGCCAGCGTTTGGCCCTTGGCGTCGTGTCTCTCATCGCCTGGGCCTGTACGGCCCTGATCGTCGTCATAAGGGCCTAAATGCTGATTCTCTGCATCTATCTCTGCCGCCGTTTTTATCGCGGCTTCGTTGTCAATCTGGTGGCCTTTTCGCTCATTTGGTCGCCTGTCATGCAAGCGCGTGCGATCCCTCCTGCCGTGATTCTTGTTCCTGTCGCTGTGATGATGGCGCGGGCGTTTGTGGTTGCTGCAACGCGAGTCGGTGCCCAACTGACCGCGACAAATGTTGCTGCGGGATCTGGTCTTGCGCTTGTCGCTTTGGCCGGTGAAAACTGGACGGCTGTTCAGGGCTACACCGTCAACGCTGCGGCCGATTTTCATACCGCTGTGAGCGCTGGTGTCGCTTCGTTTGCCAGCCTTGCAAGCTCTGTAAACGTTGGCACCATCGTGACCGATTTAGCGACCTTTGCTCTAAGTCCTACCGCTGGCAGTGTGTACGCGAGTTACGGCAACACGCCCACAAAACAGGCCATTCCGGCAGATCCTGGCGACCCGTCTTTTCCCCAGGCTCCGCGCTGGGATGGTCAGCCTGGATACCTTCCCATTGCTGGTAATAGCTTTTCTACCGTTTTCAATGCGTCGGGCTTTCGCACCTATATGTGCCCCTTGCTCAGTGGCGGCACGATCTACGATGCCTCGGCCCTTGCTTGCCAGAGCCTGCCAGAAATGCCCGTGAGCACGTTTAACTATGGCGCGCAATATCAGAGCATCGGCATTGGTTGTAACCACGCGCCTGAGTGCGCTAAAGCCTATGCGGCGGCGCGGCTTGTTACTCTCTCCATGTCGCTGTCTGGTCAGCTCGATCCGCAGGGCAGGCGCACTTATGCAAGCGTGATTTCAAACGTGTCTGCAGACTTTGCGAGCTGTTATGACTCTCGTCTATCCGGTAGCGGTACTTTCACCAGTTATAGGTGTCCGACGACATTGAGGTATGAGCAACAGGTGTCGGAGGGAACCGGCTATTCGTCGCCTCAGCCTGTGACTGAAAATTTCAATGTCGATGTCACGATAAACAGGCCATCGTTCAGTCAAGCGGGCTCATTGAATGACTTCATTGACCGCTACCCCCTGGCCGGTTCTCTTCCCGTTACCAATGGCAGCATGGCGCAGATTGCTAACGCAATGTTTGCTGCTGCAGCAAATCGTGCGGGATACCAGGGAATCAACTATTTCCCGATCACTGCCGCCGATTTTCAAGCCGCTGCACAGCCTGGCGAGGTGGTGCCCCTGGGGTCTTTCATCACTCCTGTTAGCGCTGCTCCAGGCACCACCCCTGGTACTGGGACGGGTAACCCTCCAGCTACGGGCGGAACAGTCGATTTAGGCCCTAATCCTGGCGTTGCTGCGCCCACCTTAGAGGGCATCCCTACTGCTGTTCAGATCCTCTCGCCTGTCTTTGATCTGTTCCCCTCGCTTCGTAACTTCTCCGTCCCTGGTCACACCTCGCAATGTCCTTCGTTTTCGTTCAACGTTTTCGGCCATGACATAGCCAGCTCGAAGCACTGCGAGTTGATCGAGGGGCAGCGTTCAGCGTTCGGCGCTGCAGCCCTCGCGATGTGGACTATTGCCACCGTCATCATTGTTTTAGGAGCCTGAGATGTTCGCTATTTTGATAAGTGCGGCAAATACCGCACTGGCCTTTTTTGTGCGGTCGATCATTGCGAAATTCTTCGTGTTTTTCGCGCTGTTCTTCGTCACAACTGAGTTTTTGGCCGTGCTTGTGGATAGGCTCCCCAACGGCCAAGCCATGAATGGCGCGCTGTCCGGCATCCCGTCATCTATGTGGTACTTCCTTGACCTTGTGCACTTTGATGTGGGCCTTCCTGCAGTGCTCAGCGCGTGGGTGTTGCGCTTCATGATCCGCCGCATACCGGTGATCGGATAACGCATGCCAATCAATGCGTACACCGGGCTCATGGGCTCCGGTAAGACTTATGAGGTCGTTGGCTTCGTCATCCTTCCTGCGCTGCTCAAAGGTCGGCGGGTGGTCACGAATATTGAAGGTGTTGATTTCGAGAAAATCACGGCCTATTTGCACCAGAAAAATCCTGGCGTCGAGCTGGGGAAGTTGGTTTGCGTCACCAATGAGCAAGTGGGGGCTGAGGACTTTTTCCCGTCCGAAGATGGGCAAGAAAATGCTGTAGTGCAGGGCGGGGATATGGTCTGTTTGGATGAGGCGTGGCGCTTCTTCGGAACAGGCGTAAAGCTGCTGCCTGCAACGATGGTTTTTCTGCGTGAGCATCGGCACTACACGAACCCTGAAACCTCCGTTTCTTGCGATCTGGTTTTGATGCTGCAGAGCATTACGGACTTGCAAAAGACGGTTAAAAACGTGGTTGAACTCACGTTCAAAACGCACAAGCTCAAAACGGTTGGCTTGAACAAGCGTTACCGGCTGGACATGTTCGAAGGCACGGACATGAAGCCCAGCAAGCGGGCGGACACCTTTCAGAAGTCATACGACCCCGCTATTTACGCGCTCTATTCGAGCTATGCAGCAGGGAAAGGAAAAGAGGTTGCTATTGACAGCCGCCAGAACGTTTTACGCAATCCAAAGTTTATTTTTATTGGCGTGGGTGTTGTCGTTATGTTTGGTGTTGCTGTTTGGGCCTTGGGTCATCTTTATGGACGTTACAAATCACCAGCTCAAGATCCAAACGAAGTTGCTTCAGGCTCTGCCCAAACGGTCGCCCCTGGTGCACGTCCTGCCGCTGCTCCTGCAGCTCCGCCCCTGCCCACGGATTCCGGTGATTGGCGGCTTGCTGGTCGCATCGTTACCCCCCTTGGCGAGCGTGCTGTTTTGGTCGGTGCCTCTGCCCGTTTGCGTGTCGAAGATCCTGCGGCGTTTCAGGGCTACGGCTGGGACAAGAAGGCCATGATCGACGGCGGCAGGGTGTCGGCTTGGTCTGGCCCTGCCATGGGTGGCGGTAACCCGTCTGCAGACTCTAAGGGCCCTGTTATGAGCATTGGCAAATGATGCGCGCCGTTGTATTGCTCTGCCTGTTTTTCCTGTCCGCGTTTGCGCGTGCACAGCCTCTGCCCGCAGATCGCGTGCCCGTCGTAATTGACCTGCAGGCCGTGAGCCTCGCGCAAGTCGTTCACTTGGTCTACAAGGAAATTTCGCCGTCTAGCTACGTCCTCGCGCCGGATCTTGTAGCGGATCTGCGCCCCGTCTCTCTTCGTTGGTCTGGTGTTCCTGGTCAGCTTCCTGTGTTCATGCACACATGGCTGGAAACGCTGGGATACGCCACCAAAAACACCGGCGGCACCTTGTTCATTTCGCGGGCCGTCGAGCATGAGCAGGTCAAGGCCGAAGAAGAAAAAGACACGATGATTTATTGGCCTAGATTTCAGAGCGCATCCGCTCTTCGTGAGCTTGCAGCGGGGGTAGTTGCTCCCGATGGCTTTACGTCTAACCGTGGTGTGTCTGGTGGGGCGGTGGCTGCTCAGATCGGCCAGCGATCGGCACCAAGCTCTGGCGGTCGCGGTCAGGCTTCGCAACAGCCCTCGCAAGGTGCTCCGGGCTCGGCCCTTTCGGTGATGGACAAAGATGACAGGATGCTGATTTTTCGCGGCACCCAAAAGGATCGCCAGCGCTTAAACGACTTCCTGGCTCAGGTGGACATAGCCGCCGAAGTGGTCAGCGTTCAGGGCGCGATTTATGAGGTCAGCACCAGCAAAAGCGAGGGCTCGGCCTTCCACCTGGCTGCAAACATCCTGCGCGGGAAATTTGGCGTTACGGCAAGCCTCGGCACTCGCCCTGGTGGTGACTCCCTCGGCATCAACGTGGGCGGGCTTGAGGCCGTGATGGGTGCCCTGAAAACGGATGGCCGTTTTAAGGTTTTGAGCGCACCGCGGCTGTCTGTGCGCTCTGGTGGAACTGCTCGCCTTGTCGTCGGCCAGGAAGTGCCCACCGCTGGCGCTGTCAGCACGAACGGGCAGGGCGGCACCCTGCAGAGCGTGGAATACAGGCAAAGCGGCATCATCTTTGACTTGTCGCCGCAGGTTTTCCGCGATGCTGTGCGCCTGTCGCTGTCTCAGCAGGTGAGCAGCTTCGTTCGCACCGATACCGGGGTCAACAACTCGCCCACGTTGTTAAAGCGCGAGGCGAAAACCGACCTCGATGTTTTTGGCAATGAAGTGGTTGTTATCGGTGGCCTAGTGGACACAAAAGATGATGGCAGTAGATCCGGCTTGCCGTTCTTGCCCGAATGGATGGCTTCGAGCTCGTCTAACTCGACGGCTTCTGAGCTGCTGGTACTGTTGCAGGTGACTCGCCAGGTAGAGCGTTGAAGACTGTCAATAAAACGAGGTGATTTATGTATGCGTTTCTCTTGTCTGTGGTGGCTGATGTGTCGTATGTCGTCGCATTGGCGCTAATTCTTGTTGCGGTGGCTGTTGTCTCGCTCTACATAGTCGGGTCGTCTGTGCGTGAGGTGCTCCGCTTCATTCGTCAAGCAGTGCGCTGAGAGGCTTGCAGGTCATTCGACAATATGAATCACAGAAACCGTGTTCTTTTCTCCTGCGTCCGCGATGCTCTCAGAGCAGCCTTTTTCTGTCGTGGTTACAAGCGGCTCGCTGTCCTGCGTTTGGAACTCCGAACGTTCTTTAAGACGCTGCGCATGCCCCGCTGAAATGTCGCTTAAACGGCTCTGGCCATGACAATTGACGTGCAGCAAAATGGCGTATGCCTTTTAATGCTGCGTTCTGTCTCTTCCTCGCAGGTGCTACTGCTGCTTTTTATGTTCTAGACCATTCACGCGGGGGCGCGCGTGGGGTCGGTGGCTTCTTTCTTGCGTTTGTCTCCGGTGCATCGTTCGCCTCGTTTGTGTACCTCTGGCAGTTCGCTGAGCTGTGGTTACGGCTTGGCGCAAATCGGTGATGTTGAGTCGAGCGCCTTTCACGGGGGTATGGGGCACCGCCCCATGGTCACATCGTCCCGCGCAACGTACCGTGTGATGTGCTCATGCTGCAGCCAGCGCGCCCTAGTTACCACGCCTGCAGCCATCGAAAAACCATGCTGATTCACGGCCTCAGTGCTCGCGCGACCATCACCGCGAAGCACTGCGCCAAAGCCGCAGACACCCTTATTTCGTGCTTGAAAAACAGGTATTTCCGCGCTAGCGGCCACGCTTGATAGATACGCTAATGCACTGACAATGCCCTGATTTCCTACACTTCCCGGGGCCGCCATTTCCGGCTTTTACCAACTGGTAAAAGCTCTAAATTTCCCCAAAACAGGGAGAGAAGAAAATGGCAGTTATTGGTTACGCCCGCGTGTCATCACGCATACAAGAAACACACCTCCAGCTCGATGCCTTGGCGGCTGCTGGTGTGCATGAAATCTATCAAGAAAAAACGAGCTCAGTAGGAGCCAGGCCGGAACTTCAAAAGGTACTAGCAGCCCTTCAAAAGGGAGATACCTTGGTGGTCTACAAGATGGACCGCGTTGCACGGTCGCTCAAGGATTTGCTGGGTATTTTGGAGCGCATACACGCTACCGGCGCCGCTATCCGTTCTCTCACTGAGCCGCTGGACACATCAGGCCCAATCGGCATGTTTATGGTGCAAGTTCTCGGCGCTGTTGCACAGCTCGAGCGCTCCATGATTCGAGAGCGTGCTATTGCGGGCCAGGTCGCCGCCAGGATGCGAGGCGTTACCTGGGGTGGCCGTCCTTTGGTCATCACCGACGAAGAACTAGCCCAGATCATGGCAATGTATGCCTCGGGCTGGTACACCTGGGCACTGTTGGCCGACATGTGGGAAACCACGCCAAAGTCGATCTATCGTGCGATGGCAAGGCGAAAAAAAAGGGCCAATGGCCCGGTGCTTCCGCCTGTGCTGGGCCCGTATCTGCAGGCCGCGCCAAAGTCTGTTCAATGAGGTTCAAAGGGACTCTCTCAGCCCGTCCGCCAACGATGGCGGTGGGCACCCCTAGCGAATGCACCCGCTTGATGGCGGTGCGGGGCAGATTTTAGTGCAGTGTGTTATTTGCCTTCTGGGTTCTGTGGGGCGCCTTGTGCCCCAAAATTCGGTCTGGCCGCTGGTAAATTGGTGCGGAGGCCGTAGTAAAAAATCCATGCCGCGCCGAAATTGACCAAGGGATAGGCCGCGAGATAGGCGAACAGTTCAATGTATGCAGGTGCCTGATCCACCGTGAAAAAGAGAAGGTGCGCACATCGGCTGGTCAACGCGATGGTGTAGACCAAGAGTGTGAAATATGCGCCTATTGTTGCAATCAGCAGTGCAAGGCGCTGTTTGCCTGGAAGCCGTAATTCACCACGCCAGAGTTTGCGTGGAATTTGATACAGGCGAAATACCGCGAGTCCAAAGACAAGCGGGAAGAGGAGTGTCGGGAGCACAAACACAGTGATGCCTCCTGGAAAAATTGGCTGCACGGCACGCCGCAGAACGGTAGCGCCATACAGTCACTTGGTGCGACCAGTTTGCTGCCTCATCCGCGCTTAGAGCGGCATCGGAATAGGCAGATGCCAGGCGTTGGCAAGACCTGCTTTCGCTGCGGAACGATGCACCTCCAAGTTGCTGAAAAACACCGAGTGGCACGCCGCGACATTCAGGCCTCTGTCTTCACGACACCTAACAACCCCTGCAGTTTCGCACTGCTCGTTGTGTATTCCAGCGGTAGTTTGTGCCCCGCCAGCCATTCGGCGGCACCGAAGGCGGCCAGGGTGGCTTCGTGGAAGCCGCACAGGATGAGTTTGCGTTTGCCGGGGTAGGTGATGACATCGCCCACAGCGTAAATGCCTGGAACGCTGGTGGCGAAGGTGGCGGGGTCCACCGCGAGTTGTTTGCGTTCCATGGCCAGCCCCCAGTTGGCAAGAGGCCCCAGACGGGGGGAGAGGCCCAGCACGGCGATCAGGACGTCCAGCGGCAGGGCGCGTTCGGTGCCTTCGGCATCGACCACTTTGAGTGCCTCGAGATGGCCATTAGCGCGATCATGGGTGGCTTCGATGCCCGTGATCTGCACCGCTTCGACCCCAATGCGCCCCGCGTCGCGCTGGAGTTGCAGGCGTTTCAGCAAGGCATCTGGTGCCTGAAAAACGTCGCGTCGGTGCACTAAAGTGATGCGCGTTGTGGGGCTGCGTTCTGCCAGGTCGAGGGCGCAGGCCACCGCGTTTTCGTCGCCGCCATGCACTACCGCGTGGCGGTCAGTGACGTCGACGCCTCCGGGCAGCGACTGGTAAAAAACCTGTGTGCCGACAAACGCTTCGATGCCTTCGGTCTTGAGCGTGCGGGGCACAAAAGCGCCGACGCCTGCGGCAATGAAAACAGTGCGGGCCAGCAGTTGGACGCCCGTATCGGTTTGCACAAGCACCCGCCCGTCGGGTTGCGGCGCCAGGGAGGAGACCAGTGCGCCAAGATGCCATTGGGGCGCAAAAGGGGCGATCTGCTGGAGCAGCAGCGCCGCCAGTTCGCGCCCGGTGCATACGGGCACACCCGGAATGTCGTAAATGGGTTTGTCGCCATACAACTCGATGCATTGGCCGCCCGCATGGGGCAGTGCGTCGATCACATGGGCTTTGAGGCCTTGCAGCCCCAGTTGGAACACCTCAAACAGGCCCACGGGGCCTGCGCCGATGACCACCGCATCTGACTCCTGAATCATGCCAATCAACTCAGGTCACCTGCGCAGCAACTGAGGCGAGGCGCACGCAACACCGCGTCGGTGCCGCCGGGCCGCCAGCTTCGCTGGCCCAGGGGGTATCCGACCCTGAGAGCGATGCGACGCTGCGCATGGCGCACATTACTTCACCAGTTCGTTAATTTTGCCTTCCTTGCCGTTCCATTCGTCGGCGTCGGGCAGGGCGGCTTTGCGTTTGGTGATGCTTTTCCAGCCATCGGCAAAGGCGAGATCGGCATTGAGCTTGATGAACGCGACCTGGTCGGCCGGCAGATCTTCTTCGGCAAAGATGGCGTTGGCGGGGCACTCGGGGATGCAGACGGCGCAATCGATGCACTCATCGGGGTCGATGACGAGCATGTTTGGACCTTCGCGGAAGCAGTCCACGGGGCACACGTCCACACAATCGGTGTACTTGCACTTGATGCAGTTTTCGGAGACGACGTGGGTCATGACAGGAGTTGTGTGGGTCGGTGAAAACCCTCGATTTTAGAAGCTTTCACCGACGTTGGTTACAGGGCCCCTCACCACCAAGGGGTGACTCTGGGGTTTTAGGGCTGATCTGGATCAGTTCACCAGCACGGCGCCAGCGGTCTTGTGGCTGGCGGTGTCTACCAGAATCAGCGATCCGAGCACGCGGGCTTTGCCAAATGCTGCTGCAGGAATCGCCTCTTGCAACAGCAGTTCCACGTGCCCGATGGCGTTGGGCTCGAGCTGGGTGGCGTCTTCTTCGGCCAGCGAATTGATATTGAGGCGGTGCACCACGGCCTTCACCTTGGCCTTGACCCAGCGGTGGCCGTGAAGTGCCCAGTACACGCGGCCTGCGACCAGGGGTTCGTCGTCCATCCACGCGATGGTGGTGCGCAGCTCGCGGCTGGCGGGCCATGCGAGTGTGGCGGCGGGCGTGTCGCCAAAGTCGTCATCGGCAGCCGGTGCGGCGACAGCCGAGGGCGCTGCCAGAATCCAGTCGCCGCGCGACACGTCCACTTCTCGGTCCAGGATGATGCCGGCGCTGGTGCCCGCAGGCACGTCGCCAGGTCGGCGCGCATGGTCCAGCACCTGTGCCACGGTGGCCAACTGGCCGCTGGGGAAGATCTGCACTGCCGCGCCGGGGGCAAAGGTGCCTGCGGCCACGCGGCCCCAGAACACACGTCGGCCCTGGCGGGTGTCCGCCGATGAGGACGAGGACTTTTCGACCCACTGGACCGGAAAGGCCAGCGGCAAACCGGTATCTGCAGGCGTATTGGGCAGGGCTTCCAGCACCTGCAGCAACGTGGGGCCTTCGTAACCGCACCAGCCTGCGTGCGCGTCCACCACGTTCCAGCCCTTCAGCGCCGACACGGGCACGGTGGCGCGCACGGCAATGCCAGCGTCCTGGGCAAACTTGGTTAAAGCGCCCTGGATGTGTTTCCACGCCAGCACGGGGTCTTCCACCGCATCGAGCTTGTTCACGGCAAACACCAGCGAGTGCACGCGCAGCAAATGCGCCAGCAGGCTGTGGCGGCGGGTTTGGGGCAGCAGAGCCAGGCCAGGGTTCTTCCAGTCGAGCTTGGTGGCGTCGACCAGCACCACGGCGGCGTCAGCGCTGCTGGCGGCGGTGACCATGTTGCGGGTGTACTGCTCGTGGCCGGGGGCGTCGCCAATGATGAACTTGCGCTCTTCGGTCGCGAAGTAGCGGTAGGCCACGTCGATGGTGATGCCTTGCTCGCGCTCGGCAGAGAGGCCGTCGGTCAGCAGGGCCAGGTCGGTTTCGCCCTGGCGCTGTACACCGGCCAGGTGGTCCTGCAGCACAGCTTTGCTGTCTACCAGCAGGCGGCCGATCAGCGTGCTCTTGCCATCGTCCACGCTGCCGCAGGTGATGAACTTCAGCGCAGAAATATGGTTGTTTTGACCGCTAGCGCTTGATGAATAAGCGCTGGCAGCTATTGAATTGGTAGTGATCATCAGAAGTGCCCGTCTCAGAAATAGCCGTCTTTTTTGCGCTTTTCCATCGAAGCGTCGGAGGTCTTGTCGTCCATGCGCGTGGCGCCACGCTCGCTCACGTCGGCGGCCAGCGTTTCGATGACGATGTCGGCTGCGGTGGCCGCCGTGCTTTCCACCGGCGCGGTGCAGGTGATGTCGCCGACGGTGCGAAAGCGCACGTCGCGCGTTTCCACCACGTCGCCGTCGCGCGCAGGCGTCAGCTCGGTCACGGGCATCAAGAGGCCCTTGCGGTCCACCACCTGGCGCTTGTGGGTGTAGTAAATGCTGGGCAGTGCGATCTGCTCGCGGTCGATGTACTGCCACACGTCCAGTTCGGTCCAGTTGCTGATGGGGAACACGCGGAAGTGTTCGCCGGGCTGCAGGCGGGTGTTGAACAGCGTCCACAGTTCGGGGCGCTGGGCCTTGGGCTGCCATTGGCCGAAGCTGTCGCGGTGGCTGAAGATGCGCTCTTTGGCGCGGGCCTTTTCCTCATCGCGGCGGGCGCCGCCGATGAGCGCGTCAAAGCGGAACTCTTCAATCGCTTCGAGCAGCGTGACCGACTGGTGCACGTTGCGCGATTCGCCGGGGTGGGCCAGGCGCACGGTGCCGCGCGCCATCGAGTCTTCGACGTTGCGCACGATGAGTTCGGCGCCTAGTTCCTTCGCGCGGAAGTCGCGGAAGTCGGTCACCTCGGGGAAGTTGTGGCCCGTATCGATCATGAGCAGCGGGTAGGGAATGCCGCCGCCGCTGGCCTTGGTGCCAAATGCTTTTTCGGCGCACTTGAGCATGACCAGCGAGTCCTTGCCGCCCGAAAACAGCAGAGTGGGGCGCTCGAAGGCGGCGGCCACCTCGCGCAGGATGAAGATGGTTTCCTCTTCCAGGGCGTCGAGGTGCGAGTTGTTCAGGTGATAGCTCATGTTGTTGTTGGTGTTCTTCTCAAGCTGCGCGATATCGGTACGGGCGTTCATGATGGGATGCGGTTGTTGGGCCGAGCCTGGGCTCAATGCGCCAGGTGCAGGCCACACTCGCGGTTGTCCTCGCCCTTGGTGGGGTCCACGTAGTCAAAGTTGTTGGGCAGGCCATGCTTTACGCAGTATTCGTGCAGGTCTTTGGAGGACCAGTGCAGCAGGGGCGCCACCTTGATCAGGCCGTCGGGGTTGATGCTCACAGGGTCCATCTGGGCGCGCACGGCGGTGTCGGTGGCGCGCAGCGCGGTGAACCACACCTGCGGAGCCGTTTCGCGCAGTGCGCGGGCAAAGGGTTCGAGCTTCACCTCTTCGGTGAATGCGGCGTGGCGCGGGTCGTCGAGCGCTGGGGTGGCGCCCTCTACCGCTTCGCGGTGCGCGCGTGAGCGGAGTGGCAGGTAAATCTGCAGATTCAGGCCCAGCTGCTTTGTCACTTCGTCGGCAAAGCGGTAGGTGGCCTCGGTGTTGTAGCCGTTGTCCATCCACACCACGGGCACATCGGCGTTCACTTGCGAGACCATGTGCAGGATCACCGCTTCGAAGGGGCGGAAGTTGGTGGTGACGATGGCGCGCTGGCCCTGACCGAGGGCCCAGGCCACCAGGCCAGGGGCGTTGCGGCCCAGGTCGGCGTTGATGCGTGGCAGGTCGATGGTGGGCGTGGGGTGCTGGCTCATGCTGCGTCCTTTTCGGTCACGAAGTGGGGTTGGGTGTTCACTGCGTCGCCCTGGTAGAAGCCGGGGAACAGGTCGAATTGGCGCTGCGCATCGGCTGCGTCCACCCCCTCGCGCAACACGGCCGAGCTAAAGCCCGTGCGCTGCATCTGTACCAGCTGGTCGATCAGCACGTCGCCCGTGGCGCGTATGTCGCCCGCAAAGCCACGGCGGCGGCGCAGCAAAAAAGCCTGGCTGTACGCACGCCCATCGGTGAAGTTGGGAAAGTGCAGGTCCACGCGTTCCACGCCGTCCAGCGGCAGCGCCGTGGCATCTGCGTCGTTGGCCAGTGCCACGGTGCGTGTGTCGCCCTCTGCAGGGGGCTGGTGGTCTTGGGAGGCAAGTATTTTCATGGGATGTCTTGTCGTGTCGCGGTCTGCAAGCTGGTGAAGTAGGCCTCAGGCCGAGGCTTCCAGCGCGTCCTTGGCCGTGTGGCGGGCGGCCTTGCCGGCTTCCTTGAAAGGGTCCAGTCCGATGCGGCGCACCGCGTTCTGGAACGTCTCGCCGCTTTCGCGCAGGTCGCGGTAGGTGCCGAGCACGGCCTCGATCACGTCGGGAACTTCGGCCGCCGAGAACGAGGGGCCAATCACCTTGCCCGCCACCGCAGCGCCCGAGAGATCCGAGCCGTCGGAGCCGCCCAGCGTGACCTGATACCACTCCTTGCCGTCCTTATCGACACCCAGGATGCCGATGTGGCCGCTGTGGTGGTGGCCGCAGCTGTTGATGCAGCCGCTGATATGCAGGTCGATCTCGCCGATGTCGTCCAGCTCGTCCAGGTCTTGATACCGCTGGGTGATGGCCTCGGCAATCGGCAGCGAGCGGGCGTTGGCCAGCGCGCAGAAGTCGCCACCGGGGCAGGCGATCATGTCGGTCAGCATCTGCACGTTGGCGCTGGCCAGGCCCAGGGCCTTGGCTTCTTGCCACAAGCTGAACAGCTGGCTGCCATGCACCCAGGGCAGCAACACGTTCTGGTCGTGGGTCACGCGGGCTTCTCCGGCGGAGTATTTGTCCACCAGGTCGGCCAGGGCGATCAGTTGTTCGCTCGTGGCATCACCCGGCGACTGGCCGGGGCGCTTGAACGACAGCGTGACCGCGCGCAACTGGGGGTTTTGGTGCGCATGCACGTTGCGCTTGAGCCAGCGGCCAAACATCACATGCTCGGCGGCCTGGGCGTCCAGCGACGCTTGCAGCGCAGCGGGCGCCACATCGGCGATGTCGGCCAGCTTTGGCGTCACAAAACAGGCCGCCACGCGGTCAAACTCGGCCTGGGGAATGGTATGCGGGCCGCCGTCGATGTCCACGATCTGGCGGTATTCCTCTTCCACGTCGTCGATGTACTGCTGGCCCTCGGCCTTGACCAGAATCTTGATGCGGGCCTTGTACTTGTTGTCGCGGCGGCCGTGCTCGTTGTACACGCGCACGATGGCCTCGATGTAATTCATGATCTGGTTCCAGGGCAGGAACTCGCGGATCACGGTGCCAATGACCGGCGTGCGGCCCATGCCGCCGCCCACGAACACCTTGAAGCCGATCTCGCCCGCGTCGTTCTTGAGCAGGTGCAGGCCCACGTCGTGCCAGCCGGTGGCGGCGCGGTCGTCCTTGGCGCCGCTGATGGCGATCTTGAACTTACGCGGCAAAAATGCGAACTCGGGGTGCAGCGTGGTCCACTGGCGGATGATTTCCGCATAGGGGCGGGGGTCCACGATTTCATCCACCGCCACCCCTGCCAATGCGTCGGTGGTGGTGTTGCGAATGCAGTTGCCGCTGGTCTGTATGCCGTGCATGTCCACGGTGGCCAGCAGGTCCATCACATCCGCGCTTTTGGACAGCGGAATCCAGTTGAACTGCACATTGGTGCGCGTGGTGAAGTGGGCACAGTTCTTGGGCAAAAAGGTCGTGCCCAGCAGGCCCTGGCCTTCCATGGCGGCCTTGAAGACGGCCGCTTCGGGCTCGTCGTAGTCACGGGCGATGGTGGCCAGCACGCGCAGTTGGCGGCTGGCGATCTCGCCATAGGGCACGGCCACGCGCAGCATGGGCGCGTAGCGCTGCACGTACCAGCCGTTCTGCAGGCGCAGCGGGCGGAAGTCGTCTTCGGGCAGTTTGCCGGTCTGCCAGCGTTCTAGCTGGTCGCGGAACTGGCGCGCGCGCTGTTGTACGAATGTGGTGTCGAAAGCGGTGTATTGGTACATCGTGGGCAACTCAGATCATTATTAATTTGGCACCGGCCCAGGCCAGCAGGACAGACAGGGCAGAGCGAATCAGGCGTTCGGGCGTGCGGGTGACCAGGCGCGAACCCAGCCAGATGCCCGGCAGCGAGCCAGCCAGCAATTGTGCAAGCAAAGGCCAGTCCACCGAGCCCAGCGAGGCGTGGCCCAGGCCCGCCACCAGGGTCAATGGCACGGCGTAGGCAATGTCGGCGCCAATGATGCGCGGCAGCGGCAGCAGGGGGTAGACCAGGAGCAGCACGGTGACACCAATGGCACCCGCACCGACAGAGGTGAAGGTCACCAGCGTGCCGATCACGGCACCCAGCAGCACGGGCAGAGCCCAGTGGCGGGGCTGGGTGGCCAATTCGGACAGTGCTTGGCGCTTGGCCTGGTCGGCGGCCTGGCGTTGTTTGGAGAACGCCACCACCTTGTACAGCGTGGCCGCAGCGGTAAGCAGCAGCGCAAAACCCAGCGTGGTGGTCATGATGCGTTGCGCCTCGCCGCTGGCAGGGCCCAGCGTCTTGAGCGCCCACAACGCCAGCAAAGCTGCCGGAATGCTGCCCGCGCACAACTGCCCGACGACACGCCAGGGCACCAGCCGTTGGCGCGCCATGCTCACCGTGCCGCCCATTTTTGTGAACGCGGCAAACAACAGGTCGGTGCCGATGGCCATGTGGGGCTTGATGCCAAAGAAAAAGATCAGCACAGGCGTCATCAGCGAGCCACCGCCCACACCCGTCAGTCCCACGATCAGACCGACCGCAAAACCCGCAAAAACAAACGCCAATTCATGCATGGCTGCGAATGTAGGGGGCGTGCTTATGGATGCAAACTATTGTTTTGTCCTGCCGATATATTCATTTGAATATAAGCAAGTATTGGCGCGGGTTTGCGTGGTGGTTTTGTTGTGTGGGCGCCGACGGCGGGTCAACGTGCGCCAGTGACCTGCAGCACGCATGCAGCGGCTCGTGGGCGCAGGGGCCGGAGCGGGCGGTCATGCGCAAAACGGGCAACAGCCATTGCCATTGCCCGTTTTGAGCGCATTTGCAACAACGAAGACAGCCCAACGCTGTCCGATGTTGCTCGATGTCAATCGATCCATGCGGTGGGTGATTCGTCCAGAAGGTGTCTAGAGCGACTGCAGGCGTTCGCTTCCGAGCGCCTTGGCCAGCCGGGCGTCCAGCGGCAGGGGCTCTCCTTGCAGGCGGGCCGCCAGCAACTCTGCGCACAGCAGGGCCAGAGTCAGCCCACGTGCGCCCATGGCGGTGCAGACCCACAGCCCCGGCAGGTGGGTGGCATCCACCGGGCCCACGATGGGCAGGCGGTCTGGCGCCGTGCAGCGCACAGCCGCCCATGACTGCACGGGCGTGGGCGTGGGCGTGCAAGGAGGCTCTGGCGCCGTCCGTGGGTTGGGCTCGGCGGGCGTGGAGCGCAGCGCTGCGGCAAACGCCGGTGCGAGTTGGGGGGCTATCTGGGGCAGCAGGTCCTGTAACTTGCCCCAGTTGGTGGTGTGCGCCGTCACTACATCGGCAGGAATGGGCGGCAGTGTTTCCACATCCCGCTCAAATGTGGAGCCCATCACCCAGGCACATCGGCCGCTCGTTGGGTCGCCATCCAGTGGAAACCGGGGCACGAGATTGCCGTGCCCGTTGACCGGGAATGGCAAAAGGGGGGCGGTGGTTTCTGCATGGATGCCCCAAGACACCTGCCCCCGCACGGGCTGCAAAGGCCAGCGGTGGTCTAGCAGCGCCAGGCTGCCAGCCCCTGCCGCGATGACCAGGGTGGGGGCTTCGGCCAATACCTGGCCTTGGGCGTCCAGCGCCTGCCAGACCGTCGTGGAGGGGGAGCCATCGATGGCGGTGCGCTCAACGCGCCGCAACCGTGCGACCTGGCAATCGCCCTGCCAGCGAATGCCTGGCTGGGCCAGCAGGGCGTTGGCCAATTGGGCGGGGCGTACCCAGCCGGCCTGATGGTGCCAGCAGGCCGTGGCGTCGGGTGGTAATTGCGCGTCGGCCAGGGTGGAGGGCGGTGCGGGCTCGCTCCATGCCACTCCAGGGCCCTTGGTCCAGTCCGCCGATAGGCCGGGGCTGCCATCGGTGCGGTGCTCCAGCACACCACAGTGGGCCCAGTCCACCCCTTCGTTCAACCACCATTGCGCCTGCTGCAGCGTGGTGCGAATACCGCAGCGCGACAAGCGCGACAGCAGGCTGTCGTCAGGCGACACATGGGGGGCAAACACGCCAGCGGGCAAGGCCGATGCACCCGCCGCAGGCGCGGCGGCCTGGTCCAGCACCGTCACCTGCCAGCCGCGGCGGGCCAGGCTGGCGGCGCTGGCCGCCCCGGCAATGCCACCGCCGATGACGATACACGGCCCAGGGAGTGCCGGTTCTGCCAAGTCCTCGGGGTGGCGGGGGGCGCGAGGCTCCCAGTGCGGGTTGTAGGTGGCGTGCAGGTTGTCGCGTTTGGGCGGGACGCCTGGCACGCGGGTCACCTCAAACCCGCACTGCGCCAGCGCATCGCGCACTGCACGCGCGATGGTCCAGGTGGCCAGCCGCGTACCGCGCCGGCAGCAGCGTGCCACGGCCTTGAGCGTGTGCAGGCCCCAGATGTCGGGGTTGCGTTGCGGGCTGAAACCATCGAGGTACACCGCATCCACCACCAAGGCCTGCTGGCGCAGCAAGGCCTGGGTGTCGCCCACACAAAGCGTGAGCAGCACGCGGCCTTCGTCGAAGCTGAGGCGGTGCAGGCCCGGCAGCAGTCCCCACCACTGGGCATGCAACTCTTTCGCCAGCGGCGCAAGTTCGGGGTGGGCGGTGGTGGCGCGCAGCAGGTCCGCCGCGTTCACGGGCCAGGCCTCGGTCGAGACAAAGTGCAGCAGGGTGGGGCGTAGCGGGTCAGCGCGCCAGGCCGCCCAGGTCACCAGGAAGTTCAGCCCAAAGCCAAACCCGGTTTCGAGGATGCGCCACTGCGGCAGCCCGGCCCAGGCCGCAGGCAAACCGCAGCCGTGCAGAAAAACGCGGCGGGCCTGGTCCAGGCCGCCGTTTTCGCTGTGGTAGCGGTCCCCAAAGCGTGGGCTGTAGGGGGTGCCGTCCGGCAGCCAGTCAACAGGCTCGGACATCGAAGGGCAAGAGGGGGGTGTCGGGGCGATCAATCCGCCATCAAGCGGTTGGGGGCACGTAACCGGCCGCAGCATCTGCGCCGCCGCCAAAAAAGTGGTTCTCCATTTGCCGCGCCAGATACTGGCGGGCGCGGGCGTCGGCCAGGTTCAGGCGGTTTTCGTTGACCAGCATGGTCTGGTGCTTGAGCCAGCCGGCCCAGGCTTCCTTGCTCACGCTCTCCCAGATGCGCTTGCCCAGTTCGCCGGGGTAGGGGGGCAAGTCAAGACCTTCTGCTTCCTTGCCGAGCTTGATGCATTGAACGGTGCGTGCCATGGGGGTTTCCTTATGTGATTGTGCAGAAAAACGTCTGCTTAGATGATTTGGGTATAAAGAACTGAAATCTTAGTAGTTTCAGTTTTGAAGAGGGCCTTTGAGAATGCAATTCATCGGTGTTTTGCACCGCTTTGCATACCCCTACAGAGGCTTCTCCATGAACTTTCGCCGCGACTTTATCAAGTTTCCTTTTGCCGCAGCCTTTGCAGGCGCTTTGGCGCTCACGGTGTTGCCGTCCTTCGCGCAGTCTGTGACTTTGCTCAATGTGTCGTATGACCCCACCCGCGAGCTGTACGTGGAATTCAACCAGGCCTTCGCCAAACACTGGAAAGCCAAAACGGGCCAGGATGTGACCATCAAGCAGTCGCACGGCGGCTCTGGCAAACAGGCACGCTCCATCATCGACGGGCTGGACGCCGATGTCGCCACCCTTGCTTTGGCTGGCGACACCGATGCGTTGCATGCCCATGGCGGTTTGATCCCGAAAGACTGGCAAAAGCGCCTGCCCCACAACAGCTCGCCCTACACCTCGACCATCGTGTTTGTGGTGCGCCAGGGCAACCCCAAGGGAATCAAGGACTGGGACGACCTCATCAAGCCCGGTGTCAGCGTGATCACCCCCAACCCCAAGACCTCGGGCGGTGCCCGCTGGAACTACCTGGCCGCCTGGGAGTTTGCCAAGCGCAAGTACGGGGGGGACGCCAAGGCCAAAGACTTCGTGGCCAAGCTGTATGGCAACGTCCCCGTGCTCGACACCGGCGCGCGGGGCTCCACCATCACCTTCGCCCAGCGCAACCAGGGCGATGTGCTGATTGCCTGGGAGAACGAGGCTTACCTGCTCGGCAAAGAGTTTGGCGCCAAGTTCGACGTGATTGCGCCGTCCATCTCCATCCTGGCCGAGCCCGCTGTGACGGTGGTGGACAAGTACGCGGACAAGAAGGGCACACGTGCCGTGGCCGACGAATACCTGAAGTTCCTCTACACCGAAGAGGGGCAGGACATTGCGGGCAAAAATTTCTACCGCCCGGCGGTGTCCGAAAAGGCCAAGGCCAAGTACGCCAAACAATTCCCGCCGCTGAACCTGTTCACCATTGATGCGGCTTTTGGCGGGTGGGACAAGGCGGCCAAGGATCACTTTGCCGACAACGCCAGCTTCGACCAGATCTACAGCAAGAAATAGGGTCACGGCGACGCGGCGTGAAGAGGCTGCGCCCTGCGGCAAGCCGTTTGCCCTGGGGGTGTCGAAGGCTGCTCGCAGAGGTCGCCCTGGCTTCGACCGGCTCAGCCCGAACGGTGGGGGTGCGCTCCTGGCTTCGACGCACTCAACCCGAACAGAAGGGTGATGCATCGTGTTTTGTATAAGAAATCGGCCTCTAGCGCTTATCAATAAAGCGGTGGTAGCTATCAAAATAGAAGTGAAGGAAAGATATGTCCGCCCTGTTGATTGCTGGTAGCCCCTCGGAACGCTCGCGCTCCGCTGCTTTGCTGGACGCCGTGGCCCAGCGCCTGTCGGTGCGTGGTGCGCTGGTGGACAGGGTCCATATCCGCAACCTATCGCCCCAGGCGCTGTTGCTGGCCGACTTTGGCCACCCCACCGTCGTCCATGCCATCGACCAAGTGGCCCAGGCCAGTGTGCTGGTGGTGGCCACCCCTGTTTACAAGGCAGCCTACAGCGGTGTGCTCAAGGTGTTTCTGGACCTGCTGCCGCAGACGGCCCTCAAGGGCAAAGTCGTGCTGCCCCTGGCAACGGGCGGAAGCCCCCATCACATGCTGGCGCTCGACTACGCGCTGCGCCCGGTGTTGCAGGCGCTCGGTGCCAAAAGCATCCTGCCGGGCATCTATGCCACTGATGCGCAAGTGACGTTGACGCCCGAGGGCTCCTACCATCTGCAGGGCGACATTGCCACGCGGCTGGACGAGGCTGTCAACGTGCTCTTCAGCGAGACCTTGTTACCCACGCCCGCCCAACTGGCGCACTCGGCGCATTTCGCTCCGGTGCATTTCTCGCAGGTGCGATGTAGCGTGTAACGCAGCCGGGCTGGCCAGCCCTTGTGGCCAGCCGCATCCCCCTTTTCCTTTTGCCATCCATTCCATCGCCCGTGTGCCGGGGCAGGGCGAAGCCTTGCCCGGTGCCGGGCCAAAAACAACCTCAGGACATTGATTCATGACCACCTATTCCCCCTCCCGCCGTCGCCTGATTCAGGGCGTGGCCACTTCCATCGCGCTGCCGGCTTTTGGCGCCTGGGCGCAGACCGCTGCGCCGCGCGAGTTGCGCATCGGCAACCAAAAGGGCTTGCTCAGCCTGCTCAAGGGCCGGGGCACGCTCGAAAAGCGCCTGGCGCCTCTTGGCGTGTCGATACGGTGGACCGAGTTCACCGCTGGGCCGGTGCAGTTGGAGGCGCTCAATGTCGGCTCCATCGACTTCGGCGATGTGGGCGAAGCCCCGCCCATTTTTGCGCAGGCTGCCGGGGCGCCACTGGCCTATGTGGCCGCGACGGTGCAGCGCCCCAAGGCCGAAGGTGTGCTGCTGCCCAAGGGCTCGCCGATTCGTTCGGTACCCGATCTCAAAGGCAAAAAAATCGCGCTGAACAAAGGCAGCAACGTGCACTACTTCTTGGTCAAGCTGCTTGAAAAGAACGGCCTGCGCTACAGCGATGTGAACGTGGTTTTCCTCCCCCCGGCCGATGCGCGCGCTGCGTTTGAAAAAGGGGCCGTCGATGCCTGGGTGATCTGGGACCCGTTCCTGGCCGCCGCCGAAAAGTCGCTGGATGCGCGGCTGCTGGCCGACGCCAGCGGCGTGGTGGGCAACCGCTCCTATTTCTTTTCATCGCTGCCCTATGCCGACAAGAACCCCGATGTCCTGCGGATCGCGATCGAAGAGATCAACAAGATCGACATCTGGGCCAAGGCCAACCGGGGGCTGCTGGCGGCCGAGCTGGCACCACTTTTTGGCTTGCCGCAACCAGTGTTGGACCTCGTCACCGCGCGCGCCGAATACGGCACAGGCCCGGTGACGCCAGAGATCCTGGCCGAGCAGCAAAAAATTGCCGACACCTTCTACGACTTGAAGCTCATCCCCAAACGCATCGTGGTGCGCGACGTGGCGCGCTCGCCCTGGTGAAAAGAGGTACCCCGTGCGTCGCTTCGCGCCTTCCCCTGTGTTTCTCGCTTTCTCGGGGGGGGGCGCCCCTGGTGACCTGGCAAAGCCAGTACCACGGGGGGCACTGGTTCTGATCGTGCCCGTTACGAGCGACACGGGCGCTGCCAAACGCTTCCATCGATTGTCAAGGAGCCACAACATGCCCACCGCTTTTGCATCCTCCGTCCATGACGCAGCACGCCGTGTGCTGCGCACCACGGCCAACGCCTGGCGCGTGAAGCCCCCAACACGCAGGCCGCAGCGGCCACACCCCCGGGCGCACCACGACGCGGAGGGCGGCATGGGGCGCTGTCTGGTGCGTTCCGGTTCTCCGCTTGCGGGCTACGGCCTGGCCTTTTCTTACTGACAACCCACGGTATCGCGACGACATGAAAATCTTCTGGTTCATTCCCACCCACGGCGACAGCCGCTATCTGGGCACCACCCACGGCGCACGCCAACTCAGCCTCGAGTACCTGCAACAAGTGGCCGTAGCAGCGGACAGCCTGGGCTACGAAGGCGTGCTCATTCCCACCGGCCGCTCGTGCGAAGACCCTTGGGTGATCGCATCGAGCCTGATCGCCGTGACGAAGCGGCTCAAGTTCCTCGTCGCCGTGCGCCCCGGCCTGCACCAGCCCGCACTGGCCGCGCGCATGGCTGCCACGTTTGACCGGCTGTCTGGCGGGCGCCTGCTCATCAACCTGGTGACCGGTGGCGATCAGGCCGAGCTGGAGGGCGACGGCGTTTTTCTGGACCACGCGACACGCTACGAGCAGTCGGCTGAGTTCATTCACATCTGGCGCGAGATCCTGGCGCGCAGCCACCGGGGCGAGAGCCTTGATTTCGACGGAAAACACCTGTCGGTCAAGGGCGCCAAGCTGCTTTTCCCGCCGCTGCAGCAGCCGCACCCGCCGGTGTATTTTGGTGGCTCTTCAGAGGCTGCGCACGAACTGGCGGCGCAACATGTCGAGAGCTATCTCACGTGGGGTGAGCCCCCGGCAGAAGTCGCCAAAAAAGTGGCCGACGTGCGTGCCCGCGCCGCAAAGGTTCGGCCCCCCACGCTCGGCACTGGCGTGTCCTCGCTCCCCCCCGAGGGGGCTGGCGATGGCTTGGGGCGGCCCGGCGCCGTCGCCGGCCGCACGGTGAAGTTCGGCATCCGTTTGCACGTCATCGTGCGCGAGACCGAAGCGCAGGCCTGGGCCGCCGCTGAAGAGCTCATCAGCCACGTCGATGACGACACCGTGGCGCGTGCACAGGCCGTGTTTGCGCGCATGGATTCAGTGGGCCAGCGCCGCATGGCCGCGCTGCACGCCAAGGGCGTCAAACGCTCGCGTGCCGAGCTGGAGATCAGCCCCAACCTGTGGGCAGGCGTGGGCCTGGTGCGCGGCGGCGCGGGCACCGCGCTGGTGGGCGACCCACACACGGTGGCCGCACGCATCGAGGAATACGCAGCGCTGGGGCTGGACACCTTCGTGCTCTCGGGCTACCCGCACCTTGAAGAGGCTTACCGCTTTGCGGAGTTGGTGCTCCCGCTGCTGCCGGTGGGCGTGCGCGAGAAACTGATTGGTGGCAATCCGCTGGGGCCGTTTGGTGAAACCGTGGGCAACGCGTTTGTGCCCCGGGCCGCGCAAAGCTGAGCCCCATGTCCATTGAAGTTGAAGCAAAGCCAACCCCTGCCGGAGACGTTTCCATGAACAACCCCCTTCTTCGCGAGCTGCAAGTGTCCCCCGTACCGGATCTGGTGGGGCTGGCCGATGCGGCCGACCAACCCATCGCGGGGCCGCTCATTCCCGCCGCCTGGAGCCGCTTCCTTTTTGGCCTGCTTCATCGCCTGCTGCCCTGGGTGGTGCCCGTGGGGCTGGTGGTGTTCTGGCAGGTGGCGTCGGCCCAGGGGTGGTTGTCCACCCGTGTGCTGCCCGCGCCGCTGGAGGTGGTCAAGGCGGCGTGGGCCCTGGCCGCATCGGGCGACCTGTGGACCCATGTGAAGGTCAGCACGGGCCGCGCGCTGGCGGGCCTGGCCATTGGCGGCGGGCTGGGCCTGGTGCTGGGGCTGCTCACAGGTTCGGTGCGGGTGTTCGAGACCCTGCTGGATTCGACCATCCAGATGGTGCGCAACATTCCGGCGCTGGCGCTGATTCCGTTGGTCATCCTGTGGTTTGGCATCGACGAGTCGGCCAAGGTGTTTCTTATCAGCGTGTCGGTGTTCTTTCCGATCTACCTGAACACTTTCCACGGCATCCGCAATGTGGACCCGGGCCTGATCGAGATGGGGCGCACCTATGGCCTGGGCCGCTGGCAGCTGTATCGGCAGGTCATCTTGCCGGGTGCGTTGTCGAGCATTTTGGTGGGGCTGCGGTTTTCGCTCGGCTTGATGTGGGTGATCCTGATCGTGGCCGAGACCATCTCGGCGCAATCGGGCATCGGTTACCTCACCATGAATGCCCGCGAGTTTCTGCAGACCGACATCGTGCTCGTGGGCATCTTGTTGTATGCGCTGCTGGGCAAGCTCGCCGATGTGTTTGCCAAGTCGCTCGAAAGCTACTGGCTGCGCTGGCATCCGGGGTATCAGGGATGAACCCCGTCCGTTTGGGCTGCGCTTGTCGGCGAGGTCCGCGAATGGGTGAAAGCCTTTCGGCAGGCTCAGGGCGAATGGGGCGACCTCCGGGCAGCCGGAGGGGACGGCCTGAAACCCTGCCAAAGCATTCAATTTTTATAGCTACTAGCGCTTGCTACATAAGCACAGGAGGCCATTTTGACCAATCATTCACCCGCACAAGCCCCGCAAGGCGTACGCCTGGAAGTGCGCAACGTGGACAAACGCTACGGCACGCGCGACGTGCTGCAGCACGCCGACCTTGTGATCGAGCCCGGCCAGTTCGTCGCCATCGTGGGCCGCAGCGGCTGTGGCAAGAGCACGCTGCTGCGCCTGGTGGCGGGGCTCGAGCGCGCCTCGGGCGGCACGATCCGCCTCGATGGTGCGGACATCCACGGGCTGAGCGATGACACGCGCATCATGTTCCAGGATTCGCGCCTGCTGCCCTGGAAGCGTGTGGCCGACAACGTGGCCCTGGGCCTGCCGCCCGAGCGCCGCACCGCAGCCGCCGATGTGCTGGCCCGCGTGGGACTGGCCGACCGGCTGGGCGAGTGGCCCGCCCGCCTGTCTGGCGGCCAGCGCCAGCGTGTGGCACTGGCCCGCGCACTGGTGCACAACCCACGCCTGCTGCTGCTCGACGAGCCCCTGGGCGCGCTCGATGCGCTCACCCGCATCGAAATGCACCGGCTCATCGAAGGCCTGTGGCGGGCCAGCGGGTTCACCGCGCTGCTGGTGACGCATGACGTGCAAGAAGCCGTGGCGCTGGCTGACCGCGTGATCCTGATCGAAGACGGCCGCATTGCGCTCGACCAGCGCATTGATCTGCCGCGCCCCCGCTCGCACGGCGATGCCGCCTTCGCCGCCATCGAAAAACGCATTCTTGACCGCGTGTTGCAAAAGCCCGGGACCGAAGCCGAGCCCGACGTGGCATGGCCCGGCGTGCCGGCCCACGGCCTGCGGTGGGCGGTGTGATTTTTCTCAGCACGCCAATCGTTCGGGCTGAGTCCGTCGAAGCCGGGGCTCCACCCACAGCCGTTCGGGCTGAGCCTGTCGAAGCCGGGCCGCTCTTTGGTGAAAGTCCTTCAACGCCCTCAGTGCGAACGCAATAGCCGACCCTGCGAATGCTGAAGACGCCCGTTTGTGTTCTCTCTATCTCTCTGTTTCCTGTTTTCTCGTCACCCATCCGTTCCGGATTTTTTAAGGAAAAAACCATGTCCATTCAAGCCATCAACGTACGTAACCAATTCAAGGGCAAAGTGCGCGAAATCATTCGCGGCGATGTCGTGTCAGAGGTCGACGTCGAAACCCCCTGGGGCATCGTCACATCGGTCATCACCACCCGCTCGGTGGACGAGCTGAACCTGATCGTGGGCTCGGACGTCGTGGCCCTGGTGAAGTCCACCGAGGTGTCTATCGCCAAGCTGTCTTGATTTTTAGGTCAGTGTGCCGGGGAGCGCGCTGCATGAACCATCGCGCCTGAGGGGGCATCTGCGGCTTGCGGCGGTCTGAGTGATTGCCAATACGCGCAACAGCAACAGCCATAGGGATGGCTATTGCTGCGCTTCGCGTCTACCTGTCGCCGCACCGGCCGATCCGCTGTGCAAACTGATCGGTCGATGCGCGCAGAGACCGGCCTAGCGCACAACGCAGCCTGCAAATCCCGGGCCCGCCGCTGCAACGTCGGCCAGTGTGAGGGCTGCGGTGGTGTCTTCTGAGGTTTTGGTCTTGGTCACCAGCGAGCCGTTGCTCCACACCCATTGTTTGCCGTCGAAGCGGAAGATGAAGGTGTAGGTTCGGTTGGCGAGCACGTGGGCGGGCGTGAGGGTGGCGGCGGTGGCTTGTGCCTCGGTGTCGGCGGTAACGCGGGCGGTGTTGTCTTTGATGACCAACTTGCCCACATACGGTGTGATGGCGGATTCGGTGTGTGTCACCTCACCTTGCACCGAGGCAGGGCTGTAGCCGGTCTTGACCCATGCGCCCTGGCCGCCCTGGCCAGCTTGGTCGTTGGCGCTCACGGTGAATGCTCTGGCCTCGATGGTTTGCGTGCAGGCTGCCACGATTGCGTTGAAGCTCGTTTCAGCGGCGCGGGCCTCGGCAGGGTCTCCTGCGGTTTTGTTGCACCCTGCCACTGCCGTGGCGCACATGGCCATTGCAATGGCTTTGCCGATGGGCTTCATGCCCCGTGGCGGGCGCTTGGCCGCCGTGGGCGAGGTGGCTGAGCTGGCGGCGGCAGGGGGTATGGACGTGACGGAAGGGGGGAGGGGAGTGAGAAGGGTAGGCACACAGGGATTGTGGCGCGGCGGTTGGTGTTTGCAGCTTGATGTGCATCAAGTTTGCGTGGGCTCATCGGCGCCGCCAGTGGGGGCTAGCGGTAGCCAGACGCTGGCCGTGAAGCCGGGGTGGCGCTGTTCAACGCCATCCAGAGGCTTGGAAACACCGGGGGCGCCAGGCGGCTCGGCGTTTTTGGGTTTTGGCGTTTTTGGGGTTTTTGGGACGTTGAGGGTTGCTGGGGCGTGGTCTGCATTGCCGATTTCCAGCCGGCCGTCCATGAGCTGTGCATACCGCGCGACGATCGACAGGCCGAGCCCAGCGCCTTGCCCGAGCTGCAGCCCCTGTTCTCCTTGTGCCCAGCGCCGTTGCAGGCGCTGCACGAGGTCGAAGTCCACCCCCGGGCCGTTGTCGGTCACCTGCACCACGGCGTATTCGCCTTCGGTGCGCAGGGCCACGGTGATGCGGGGCGAATCGCCCCGGCCATAGCGCAGCGCGTTGTCCAGCAGGTTGTTCAAAATGCCTTCGATGAGCGCCGTGTTGCCACGAATTTGCACTGCGCCTTCGGGCGAGTCCAGGCCCTCGGCGCCCAGGTCGACACCCAGCGTGTCGGCACGGGGCAGGTAGCGCAGCAGCGTCTCGCGCACCACGTGGTCCAGCGCAATCGTCTGCACCGACAAGGAAATACCACTTTCCGTAGCCCGTGCCAAGGCCAGCAGTTGGTCCACGGTGCGGCTTGCACGCTGCTCGGCCTGTGCAATGCCTTGCAGTTCATCGCGCCACACCTGGGGATCGTTGTGTGCGAGCGCACGGGCCGCTTGTGCCCGGATGCCCGCCAGGGGCGTGCGCAATTCGTGCGCCACGTTGCCCGCAAATTCGCGCTGCGCGTGCACGCTTTGCTCCACGCGCGCGAGCAGCCGGTCCAGGGCTTCTCCCAGGCGTTGCACATCGCGCGTGGCGGCGTCTTGGGTCAGCGCCTGGGGCAGCGGTTGCAGGTCGGCTGCGTCCCGGTGGTCCATGGCGTCTTGCAGGTCGTTCAGGGGTTGCAGGTCGCGTTCGATGCCGCGCAGCAGCCAGGCGCCCAGCGCTATCAGCAGCCAGATCTGCGCCAGGCCCGAATACATCAGCAGCCTGCGCAGCAACTGGGTTCGTTCTGCGGTCGTCTGGGCGATGACCACGGTGAACGGCTGTGGGCCCTCAATGCGCAGGGTCACCCGGCGCAGCTCGAGCTTGTCGCGCACCACGGTGTGGAATGCGTGTGTGGCTGGTGCGGCGAGGGGGCCTGCTGCCAGGTCATGGTCGCCCGCCAGATAGGTGCCGTAGGGCCCGTACACGGCAAACCACACGGTCTCGCTCTGGTCAAAGCGCAGCAGCCCCACCTCTCGCGGTGTGAGATCGAGCCGCAAGGGCTCGTCGATGTTGTCGCCGAACTCGCCGCCGCGCACATGGGCGGCCAGTGCATGGGCATCGTCCAGCAGTGCGCGGTCAAACGCATCGGCCACAAAGTGGTTGCCAACCCCCAGCACCACCGCGCTGCCCAGCCCCCAGATCAGCACCAGCGACAGCAGCACATGGCGTCCGATGCGCTCCAGCAAAGAGGGGGGCGCACCGCCGAGCGCGGCGCCCGGTGTGTTGCCGGGCGCCGCGCTGCCCACAGTTCTTTGGATGGCGCGTGTGCCAGCGCCTGCAGGGCTGCTATGGACCGACATCGTCCTCCAGCATGTAGCCGAGCCCGCGCAGCGTGCGAATGGACGCCCCGCTGCCCGTGAGCTTGCGCCGCAGGCGCGATACAAAGGCCTCGAGCGCGTTTTCGCCCAGCGCCTCGCCCGCATCCGACAGGCGGTCTGACAGGTCGCGCTTGCTGAGCACCCTGCCAGGCGGGGTCATCAGCTCCCACAGCAGGTCGAACTCGCGGGCCGGCAGCTCCAGTGGCTGGCCCGCGACGCTGTAGCGGCGTGCCAGCCGGTCCAGCGCCAGTTGACCCACAGT
>RCMZ01000216.1_pt1 | contig 36331 bp, 28 predicted proteins | sample 2041141 | NCBI WGS metagenome assembly RCMZ01 (sample SAMN09708263, study PRJNA481090) | Wastewater metagenome, whole genome shotgun sequencing project. | biome: sewage; isolation source: Davis station wastewater (DW) | place: Antarctica: Davis Station | collected 2010-03-01 | reverse complement strand
TGGGCGCTGACGGTGAGCGTCCGCGTCGCGGGCGGCGCGTCCTTGTTGATGGCGTAGGTCACCTGACGGGCGATCGCCGTCAGCGTGGCGTCGTTGATCGTCGGCGCCGCCGTCAGCAGGCGGATATTGTCGACGTAGAGCGTGGCGCCGAGTACGGTCCCCCCCGTTTTGTCGTAGGAGCCGCAAAGGAATTCAAACTTGTACAGGCCGTCGGCGGCGAAAGTCAGGGTTTGCGTCGTCCACGGCTGGGTATCGCCGCGTTGGGCAAAAAGCTGGGTGCGCACGTCGTCGGCCGTGCCGAACTGGCCGTCGGCGCCGGCGGCAAGCAGGTAGCCGAATACTTCATAGGCGTCGGACCCGTTCTCGGCCTTCCAATCCAGCGCCATCTGCTGGCCAGCGAAACCGGTGAAAGAATCACTGGTGACGTAGGGGCCATGCAGGGAGTTGTTGCCGGTGGGCTGGTCGCCGTTGCCGCCGGGCACGGAGCCGTCGCCGCCGGAAGACAGCTTCAGGGAGTAGTTGCTACCGGCGGAGCCGCCGCTGACCACGCTGATGGTCTTGGTGTTGAGCGTGGAGCCGGGCAGGATATTGACAGTTCCGGTTCCCGTGACGGTGTTGTTGTTGAAGGAATAATGAATGCTCTGACCGTTGAGGTTGAGGGGGTAGGTACTGAGATGCTCGGTCCAGCCGGTGATGTTGGCGGCTTCGAAACTGCCGTTGGTGAAGCCCTTGTAGAAGACGATCTTCAGGGCCTTGCCGGTTTGGCCGTTCTCGTAGGGGTCGACCACGCCGATCGCCACGCGGCTGCTGCCGTTGCCCTGGTAGACCGTGCCGTTGTCGAAGGAAATGGCGCCGCTGGCGTTGGGCGTGGGCGAGCTGACCATGGAGAGGAGGTCGCCGTTGGTGCTGTTGCCGACCTCGAAACGCAGGTAGCCGCCGACGTAGTCGACGCCGTTGCTGAAGGTGATGTCGCTGTCGATCACGACCGCCGGGGCATCCTCGGTGATGCTGCGGTCGTTCAGATTGGAGATGACCGGGTTGGCCAGCAGGCCGTTGTAGGCGTCGAGACGCAGCGCCGCCGTCTCGACGGTGCCGACGCCGGCTTCCAGTATCCAGTCGCCGCCGACCGCGGCGGCCCCGGTCGCATCGCTCGACGCGGCCACGTCGGCGCCGGTGGCCTGCGCCAGCTGCCCGAGAAAATCGACGCCGGCCGCGCCTTTGCCGATATCGCAGCCGTAGAGCAGCAGATCGCCGTCGGCCGTCAGCGTGGCGCCGATCGCGGCGAGCGCTTCCCGATACGCGGGCAGCGTGCCGCTGTTCAGGCGCGCGGTGCCGAGCTGGGCCGTGCCGCCTTCGCCGTGGCCGATCAGGTGGATGGCGTCGATGCCGGAGCGGCCCTGGAGATAGTCGGCGATCTGCCGCACGCCGTCCTTCGCGGCGTCGAGCAGCACCACCTCGATGCCGGCGCCGAGACCGCCAACCAGCGTCTGCCAGTCCTTGACCGCCGCATCGATGAACAGCACTTCGCGGCGCCCGCCGTTCGCCGCCGGATCGCCGACGGCGATGACGCGCGGCCCCGACTGAGGGCTCTTCTCAGCGGCATTCTTTTCCGCATCCACGGCTTGCGGCACCTGCGCCTCGGCCTTGCTCGCGCTTTCCCGGACTGCCGCATCCTGGGCGCTGCGTTCGGCGACGGCAGCGGCAACGGCGGTCGCCGCCGCATCCACGGCGGCGCCGTCGAACATGACCCGCTGCTCCAGGGCCATGGGCGCGGGCGCGCGGCGCTTCAGACGGGAAGGTACGGGGGACGGATGGCTGTTGTTCATGGCGATCTCCGGGGTCGGGACGTCGGGAAAAGATGGATGGTTCGCTCGGCCGCTCAGGGCGCGCTGCCGGGTACCGCCGGCAGGACCTTGCCGCTCATGCCGGCGATCAGTTCGGGGAAGCTGCCGTCGATCACGGCGGCGACCTTCACCGACTGGCTGACCGGATCGACGCGGGCGCCGATCCGGGTGATGCGGGCCGGGTATTCGCGCGCCGTTTCGTCGATGCGCACCTTGAAACCGGTGCCGGGCTTGAGCCAGGCCAGCCACTTGGACGGAATGATGAATTCCAGCTCCAGCGCGCTGTCGTCGAGGATGTCGAGCAGCGCCTGCCCGGGCTGGACGAACTGCTGTTCGCGCACCTTCTGCTCGGCGACGCGGCCGGCGAACGGCGCCGTCAGATTGCACTTGGCGAGCGTGGCGTTCATCAGATTGACGTCGGCACGTGCCTTGGCGACCTCGGCGGCCGAGGTGTCGAGCTCGACGCGGCCGACGGAATTGAGTTCTGCGAGCCGGCTGTTCGCGCCGTGCGTGCGATCGGCCGCCGACAGCGTCGCCTTGGCCCGCTGCAGCTGCGCGGCCTGCAGCGAGCAGTCGAAGCTGACCAGCACCTGGCCGGCCTTGAAGCGCTCGCCTTCCTTGACGCCGATCCGGCTGATCTTGGCGCCGAGTTCGGCGCCCAGGGTGGTGTAGCGGCGCGGCGAAAGCTGGGCGCGGATTTCCTGGCGCTCCAGCGCGCTGCGCCCGTCGCCGCCGGAAGCGGCGGAAGCGGCGGGCGCGGGCGCGGCGGCCGGCTGCGCTTGCCCGCTGGCGCTGCCGGCCATCAGGGGCAGCGAGACGAGCAGCGCGAGGGCTTCGCGGCGGGGAAGCAAGAACAGCCTCCTCATTGCGCGCTGCGGATCTTCGTCAGGGCGGCCAGCGCGCCCTGCTTCAGCAGGCGCCAGTCTTCGTCGGTCGCCGGCTTGGAAACCTCGCCGGCGTAGCTCGCGCGGCCGAGCGGACGGCCGCCGGCGTCGCTCAGCGACCACTCGACGACGGCGCTGCGGCGGCCCTGGCTGGGCAGGCCGAGGAGCAGACGGCCGTTGACGATGCCTTCGGCTTCGCCGGCGCTGGCGACCCAGGCAACCTGCTCCGGCTCGATGTTCCAGTCCAGCGCCGGGCCACGGGCCGGCAGCTTGAAGCTGCCGAGGAAGTAGCGGCGCGCGCCGGCCGGAACGGCCTCGCTGGCGGCGGCAGCGGCAGGAGCGCGCTCCGCGACCGGCGCCTCGTTCGCGGCGGCGGCAGCCGTCGGTGCGTCGGCGGACGCGGTGGCCGCGGGCGTCGCCGCCGCATCGGCCGCATCCGCGGTTTTGGCGGCCAGCACGACGTTGTTCCACTCGCGCATGGCCTTGTCGACCAGCGGCACCAGGTTGGTCAGCGAGATCGCGTTCAGGTCCTCGACCCGCGGCTCCAGCCCGAGCGTGGCCTGCAGCTTGCCGTTGGCGGTATAGACCTGGGCCAGCGACTGATAGCGGCGCAGCAGGCTGACGATCGCCGCCGTGTTGCTGGAAATCCGTTCCAGCTTGCTTTGCGCCTGCGCGGCCTCACGATTGGCGCTGTGCTCGAAGATGCGCTGATCGACGTCCCAGATCGCGTCGGAGCGCTCGAACAGGCGATAGGCGTTCTCGTACTGCTGCCGGGCAAGGTGCACCTGCGCCAGCACCGCCATCTGCACGGCCATGCGCTTGTGCTCGGCCAGCTTCTCGGAGGCCTCGGAGAGGTCCATCGCGGCCGGCGCCGAAAGGATGTTGAAGAGGTTCCAGCTGAGCTGCAGGCCGGTTTCCCGCCAGCTCTGGTTGATCAGGTAGGAGTTGGTGTCGTGCTTGCCGGTGTAGCTGAAGGTGAGCCCGGGGAACATGCGCAGCATGGACTTGCGCGTCTCGGCCACGGAAATGCGTACGTTGTAGAAGTGCTCGCGCAGGTCGGCGTTGTTCTCCACCGCGGTTTCTTCCATCTGCTCGATGGGCAGCGGCTGGTAGCGCGGGCTCAGCTCGTCGGCGGCGGGTTCGGCGAGACGGAAGGCGCTGCCCGGCGGCAGGTTGATCAGCGCGGCCAGCTCGATGCGCGCCGCCGACAGTTCCTGCTGGATGCTCTCCAGGATGCGCAGGTTTTCCAGCACGGTGCGCTGGTAGCGCAGGGCGTCCATCGGGTTGCGCAGCTTCTCGGCTTCGGCCTTGCGCGAATCGCCGAGCGCGGCTTCGGCCATGGCGATGGTGTTCTTGATCTCGAATTCGAGCTTCTGCGCGCACGCGGCGCGCCAGTAGGCGCTGCGCACGTCCTGGATCAGGTTGTGCATGGCCTTGCGCCGGCGCTCGGCGGCGATCAGCACGCGGTCGCCGTTCTGCTTGGCGTTGAAATAGCTGACGCCGAAATCCAGGATGTTCCAGGTCAGGCCCAGATCGGTCGTGGTGTGCTCGCGGTCGGACGAGATGTAGGGGTTGGCCAGCGAGGGCTTGCCGGTGACGGAATCCTTGGCGCGCGAAATGCTGTCGTTGTTGCGCTCGCTGTAACCCGCCGAGGCGACCAGCTTGGGCAGCATGTCGAAGTTGCTCAGGTCGAGCTGGCCCATGGCCACCGCCTGCTCCATCAGGCGGCTGCGATGGTCGAGGTTGTACTTGAGGCCGCGCGCGACCGCTTCGGCCAGGGTCAGCGGCTTGGCCAGCGGCTCGACGCCCGCCTGGGAGGCCCGGCGGTCGGCGGCGGCGAGTTGCTTCTGCTCGCCTTGATCGAGCGCCTGCGGCAGGGTGGAACAGCCGGCGACGAGGGTCGCCAGGGCGACGGGGGCCAGAACTGCGCGGGAAATCCGGGAGGGCTTTTGCGCCATGAATCGTTTCTCCAAAGTTGACTTTCCCGCCGGAACGGGAGCTTTGGAGAATGTTAAAAAAAAGCGCGCGGATTAGGCTGACCTGGCCTGTTGAATCCTGACATTAGCTGGCAATTGCGGAAATCCGAGGGGAAACGGCGGCAGATACGCGATCGCCCCGGATAAACCGGGCGCATGACGGCCGTCTGAAAACGGCGGCGCTGCCAGTCGCACCGGGGCAAGGATGAAAGTCCGCGGCCGGCGCGAATCAGTATTCGATCCGGATTTTATCGATGAAGGCGTAGCCCAGACCGCGCGCCGCCCTGAGCGGCGAGTCGGAAGAGTCGGAAGAATCCGGCGTTTCGGTGACGGATTCGAGTTTCCGGCGTAAACGGCTGATCGTCGACTCCAGACGGCGATAGTCGAAGTCGAGCGCCGGCTTGCCCTGCACCGAGGCCAGTTCCTGCCGGGAAACGGTCCGCCCTGCCGCTTCGGCGAGCACCTGCAGCACACGGTTCTCCGCCGCGGTCAGCGTCTGCACGACGCCGCCCGGGCTGCGCACCTGCCAGCGGCCGGGATAGAAGACCCAGCCTTCGCCCGGCGTCTCCGCCGACGGCGACAGACGCCGGAACAGGCTGTCGACGACGGCGGCCAGTTCGCGCATGTCGACCGGTTTGACGAGATACGCGTCGGCGCCGGTTTCCAGGCCGATCACGCGCTGGCCGACCGATCCGCGGGCGGTCAGCATGATGATGCCCAGCCCCGGCCGGCCGCGCAGGCGGCGGGCGATCTGCAGGCCGTCCTCGCCGGGCAGGCCGAGATCGAGGATGACGATGTCGATGTCGCGCAGCGCCAGGCACGCGTCCAGTCCCTTGCCGTCGCGCACGCCCAGGACTTCGCTGTCCGGCTGCAGGGAGAGATGGAAGACGACCTCCTCCAGCAGGTCCTCGTTGTCTTCGACGACTACGATGCGTTTCATGATTCCTCGCTTCAAAACGACTCACTGAGTTTCAACGGCAGCCAGCAGACGAACGACGCGCCCTGCACGCATGCGGTGTCGGCCGCGATCGTGCCTTCGTGCTTGCTCACGATGCGCCGGGAGAGATACAGGCCGAGCCCGAGGCCGGGCGCGCCGGAGCCCTCGCCGCCGCGATAGTATTTCTCGAAGACCCGCTCGCCGATTTCCGGCGGCAGCCCCGGCCCCCGGTCGCTGATGCGCCAGGAGACGCCGGCCTTGCCGGACTCGCTTTGCGCCCGGACGACGATCTCGATGGTGTCCGACCCCGGCGCGTATTTGATGGCGTTGTCGAGCAGATTGCGCAGGACCACCCGCAGCATGGCCGCCTCGCCCTGCACCGCCGGCAGTTCGTCGGGACAGGCGAGGTGCACGCGGCGCCGCGTCTCGTCGCCGAACTCGTCGATCAGGTTCAGGGTGAGCTGGCGCAGATCCACCGTGGCGACGTCGGTCATCCAGCAGCCGGTGACCATCCGGTCCTCCGCCTCGCAGGCCTGCAGCATGGCATCCATCCGCCGCACCGAGCCGTCGATGCGCTGGTAACGGCGCAGGCGCTGCTCCTCGGGCGCCGGGTCGAACAGGCGCAGCGACTGCAGTGCGGCGGAGATCACCGAGATGGGCGTGCGCAGTTCGTGCGCGATCATCGATAGGAAGCGCCCTTGGTCGTCGCGGATCGTACGCTCCCGCTCGGCTTCGTCGAGCGCCTGCTGACGCAGGCGGTTGGCCTCGGCGACCCGAAGATGGATGCTGAAGTTGAACAGCAGGAAATAGATCAGCGCCAGCAGCTGGGCGCCGTTCAGCATCCAGAGATGGAACGGCCCGAGGCCGAGCAGGCCGACGAGGTTGATCCCGCCGAATACGGCGTAAAGCGAAAAGGCGGCGAGGTTGACCCACCCGCGCACGCCGTTCCCGCGCAGCATCCAGGGCCCCAGCCAGAGCAGCGCGCCGTTGGTGACGAGCGACAGGAAGATCAGGACGGCGGCGGCGTAGGTGTACAAGCCGAGCGGAACGCTGAGCGCCGTCACCAGTCCGAACAGGCCGCACAGGCGGAAGACCCGGCTCGTGCGCGGATGCGACAGGGGCAGCTGGAGCAGGAGATCGATGAAGAAGAAGGCGACCGCCGCATTGAGCCCGCCCAGCACGCCGACCAGCATCCCGATGACCTCGCCCCCCTCGGGGAAAAGGTACTGCGCGGTGAAGCCGTTTATCGTGGCGGCCAGGCATTGCTGCAGCAGGATCATGCCGCCGAAGTAAAGATGCAGGGGTTCGCGGATGAACGCCCAGGTCAGCAGGCTGAGCAGGGCCGTCGCCAGCAGCAGGCCGGACTGGAGACCGAAAAACAGATACTCGCGCTGCACCGCCGCCGCGTAGTACGGGCTTTGCCACAGATGCAGGACGGCCGCCTGCGTGCTCGTCGTGCGCACCCGCAGATAGTAGGTGGCCGATCCGGCAGGGACGTCGAGCTTGAAGACGAAGCCGCGGTACTCGACCTCGCGCGCCGTAAACGGCAGAAGGTCGCCGGCGATGCGCTCTCGCATCCCGCCCCGGCCGTCCGGCTCGTACAGCCGCAGGTCGTCGAGATAGCTCGGCAGCACTTCGAGCAGCCAGCTCGAGGGCTGGTCCGCCGGGCGCTCCAGGGTGAACCTGAGCCAGTGGGCCTGCGTTCCGTAACCGGCCCCGAGATTGCCCGGCAGTTGAACGAACTCGCCCGCCCGTGCCGGATCGGCCACCGCGTCGATCCCCAGGCTTGCCCCCGGATCCACGAGCACCGACAAGGCGCCGTCGCCGAGAAAGATCTTGCGTTCGCCCGCCGTCAGGTGGACCGCCCGCCCCGCCGCCCCCGCGTCGCCGACGATGGGCAACACGAGCAGAAGCAGGAAGAGATAGGCGGTCAGCTTGCGCATGGGGCGGGAGAATAAACGCAAACGACATCCGTAGACGAGAGCGCGGCAGCCAAATTTTCACGAAAGCGGGCGCGCGTCGCGGCCGGCAGGCTTTCGGGACTTGACGCGCGCGCCCGACTCCGGCCCGCCGGGGCAAACCGGCGTGCGTGTTAGCATCCGGGTCGAAGCCGCACCGGCATGAGCGCCCGCCGCGCGCGTCCAACGCCCCGGCGCGCACCGGCCGGCGCTGAAAACAAAGGGAAAAACCGGGATGGGAACACGAAAAACGCAAAAGCTCGGGGCAACAAAAAAGCGCCCCGAAAGGCGCTTGTTTGTTGAATGCTTGGCGGAGAGGGTGGGATTCGAACCCACGGTACCTTGCAGTACGCCTGATTTCGAGTCAGGTACATTCGACCACTCTGCCACCTCTCCGTCGGGGCCGAATTCTAGCACAAGTTAAAATAAGCGATGCGCTGGTTTTTCCATTTATTTCTTGTCGTGCTGTTGACCGCCTGCGGCGAACGCAGCGTGCCGCCCGTGCACACCGCCAAGGAACTCGTGGTACTGACCCGCAGCGGCCCGACCACCTACGCGACCGACGATACGCAGACAGCGGTCGGCTTCGAGCACGACCTCGTCACGCTGTTCGCCGAAGAACTCGAACTGAAGGTGCGCTTCGTCGTCGCCGCGAGCGACGCCGACATCGTGCGCCGCCTGAAGGCGCAGCAGGCGCACATGGCCGCGGCCTGGCTGACGCCGGACGACGACCCGGAGCTGCGCCGGGCGGCGCCCTACATGATGAGCAGCAATATCCTGGCCACGCACGAAGCATCGCTGCCGATCACCGAGATCGGACGGCTCGCCGGACGCACCGTCCATGTCGTCGCCGGCTCGCAGCAGGCCGCCGCCTTGCGCGAGGTCCAGGCGAGCGTTCCCGACCTGCACATCGTGGACCGCAGCGAGGAGGACGAACTGGGCTTGCTGGAGGGCGTCGCCGCGCAGCGCTTCGACGCCGCGCTGGTCGATCAGGCGGTGTTCGACATCGCCAGCAACTACTACCCCGAGTTGCAGGGCACGCTGGAGATCGGCAAGCCGCAGCCGGTTGTCTGGATGTTCCCGGCGGACGGCGACCCGAGCCTGGTTGACCGGGCCGACGCCTTCATCGCCCGCATCCAGCAGGACGGCACGCTGGCGCGCCTGAAGGACCGCTATTTCGGGCACGTCGAGCGCCTCGACCAGAGCGACGTCGTCGCTTTCATCGAACGCATCCGCAGCGTGCTGCCGCAGTACCGCCCGCTGTTCCAGACGGCGCAGGCGAGCACCGGCATCGACTGGCGCCTGCTCGCCGCCCTCGCCTATCAGGAATCGCAGTGGAATCCGCTGGCGACCAGCCCGACCGGGGTGCGCGGCATGATGATGCTGACCGAGGACACCGCCGACCATCTTCGCGTGAGCAACCGGCTCGACCCGCAGCAGAGCATCCGCGCCGGCGCGCGCTATCTCGGCGACCTGCGCGACGCGCTGCCGGACAGCGTGCGCGAACCCGACCGCCTGTGGCTGGCGCTCGCCGCCTACAACCTCGGCATGGGCCACCTGAACGGCGGACGCGCCATCGCCGAGAGCCTCAAGGCCAACCCGGATTCCTGGTACGAAATGAAGAAGGTGCTGCCGCTGCTTTCGCGCCCGCAGTACTACAAGCGCCTGAAATCGGGCAAGGCACGCGGCGGCGAGGCGGTGATCCTGGTCGAGAACATCCGCATCTACGCGGACATCCTGAAGCGCTACGAGGCGCCGCACCTGCCGCCCGAACGCTCGGCCAAGGCCGGCGAAACGGCCCGCAAGAGCGGCGCCGGCAAGGCGAAAAAACCAGCCCCGGCCAGCCCGGCAATCTCTGCAAAGCCGGGCGCGCAGGGAACACCGGAGAAGCGCGTCGCGCCTCAGCCGGAAAAGCGCGTCGCGCCTCAGGCCGCGGCGATGCGCTCCAGCCCGCCCAAATAGGGGCGCAGCGCGACCGGCACCGTGATGCTGCCGTCGGCGTTCTGGAAATTCTCGAGGATCGCGACCAGCGTGCGGCCGACCGCGAGACCGGAGCCGTTCAGCGTGTGCACGAGTTCGGGCTTGTTCTTCTCGTTGCGGTAGCGCGCCTGCATGCGCCGCGCCTGGAAGGACTCGAAGGTCGAGCACGAGGAAATCTCGCGGTAGGTGTTCTGCGCCGGCAGCCAGACTTCGAGGTCGTAGGTCTTGGCCGCCGAAAAGCCCATGTCGCCGGTGCACAGCGTGACGCGGCGGTACGGCAGTTCGAGCCTTTCGAGAATGGTTTCGGCATGGCGCGTCAGTTCCTCGTGCGCCTCGATCGATTTTTCCGGCGCGACGATCTGCACTAGCTCGACCTTGTCGAACTGGTGCTGGCGGATCATGCCGCGCGTGTCGCGCCCATAGGAGCCGGCCTCCGAACGGAAGCACGGCGTGTGGCAGACGAACTTGAGCGGCAGCGCATCGCCGGCGAGGATTTCGTCGCGCACGATGTTGGTCACCGGCACTTCGGCGGTCGGGATCAGGTACAGCGGATCGGCGTCGGCGCGCAGAATCTTGAACAGGTCTTCCTCGAACTTCGGCAGCTGGCCGGTCCCGAACAGACTGGCGGCGTTCACGAGATACGGCGCATAGACTTCGGTATAACCGTGCTCCTGCGTGTGCGTGTCGAGCATGAACTGGGCGAGCGCGCGGTGCAGGCGGGCGAGCGGCCCCTTGAGCAGCGAGAAGCGCGCGCCGGCGATCTTGGCGGCGGTGGCGAAATCGAGCTGGCCGAGCGCTTCGCCGAGATCGACGTGGTCCTTGACCGGAAAGGCGTAGCTGGCCGGCGTTCCCCAGCGCTTGACCTCGACGTTGTCGGCCTCCGACCTGCCGGCCGGGACGCTCTCGTGCGGCAGGTTGGGGATGGTCGCGACGAAGGCGTCGAACTCGCCGAGCAGCGTCCCGAGACGGGCTTCGTTGGCCTCCAGTTCGTCCTTCAGCGCGGCGACCTGCGCCAGAACGTCCGAGGCGTCCTCGCCCTTGCCCTTGAGCATGCCGATCTGCTTCGAAAGGCTGTTGCGCGCGGCCTGCAGTTCCTGCGTGCGCGTCTGCAGCGTCTTGCGCTCGTTCTCGAGCTTCTGGAAGGTCGCGCTGTCCAGCGTGAAGCCGCGCGCGGCGAGGCGTTCGGCGACGGCGTCGAGGTTGTTGCGCAGCAGTTGGATGTCGAGCATGGTCAGTCCTTGGAGTTTTTCGATTTGTTTCTGGCGTCGCGGTCGAGTTCGCGCAGGTGGGCGAGCTTTTCGCCGATCTTGATTTCGAGGCCGCGCTCGACCGGCCGGTACCAGTCGGCCGGCGCCATGCCGTCGGGGAAGTAGCTCTCGCCGGCGGCGTAGCCTTCGGCCTCGTCGTGCGCGTAGCGGTAGTCCTTGCCGAAGCCGAGGTCCTTCATCAGGCGCGTCGGCGCGTTGCGCAGATGGACCGGCACCGGCCGCGAACCGTCCTTGGCGATGAAGGCGCGCGCGTCATTATACGCGACGTAGGCGGCGTTCGATTTGGCGGCCATCGCTAGGTAGATCACGGCTTGCCCGAGCGCCAGTTCGCCTTCGGGTGAGCCGAGGCGTTCGTAGGTTTCGGCCGCGTCGAGCGCCATCCGCGCGCCGCGCGGATCGGCCAGGCCGATGTCTTCCCAGGCCATGCGCACGATGCGCCGCGCCAGATAGCGCGGGTCGGCGCCGCCGTCGAGCATGCGGCAGAACCAGTACAGCGCGGCGTCCGGGTTGGAGCCGCGCACCGATTTGTGGAGCGCCGAAATCTGGTCGTAGAAGGCGTCGCCGCCCTTGTCGAAGCGGCGCAGGTTCTGCGCCAGCGTATTGTCGATGAAGGCGCCGTCAATCTTGCCGATCTCCGAGGTCGCGGCGGCCGTGCGCGTCTGTTCGAGCAGATTGATCAGGCGCCGCGCGTCGCCGTCGGCCAGCCCGATCAGGCGCGCGCGCGCGTCCTCGTCGAACTCGAGCCCCTGCAGCGCCTGGCTGCAGGCGCGCGCGAAGAGCTGCCCCATCTCGTCTTCCGAGAGCGACTGCAGGACGTAGACCGAGGCGCGCGAAAGGAGCGCCGAATTGACCTCGAACGACGGGTTCTCGGTGGTCGCGCCGACAAAGGTCAGCAGGCCGCCTTCGACGTAGGGCAGGAAGGCGTCCTGCTGCGCCTTGTTGAAGCGGTGCACTTCGTCGACGAAGAGGATGGTGCGGCGGCCGTTCTGCGCGCGCGTCACCTCGGCGCGCGCGACCGCTTCGCGGATGTCCTTGACGCCGGAGAAGACCGCCGAGAGCGCGATGAACTCGGCGTCGAAAGCGTCGGCCATCAGGCGCGCCAGCGTCGTCTTGCCGACGCCGGGCGGCCCCCAGAGGATCAGCGAATGCAGCTTGCGCGCTTCAAACGCGAGGCGCAGCGGCTTTCCGGGACCGAGCAGGTGCTGCTGGCCGATCACCTCGTCCAGCGTTTTCGGGCGCAGCGCCTCGGCGAGAGGAACCTCGGGCGGCGTGGAGAAAAGGTCGCTCACCGGAAATCATTCACCGATCACGTCGGCGCCGGCCGGCGGCGTGAAGCGGAAGAGCGCCGGCGCGAGCTGCGGATTGCGCTCGAGTTTGGCGAAGAGCAGCGAGGTCGTCTGCCCGAAGTTGTCGAACAGCTCCATCGCCTTCAGCTCGTTGCCGGCAAAGCCGAGGCGCACTTTTTCGAAGCCGCTGTCCGGCGTCTTGGGAAGCGCCTCGACCCACTCGTAGCCTTCGCTCTCGCCGCCTTCGCGCAGGGTGAAGTTCTTCTCCAGGGTGTTGTCGCCGGCAAGCAGCGCCGCCGGCGTGCCGCCAAGCGCGGCGCCGACCTTGCGCACCGTCACCTGGCGCAGTTCGGGATCGTAGATCCAGACCTTCTCGCCGTCGCCGACCAGCAGCTGGCTGTAGGGCTTCTCGATCTGCCAGCGGAACTTGCCGGGGCGCGCGAACATCATGACGCCGGTCGACTGCTGCGGCTTGCGGCCGTTCTTGGCGACGACGATCTGCGCGAAATCGGCGCGCAGCGTCTTCGTCGTATCGAGAAAACGGTGCAGCTTGTCGATGCCGCCGGCGTGCACGAACTGGGCGGCGAGCAGACAGCCCGCCGCGAAAACGAAACGCCGCATCAGTTTTCCTCCTTGCGCGCCAGCACTTCGCGGCCGCCGCGTCCATCCATCGCCGAGACCAGCCCGGCCTTTTCCATCGCTTCGATGAGGCGCGCGGAACGGTTGTAGCCGATGCGCAGATGGCGCTGCACGAGCGAGATCGACGCGCGGCGGTTCTTCAGCACGACCTCGACGGCCTGGTCGTAGAGCGGATCGGATTCGGCGTCGCCGCCTTCGCCGTCGCCGCCGCCACCTTCCTCGTCGTCGCCGCCGGCGCCGGTCAGCACGCCCTCGACGTAGTCCGGCGCGCCGGCCTTCTTCAGGTAATCGACGACGTGGTGCACTTCCTCGTCGGCGACGAAGGCGCCGTGCACGCGCGTCGGATAGCCGGTGCCCGGCGCCAGGTAGAGCATGTCGCCCTGGCCGAGCAGCGCCTCGGCGCCCATCTGGTCGAGAATCGTGCGCGAGTCGATCTTCGACGACACCTGGAAGGAGATGCGCGTCGGGATGTTGGCCTTGATCAGGCCGGTGATCACGTCGACCGACGGGCGCTGCGTCGCCAGCACGAGGTGGATGCCCGACGCGCGCGCTTTCTGCGCGAGGCGCGCGATCAGTTCCTCGACCTTCTTGCCGGCGACCATCATCAGGTCGGCCAGTTCGTCGATGACGACGACGATGTGCGGCATTGTCAGCAGCGGCTCGGGCGTTTCCGGCGTCAGCGACAGCGGATTGGGCAGCTTTTCGCCGACCTTCTCGGCGTCCTTGATGCGGTGGTTGAGGCCGGCGATGTTGCGCACGCCCATCGCCGACATCAGCTTGTAGCGCTTCTCCATCTCGGCGACGCACCACGACAGCGCGTTGGCCGCCTGCTTCATGTCGACGACGACCGGCGCCAGCAGGTGCGGGATGCCTTCGTAGATCGACAGTTCGAGCATCTTGGGATCGACCAGGATGAGGCGCACCTTCTCCGGCTCGGATTTATAGAGCAGCGACAGGATCATCGCGTTGATGCCGACCGACTTGCCCGAACCGGTGGTGCCGGCGACCAGCACGTGCGGCATCTTGCCGAGGTCGGCGACCACCGGCTGGCCGCCGATGTCCTTGCCGAGCGTGACGGTGAGCGGCGACGCCATGTCGTGGTAGGCCTTGCTCGAAATGATTTCCGAGAGGCGCACCGTCTGCCGCTTCGGGTTGGGCAGTTCGAGCGCCATGCACGATTTGCCGGGCACCGTTTCGACGACGCGGATCGACACCAGCGACAGCGCGCGCGCCAGATCCTTGGCCAGATTGACGATCTGCGAGCCCTTCACGCCGACCGCCGGTTCGATCTCGTAGCGCGTGATGACCGGCCCCGGATAGGCCGCCAGCACCTGCACCTGGACGCCGAAATCGGCGAGCTTGCGTTCGATCAGACGGGACGTGAATTCGAGGGTTTCCGCGCTCACCGTGTCGGTCTGCGCCGGCGCCGGTTCGAGCAGGTGCAGCGGCGGCAGGAGGCCGCCCTCGACCGCCTCGGGGAAGAGCGGCGTCTGCCGCTCGCGCTCGATGCGCTTCTCGACCTTGGCGGGCGGCGGCGCGATCGGCTCGGGGCGTTCGATGATGATCGGCTCGTGCGTCTCGACGCGCTTCTTCTCGACTTCGACGACGGCCTCGCGCTCGCGCGCGATTTCGCGGCCGATGCGCCGGTCCTGCCAGCGTTCGACCGCATTGCGCGCGCCGCCCCAGCTCACCTCGAGCAGGGCGCCGAAGCGCTCGGCCGCGGTGATCCACGAGATGCCGGAGAAAACGCTCCAGCCGAGGGCGAGCGCGGCAAGCAGGAAGAGCGTCGCGCCGGTATAGCCGAGGAAGCGGACGGCCAGCGCGCCGAGCTCGATGCCGAGCATGCCGCCCGGCGCCAGCGGCAAGGCCGCCTTGAGCGTGTAGAAGCGCAGCGCCTCGAGGCTGCTGCTGGCGACCAGGACGACGAGGAAACCGGCCAGCGCGATGAAGAGCGGTCGGCGGTCGGCCGTGCGCAGACCGTCGAGCCGGCGATAGCCCCACCAGACGAGGGCGACGAAGAGGACGATCCACCACCAGGCGGAAAGGCCGAACAGGTAGAGCATCAGATCGGCCAGCCAGGCGCCGGCGCGGCCGGCCGGATTGTGCAGGGCGCCGGTCTGCACCGCGTGCGACCAGCCCGGATCGGCCCGGTGGTAGCCCGAGAGGGCGAGCGCGAGAAAGCCGGCGAGCGCGACGAGCGCCAGCCAGCGCGATTCCTGCAACAGGACGGCGATCTTCTCGGGAAGCGGGCTGGAGGAATCAGCCTTGGCGGTGGATTTATGCAGCAGGGCCATCAGTAGAACCGGGACAAAACGCGATTATAGCCGGCAACGCCGGACGCGCCGGCGCGCGCGCGGAAAAGTCGGCGCGCGGCGCGCCTCAGTCCTGCTTGAGGACAATGCGCCCCTCTTCGACGCGGATATAACCGCTCGTCTCGAGGTCCTTCATGACCCGGCTGACCATCTCGCGCGAGGCGCCGATCATCTTCGCCATGTCCTGCTTGGTCAGCTTGCGCCGGACCACGCGACGGCCGCCCTCGACTTCGGAGAATTCGAGCAGCAGCTTGGCGACCCGGCCGTAGAGGTCCATCAGCGCCAGGCTTTCGATCTTGCGGTCGGCATCGCGCAGGCGATGCACGAGGCTCTTCATGATGTTCAGGCAGAGATCGAAATTGTCGGCCAGGCAACGCGTGAAATCGTTCTTGCCGATCACCAGCAGTTCGCACGCTTCGTTGGCCACCACGTCGGCCGAGCGCGGGCTGCCGTCGATCAGGCCCATCTCGCCGAAGAACTCGCCCGGGCCGAGCAGCGTGATGATGACTTCGCGCCCCTCTTCGTCGCTGTTCAGCACCTTGGCGCTGCCGCTGACGATCACGTAGAGAGAATCGGTGCTGTCGCCGGAATGGACGATCGTCGTATGGCGCGCCACCTTGCGGTGCAGCGCCACTTTCGCGATCTGCTCGAGCTGCGTGTCGGGCACCCCGGCAAACATCGGGATGCTGTGCAGCATGACCAGACTCGGCCCTTTCTTACCCAGTTCCTTTTCCGTATGCATGGGGTCTTCTTTCTCTCGATGAAGTTATTTTTTTCAATGGCTTGCGAATCGATTATAAGTCACTTTCCAGGATTGAAAAGGGAACTCCGCGGCGAAGATCGACTCCCAGACGGTTATAATTTTCCTTTACCCACTGACAGAGCGAACGAACATGACCCAAGCGACCCGCCACTGCCGCCTGCTGATCCTCGGTTCCGGCCCCGCCGGCTACACCGCCGCCGTTTATGCCGCGCGCGCCAATCTCAAGCCGGTGCTGATCACCGGCATGGCGCAGGGCGGTCAGCTGATGACGACCACCGACGTGGACAACTGGCCGGCCGACGCGCAGGGCGTGCAGGGTCCGGAACTGATGCAGCGCTTCGAGGAGCACGCGCGCCGCTTCGAAACCGAGATGATCTTCGACCACATCCATACGGCGAAGCTGACCGAGCGCCCGTTCACGCTGATCGGCGACGCCGGCACCTACACCTGCGACGCGCTGATCATCGCCACCGGCGCCTCCGCCCAGTACCTCGGCCTGCCCTCGGAAGAAGCCTTCTCCGGGCGCGGCGTGTCGGCCTGCGCCACCTGCGACGGCTTCTTCTACCGCAACCAGGAAGTCGCCGTGGTCGGCGGCGGCAACACCGCCGTCGAGGAAGCGCTCTACCTCGCCAACATCGCCAGCCACGTCACCGTCGTGCATCGCCGCGACAAGTTCCGCTCCGAGAAAATCCTGCAGGACAAACTGTTCGAAAAGGAAAAGGCCGGCAAGGTCACCATCCGCTGGAATTCGGTCGTCGACGAAGTGCTCGGCGACAAGACCGGCGTCACCGGCCTGCGGATCAAGCCGCGCGACGGCGGCCCGAGCGAGGATCTGGCGCTGACCGGCGTTTTCATCGCCATCGGCCACAAGCCGAACACCGACCTGTTCACCGGCCAGCTCGAGATGGAGGGCGGCTACCTGATCACGCAGAGCGGCCGCAACGGCAACGCGACGCAGACCTCGATCCCCGGCGTCTTCGCCGCCGGCGACGTGCAGGACCACATCTACCGCCAGGCCTGCACCTCGGCCGGCACCGGCTGCATGGCCGCGCTCGACGCCGAGCGCTACCTCGACAGCCTCGCCAGCTAAGGGCGCCCACGGCCCGGAGCGCGCCGACCGGCGCCTTCCGGGCCGGCCCCCGGCCTTGCCGCCATGCCTCCGCGGCACCCGCCCGCCCCGCCCCCGCACGCTCCGGAAGATCCGGACGATCTCGCCGCCTTTCGCGCGGCGGTCGCCGACGCCAGACCCCTGCGCCAGAGCAACCGTTTCGTCCACGAAGCGGCCAAGCCCCGCCCGCACCCGCGCCAGCGCGAAATCGACGAAGCCGCGGCAATCGTCGAATCGCTGCACGGCCCGCTCGCCATCGACGACCTGCTCGGCCTCGACGACGCCGACTCCTTCGCGCGCGCCGGCCTGCCGCGTACCGTGCTGCGCGACCTGCGGCGCGGCCGCTGGTCGATCCAGAAGCACGTCGACCTGCACGGCATGAACCGCCACGAGGCCCACGCCGCAGTCAGCGTCTTCCTCGCCGAAGCGCTCGCCGAGGGCAAGCGCTGCCTGCGCATCGTGCACGGGCGCGGCCACGGTTCGCCGGGCCGCACCGGCATCCTGCGCCAGCTCGTCAAGGCCTGGCTGACGCGCAGCAAGGACGTGCTCGCCTTCTGCCACGCGCCGCCGCGCGACGGCGGCGAAGGCGCACTGTGGGTCTTGCTGCGCGGCCCGTCCGGCCGCTGAACGCGGCCGCGACGCCCGCCGCGCGCTAAACCGCCTCACTCCGACCCGGGCCTCGCCCGACGGCGGCGCGTTCGAGTTCCCGAACGCGCCGCGGCGCCGGCATTCGGAAAACCGTTTCCCGCGCTCCTCTTCGATTCCGGACACATCGCAAAAAGCCCTTGCGCATCATGCGCTTGCACGGAAGCGGGGCGCGCCCCTCCGCCTGGCACGGGAAATGCGATACCCGGGGCAGTTCAATCGCCCGCCCCTGCCCGATGCCGCCCCGCGGACGGCGCCCCGGGGACACGCCGGGCGACCGCGGAACTCAACTTTGCACGGGAGCTCGCAAGATGAAGCGCATCAAATTCACCACCTGGATCCTGATCGCCATGGTCCTCGGCGTTCTGGTCGGCTACCTATGCCACGCCCAGGCGCCGAGCCCCGAGGCGGCGAAGGAAATCGCCGGCTATTTCAGCATCGTCACCGACATCTTCCTGCGCCTGATCAAGATGATCATCGCCCCGCTCGTCTTCGCGACCATCGTCGGCGGCATCGCCGGCATGGGCAACGCCAAGGAAGTCGGCCGCATCGGGCTCAAGGCGCTGGCCTGGTTCCTCAGCGCCTCCTTCGTCTCGCTGCTGCTCGGCCTGATCCTCGCCGACCTGTTCCAGCCCGGCGTCGGCCTCAACCTGCCGCTCCCCGACGCGGGCGCCGCGACCCACCTGAAGACCGGCGCGCTCAATCTGAAGGACTTCGTCGCGCAGATCTTCCCGAAGAGCTTCTTCGACGCGATGGCCCAGAACGCCATCCTGCAAATTCTCGTCTTCGCCATCTTCTTCGGCTTCGCCCTCGCCTCGATCCGCGACGAAACGGCGAACACCATGGTGCGCATGATCGACGACCTGACCAAGGCGATGCTACGCGTCACCGACTACGTGATGCGCTTCGCGCCCTTCGCCATCTTCGCCGCGATCGCCGCCGCGATCACCGTGCAGGGCCTCGGCGTGCTCGTCACCTACGGCAGGTTCATGGGCAGCTTCTACGCCGCGCTGCTGGTCCTCTGGGGCGTGCTGATCCTCGGCGGCTTCCTCTTCCTCGGCAAGAGCACCTTCCGCCTGCTGCGCCTGATCCGCGAGCCGATGGTCCTCGCCTTCTCGACCGCCAGCAGCGAATCCGCCTATCCGCGCACCATGGCGCAGCTCGAGAAATTCGGCGTGCGCGACAAGGTCACCGGGCTGGTGCTGCCGCTCGGCTACTCGTTCAACCTCGACGGCTCGATGATCTACATGACCTTCGCCGCGCTGTTCATCGCCCAGGTCTACGGCGTCGAGCTCAGCCTGTCGCAGCAGATCACCATGCTGCTCGTGCTGATGGTGTCGAGCAAGGGCATCGCCGGCGTGCCGCGCGCCTCGCTGGTCGTGATCGCCGCCGTCCTGCCGATGTACGGCCTGCCGGAAGCCGGCCTGCTGCTGATCATGGGCGTCGACCACTTCCTCGACATGGGCCGCTCGGCGACCAACGTCCTCGGCAACAGCCTGGCCACCGCCGTCGTCGCCCGCCTCGAAGGCGAACTCACGCCCCAGGGGGAAGAGGACGCGGAACCGGATGCAGCGGCGGAGAGCGCCCTGCCCGAGCTCGCCGCCCCGGCGCTGGCGGCGAAGAACGCCGCCTGAGCGGCGCAAAACCCACTCCGGTGAACGCAAAAGGAAAGTCCATGCCTCCGAAACTGCTTCCCGCCTTCGTTGCCGGCGCGCTCGCGCTGTGCGCCGGCCTCGCCCAGGCGGAAACCATGAACACCCTCGAACGGATCAGGAAGAGCGGCAGCATCGCGCTCGGCCACCGCGAATCGTCGATTCCTTTCTCCTACGTCGACGACCGCAATCAGGTCGTCGGCTACTCGCACGACATCGCCCTGAAGATCCTCGACGCCGTGCGCAGCGAGCTGCAGCTGCCCGAGCTGAAGGTGCGCCTCGTTTCCTTCCCGCCGCTCACCCGTCTGCCGATGGTGCAGAACGGCATGATCGACCTCGAATGCGGATCGACCTCGCTCAACGGCGAGCGCGCGCGCCAGGTCGCCTTTTCCGCGCCGATCTTCGTCATCAACACGCGCCTGATGACGCGCGCCGACGGCGGCATCCGCGACTTCGCCGACCTCGCCGGCAAGAACGTCGTCACCACCGCCGGCACCACCTCGGAACGCCTGCTGCGCAACCTGAACGTCGAACGCCAGCTGGACATGCGCCTGATTTCGGCGCGCGATCACGGCGAAAGCTTCCTGCAACTGGAGAGCGGGCGCGTCGTCGCCTTCGTGATGGACGACATGCTGCTCTACGGCGAACGCGCCAAGGCACGCAAGCCGCAGGACTGGGCCGTGGTCGGCACGCCGCTCTCGCAGGAAGCCTACGCCTGCACGCTGCGCAAGGACGACCCGGCGTTCAAGGCGCTGGTCGACCGGACGATCGGCGGCCTGATGCAGTCCGGCGAGATCAACGAGATCTACCGCAAGTGGTTCATGCAACCGATCCCGCCGAAATCCCTGAACCTCAACTTCCCGGCGTCGGACGCGAACCGGGCGCTCTTCCGCGCGGCGGACGCCACTCCGGCGCATTAGAGGCGTTCCGGAGGATTCGCGGAGCGCGACCTTGCGCCAAAGAAAAAGCCCGACCGTCCCGGTCGGGCTTTTTCTTTGGGCGGGCCGGAACGGAGGCGCCGCGGCGGCGGGGAACGCGCTCAGACGGCGGCTTCGCCCGTTTCTCCGGTGCGGATGCGCACGACCTGCTCGACCGGCGTCACGAAGATCTTGCCGTCGCCGATCTTGCCGGTGTGCGCGGCCTTGATGATCGCCTCGATGGCGGGTTCCACGGCGTCGTCGGCGACGACGATCTCGAGCTTGATCTTGGGCAGGAAGTCGACGACGTACTCGGCGCCGCGGTACAGCTCGGTGTGCCCTTTCTGGCGGCCGAAACCCTTGACCTCGGTGACCGTCAGACCGGTCACGCCGATTTCCGACAGGGCTTCGCGCACCTCATCGAGCTTGAAGGGCTTGATGACGGCTTCGATTTTTTTCATTGCAGGATCTCCGGAAAATTTCGTCGCATCGTAACAGAAGTAACAGAAAGCGCTCGGCGCTTTCGCCTCAGAAGGCGTCGCGGTAGCGGTTGGTGATCGGGTAGCGCCAGTCCTTGCCGAATCCGCGCTGCGTGACGCGAATGCCGACCGGCGCCTGGCGCCGCTTGTACTCGCTGATGCGCAGCAGGCGCACGACGCGCCGCACGTCGGCCTCGGCATAGCCCTGCGCGATGATCTCGCGCGGCGACAGATCGTTCTCCATGTAGGCCTCGACGATGGCGTCGAGCACCTCGTAGGGCGGCAGGCTGTCCTGGTCGGTCTGGTCCGGCTTCAGCTCGGCCGACGGCGCGCGCGTGATGATGCGCTCGGGAATCGCCGCCGAGACGGTGTTGCGCCAGCGCGAAATCCGGTAAACCAGGGTCTTGGCAATGTCCTTGATCACCGCGAAGCCGCCGGCCATGTCGCCGTACAGCGTGCAGTAGCCGACCGCCATCTCGGACTTGTTGCCGGTCGTCAGGACCAGCGCCCCGGTCTTGTTCGAGAGCGCCATCAGGATCATGCCGCGGATGCGCGCCTGCAGGTTTTCCTCGGTGGTGTCGGCCGGCAGACCGGCGAACTCCTGCGCGAGCAGCGCGGCGAAGGTGTCCATCGCCGGCGCGATCGGGATCTCGTCGTAGCGCACGCCGAGCGCACGCACCATCGCGCGCGAATCCTCCAGGCTGATTTCCGCCGTGTAGGGCGACGGCATCATCACCGCGCGCACCCGGTCGGCGCCGAGCGCGTCGACCGCGACGCACAGGGTCAGCGCCGAATCGATGCCGCCTGAGAGGCCGATGATGGCACCCGGGAAGCCGTTCTTGCCGAGGTAGTCGCGGACGCCGAGCACCAGCGCGCCGTAGACCTCGGCCTCGAGCGGCTGCGGCGCGGCGATTTCGCCGGACACCGGCTCGCCGCCGACGAAATCGACGATGGCCAGTGCCTCGGCGAACTGCGGCAGCTGGCAGCGCACGACGCCGCGCGAATCGAGCGCAAAGGAACCGCCGTCGAACACCAGTTCGTCCTGCCCGCCGACGAGATTGGCATACACCACCGGCAGACCGGTCGCGTCGATGCGCGCGCGCAGCACCTCGGTGCGCAAGGCCTGCTTGTGCAGGTGGTAGGGCGACGCGTTGAGCACGAGCAGCAGCTCGGCGCCGGCCTCGCGCGCCAGATCGGCGGCGCCGGCCTCCCATACGTCGGCGCAGATATTGACGCCGCAGCGCACGCCCTTGACCTCGATCACGCAGGGCGAGTCGCCGGCGTCGAAATAGCGCTCCTCGTCGAACACCTCGTAATTGGGCAGACGATGCTTGTAATAGGTGACGACGCGGCGCCCGCCTTCGATCAGCGTCGCCGCGTTGTAGCGCCGCCCCTCGCTCGCCTGCGGATGCCCGACGAGCACTGCGATCCCATCGACTTGCGCGGCCAGCGCATCGAGCTCGCGCTCGCAGGCGGCGTAGAAATCCGGACGCAGCAGCAGATCCTCGGGCGGATAGCCGCACAGGGCGAGTTCCGGCGTCAGCAGCAGATCGGCGCCTTGCGCCCGCGCGCGGGCAGCGAAGTCGAGGATGCGCGCCGCGTTGCCGGCGAGGTCGCCGACCGTGGCGTTGATCTGGGCAATGGCAATCTTGAGCGACATGGACGCAACTATAAACCTGTAACGAAAGGGGCGCCCCCGGCGCCCCCAGCAAACGGCCGGCGACCCCGCGGAGTCGCCGCACGACGGCCCGCTCAGAAGGCGGGTTTTTCCTTGGCGGCGTTGTAGCGGTCGACGCCTTCCATGATTTCCTTCTTGGCCTCTTCCTGGCCGAACCAGCCTTCGATCTTGACGAACTTGCCCGGCTCGAGGTCCTTGTAGTGCGCGAAGAAGTGCGAAATCTGGTCGAGGATGATCTGCGGCAGGTCGCGCGGCGTTTCCACGCTGCGGTACATCGGCGTCAGCTTGTCGACCGGCACGGCGAGCAGCTTGGCGTCGGCGCCAGCTTCGTCGGTCATCGCCAGCATGCCGATTGGGCGGCAGCGCACGACGACGCCGGGCGGCAGGGCGAACTGGCTGATCACCAGCACGTCGACCGGGTCGCCGTCGCCGGCGATGGTGTGCGGAATGTAGCCGTAGTTGCAGGGATAGAACATGGCCGTGGACATGAAGCGGTCGACGAAGATCGCGCCGCTTTCCTTATCGACCTCGTACTTGACCGGGTCGGCGCGCATCGGGATTTCGATGACGACGTTGAAATCGTTAGGCAGGGATTTTCCGGAGGGGACGCGATCGAGGGCCATTCTTATCTCTCTAGGTTTGCGAAAACCGTAATTATAGCGTTCTATCGCCCGCGCTTTCATCCTTGACAGCATCATTCCCGCACGCGCTTGACGAAATTTTGCGCTACCACTATAGTGATAACCATTCTCATTAACAAACCTCATTTCCCGGAACATCCATGCACACGCCACCCCCGAGGCCCAATCCGGAACCCCTCCCTCCCGCCGTCGAACCCGTGCCGCGCATCGACAGCAGCCAGCTGTTGCGCGGCGGGCGCACCGTCGAGATCGACCACGCCGGCCAGCGCTACACCTTGCGCCTGACCCGCGAAAACAAGTTGATCCTCACCAAGTAGGCCGTTCCCGCACGCAGCGCCCGCAACACCCGTAGCACCCCGCAACACCCACTGCCGCCAGCCAGCTCCGCAAGCGCCCGCCAGCCAGTCCCGTTCCCGATTCGCTCAGCAGCGACAAACCTGCGAGCGGACGCGCGAACCCGGCGCCATCCCGGCCCCGAGAAGGACATCCAGGACCGCAGCACCCGCAGCACCGCCGGACTTCGTTTCCGTCCGGCCCCGTACCGACGTACCGACCGCAGCGTAAGCGCGCTCGAACGCCAGCCAGGGAGCCGTTTATCCGGCCTACCCAGCCAGCAAGAAAACAACGACTCATTTCTTGGAGGCTGGAAGATGTACCCATGCAAAAAGCGGAGCCTGGCCCTGCTCGTCGCGGCCCTCTGCAACACGGCTTTGGCCAATGAAGGCGGTACGCTGAAGGACGTCGTCGTCACCGCGACGCGCAGCGCGACCGAAATCGAACAGATCCCGGCGACCGTCACCAGCGTCGACCGCAAGGCACTCGACCGCGCCCTGCCGACCGACGAAGCCGACCTCTTCCGGGGCGAGAGCGACATCGCTTTCGCGCGCGACCTGCGCCGGCACGGTGCGACGCGCGTCAATATCCGCGGCATCGAGGACAACCGCGTCGTGCAGATGATCGACGGCGTGCGCATGAGCGATTACTACTTCGGCGGCGGCCCGACCAATTTCACGATGAGCACCTCGCCGGGCGCGATGCCGGACTTCCTCAAGCGCGTCGAGATCGTGCGCGGCGCGGCGTCCAGCCTGTACGGCTCGGACGCCATCGGCGGCGTCGTCGGCTACATCACGCTCGATCCGTCCGACATCCTGCAGGACGGCGCCAGGCAAGGCGCGCGTCTGCGCTTCGGCTACAACGGCGCCAACGAAGGCTTCAGCCAGACCATCCTCGGCGCCCTGCGCGGCGAAGCGACGGAACTGCTGCTCGGCTACAGCCACGCCAGCGGCAAGGAGTTCGACAACAAGGGCAGCGTCGATACCGTCGCCCCCAACCGCAGCCGGCCCAACAAGATCAGGACCGAGGATCAGGGCGCGCTAGCCAAGCTGATCCTGCGCCCGGCCGCCGGCCACAAGCTGAGCGCCACGCTCGAAGGCCGCGACCAGTCGAGCGAGAGCGACGTCCTCCGGCTGAGCGGCGCGTTGCCGAAGATGACCTGGGTGCGCGGCGACGACAACGCGCGCCGCCTGCGCGGCAGCTTCGAGTGGGAGCACACGCCGGCCGACGCGGCGCTCTACGACCGCCTGACCGCCCGCGTCCATTACCAGGATTCGGAAACCCGCAACTACAACTACCAGCGCCGCACCAACACGTCGGCGGGTTGCTCGGCCGCCAGCGGCGCCGGCAACAACTGCTACGTCGAAAGCGACTTCAGCGTCGACCAGCAGAACATCGGCGCCAGCCTGCAGCTCGAAAAGACCTTCCAGCACGGCGGCGTCTCCCAGCTCCTGACCTACGGCGCCGACCTCAGCCGCGTGCGGATCGAAGAAATGCGCGATGCGCGCATCTGGAACCTGACCACCGGCACCTTCACCAAGTCGCTGGCGGGCGAAAACTATCCCCTGCGCGATTTCGCCAACGGCACGACGGACACGCTCGGCCTCTTCGTGCAGGACGAAATCAGCGGCCTGGCCGGTGGCAAGCTCACGCTAACGCCAGGCCTGCGCTACGACCGGACCCACCTGAAGCCGGAGATGGACGCGCTGGCGCAGCAGGTCCTGACCCAGATCGGACGCCAGGCCGTCGAGCAGACGCACGGCTCGCTCTCGCCCAAGCTCGGCGCCATCTGGCGCTTCGACCCGGTGGTCTCGGCCTACGGACAGATCGCGCGCGGCTTCCGCGCGCCGAACTACAGCGAGGTCAACGGCACCTTCCGCAACACCGCGCAGATGTACGGCATCACGCCCAACCCGGACCTCAAGCCCGAAACCAGCATCGGCGTCGAACTCGGCCTGCGCATCAACGCCGACAAGCTGCGCAGCCAGTTCAGCGTGTTCGACAACCGCTACAAGGACTTCATCGAAAACGTCCGCTTCTCCTGCCCGGGCAGCGCGAACTGCATTCCCGGCACGGTCTTCACCTACCAGTCGGTCAACCTCAACAAGGTCCGCATCTACGGCGCCGAGGCCCGCGCCAGCTGGGACTTCGCGCCGGGCTGGACGGCCGGCGGCTCGCTCGCCTACGCGCACGGCACCAACGAGCAGACCGGGCAGCCGCTCAACAGCGTCGAACCGATGCGCCTCGCCGCCAACCTCGCGCGCGACTTCGGCACCTGGGGCGCGGAAGGCCGCCTGCGCGCCGCCGCGCGCAAATCGCGGATCGACGACAGCGCGGGAAGCGTCAGCGATCCCAGCTACTTCCGCACGCCGGGCTACGCCGTCACCGATCTCTCGGTGTGGTTGAAGCTCGACCGCAAGGCGCAGGTCACGGTCGCGCTGAACAACGTCTTCGACAAGAAATACTGGCTGTGGAGCGACATCCGCCAGGCCGACGGCCTCACCCCGCTCGGCGTCGATTTCTACAGCCAGCCGGGACGCACGCTGAGCGTCGCCTTCCAGTCCGACTTCTGAGCCTCGAAGTCCATGAAAACCTCCGGCCGCAGCCTTGGCCGGAGGTTTTTCCTAGGAGAAACAATGCCCCGGCCAGACCTCCCCGACGCCACCGCGCTGCTCGCGTCGCTGCTCGCGCAGATGACGCGCTTCTCCTGCCTCGGCTGCCCCCAACTCGCCGCGCACATCAAAAGCGATCTCGCACTGTTCCGAAACTACCCCGACGAAGCCATGCCGCCGGCGCTGAAGCGACTCGCGCGGCGCCTGGAAAAGGAGTGGACGCAGCTTCACGACTCGCTCGTCGACGAGCCGCCCGGCGCCGACCCCGCTCCGCTCTCCCTCCATCCAGCCAGCCAGTCGCTGCATTGAGCCGCCCACCGACCAGCCAAGAAGCCACGATGCCCCTGCCCGAAATCCTGCGCCGCACGCTCGCCGCCTGCGCCACCCTCCTCCTGTTGCTACTCGCCGCCGAAACGCGCGCCGACGGCGCCATCCTCTTCGTCTCGATCAGCCCGGTGCCCGCCGGAAAATTCAAGAAGATCGCCGAAATCGGCGCGGCGCAAGGCTTCCGCGTCGAGCACCGGCAGGCCGAGAAGCTGCCGCCCGAGCAGGACGCCGGCATCTTCAAGGGCTACGACGCCGTCTTCTTCGACGCGCCGCGCGACCACCTGCAGGACGAGCTGCGCGCCCGCCTCGCCAAGGCCCTGCCCGGCCTTGCCGCACCACACATCTGGATGCACGAGCGGAAGCCCACCGCACATGGCTTTCCGGCGCCGCTCGCCGACCGCCTGCACGCCTACTACGTGAACGGCAGCCGCCCGAATTTCGAGAACTTCTTCCGCGCGCTCGCCGCGCAACGCGCCGGCAAGCCGCTCGACGGCGTACCGGCGCCCGTCGTCTTCCCGAAAGCCGCGATCTACCATCCACAGGCGCCCGGCCTCGTCTTCGCCGACCCCGCCGCCTACCTGCGCTGGAAGGGCGTCGACCCGGCGCGCAAGCCGCCGGTCGTCGCCATCGCCGTGCATCAGACCTACGTCGGCAGCCAGCAGACCGGCTTCATCGACGACCTGATCGCCCGCATCGAAGCCGCCGGCGCCGTCCCGCTCGCCTGGTACGCCCCGGTCATGGGACCGCAGGCCGCGCTGCTGCGCATCGACGGCAAGCTGATCGCCGACGCCATCATCAACACCCAGATCGTCCTCGACCCCGAAGGGCGCAGCACGGAGTTCGCCGCCCTCGGCATCCCGGTCCTGCAGGCGCTCACCTACCGCAGCGGCGACGAAGCCGCCTGGCGCGCCGACCCGCAGGGCCTGCCGCTGATCGACGTGCCCTTCTTCCTTGCCCAGGGCGAATACGCCGGTATCGTCGATCCCATCGTCGCCGGCACCGTGCGCAAGGGCGACGACGAAATCGTCGCCATTCCCGAACAGGCGTCGGCCATCGTCGGCAAGGCGCTGCGCCTGGTGCGCCTGCAGCGCCTGCCGAACGCCGAGAAGAAGGTCGCCGTGCTGTTCTGGAACTACCCGTCGGGCGAAAAGAACCTCTCCGCCTCCTTCCTCAATCTGCCGCGCAGCTTCGCCGCCACCCTGCGCGCCCTGCAGGAGGCCGGCTACGACACGCGCGCCGAGGACGAAGCGACGCTGATCAACACCCTGCAGCGCCTGCTCGCCCCCTTCTACCGCGACGGCCAGCTCGAAGCGCTGCTGCGCGACGGCCTCGCCGAGAAGCTGCCGGTGAAGACCTACCGCGCCTGGTTCGCCACCCTGCCCGAGGCCATCCGGCGCGACATGACCGAGCGCTGGGGACAACCTGAAAAATCGACGATGATCGTCAAACAGGGCGGCGAGAGCTACTTCGTGATCCCGCGCTTCGCCGACGGCAAGGTCGTCTTCATGCCGCAGTCGCCGCGCGGCGAACGCTGGGAAGAGAAGGAACGCACGATCTACCACTCGACCTCGGCCGCGCCCTCGCACTTCTACATGGCCAACTACCTGTGGGCGCGCGAAGCCTTCGGCGCCGACGCGCTGGTGCACTACGGCACGCACGGTTCGCAGGAATGGCTGCCGGGCAAGGAACGCGGCCTGCCGGTCGGCGATTACCCGATGCTCGCCGTCGGCGACGTGCCGGTCGTCTATCCCTACATCGTCGACAACATCGGCGAAGCGCTGCAGACCAAGCGCCGCGGCCGCGCCGTCACCGTCACGCACCAGACGCCGCCGTTCGCGCCGGCCGGCCTGCACACGACGCTGAGCGCCATCCACGACCTGCTGCACGCCTGGATCGCGCAGGACGACGGCGCCGTCAAGCGGAAGATCGCCGCCGACCTCAAGGCCGCCGTGCAGAAGGAGCGCATCGACAAGGACATGGGCTGGACCGCGGCACGCATGGACCAGGACTTCCGCGCCTTCGTCGACGAACTGCACATCCACCTGCACGAACTCGCGCAGACCGCGCAGCCGCTCGGCCTGCACACCTTCGGCACGGCGCCGCGCGAAGCGCACCGCTACGGCACCGTCCTGCTCATGCTCGGCAAGCCCTACTGGGAAGCCGCCGCGCGCCACGCAGGGACGCCGGAAGAGGACCTCGACGAAATCTTCACCGGCGACTACGACAAGCTCGCCGCCTCCGCCCCTTTCAAACTCCTCAAGGCGCACCTCGAAGGCGCCGCGCCGCCGCGCGACGCCGCGCTCGCCGAACGGCTCGAACAGGGCAAGCGCTGGTACGCCGACCTCGGCGCCGCCGCCGAGCACGCCGGCCTGCTCTCGGCGCTCGCCGGCCAGCACCGCCCGACGTCCTACGGCGGCGACCCGATGAAGAACCCGGACGCACTGCCGACCGGGCGCAACCTCTACGGCTTCGACCCCTCGCGCGTGCCGACCAAACAGGCCTGGGACGCCGGCAAGGAAGCCGCCGAAGCGCTGATCGCCGCGCACCGGGCGAAGAGCGGGCGCACGCCGAAGAAGCTCGCCTTCTCGCTGTGGTCGGTCGAAACCATGCGCCACCAGGGGCTGCTCGAAGCGCAGGCGCTCTGGGCGATGGGCGTCGAGCCGGTGTGGGACCAGGGCGGCCGCGTCACCGACGTCAGGCTCGTGCCGCGCGACAAGCTCGGCCGGCCGCGCGTCGATGCCGTCCTCTCGATCACCGGCCTCTACCGCGACCATTTCCCGAACGCCATCAAGCAGCTCACGAAGGCCGTCGAACTCGCCGCGCGCGCCGAGGAGGCGGACAACCCGATGTACGCCAACAGCCGCGCCATCGCCGCCAGCCTGATGAAGCGCGGCGTGCCGGAGGCCGCCGCGCGCGCCGCGTCGGAAACGCGCATCTTCTCGTCCGAGGTCGGCCACTACAACACCGGCCTCGACGACGCCGCGCTCGCCACCGACACCTGGAAGGGCAAGGCCGAAGGCGACCGCAAGCTGGCCCGGCTCTATCTGTCGCGCATGCAGTTCGGCTACGGCACGGACGAAGCGCAGTGGGGCGGCAAGGGCGTCGTCGGCGCCAACGGCAAGCCGCTGGACATCAACCTCTACGCCGAGCAGTTGAAGGGCACCGAGGGCGCCGTGCTCTCGCGCACGTCCAACCTCTACGGCATGCTCACCACCGACGATCCCTTCCAGTACCTCGGCGGCATCGGCGCCGCCGTCCGCCATCTCGACGGCAAGGCGCCCGAGCTGTACATCTCCAACCTGCGCGGAGTGGGGCCAAATGCGGGCAGCGGACGCGTCGAAGGCGCCGACGCCTTCCTCGCCAAGGAGCTGGCGACGCGCAACTTCCACCCCGGCTACATCAAGGGCCTGATGGCCGAAGGCTACGCCGGAACCATCCAGGTGCTCGACGCGATGAACAACTTCTCGGGGTGGACGGTCGTCGCCCGCGAAATCGTGCGCGACGACCAGTGGCAGGAGTTCGTCGACGTCTATGTGCGCGACAAGCACGCCCTCGGCCTGAAGGACTGGTTCGAGCGCAACAACCCGCACGCCCTCGCGCAGACCATCGAGCGCATGCTCGAAGCGGCGCGCCAGGACTACTGGAAGGCCGATCCCAAGGTCGTCGCCGAACTCAAGGAGCGCTACCGCGACCTCGCCAAGCGCCACGACGTGCGCACCGACAACAAGGCCTTCAACGCCTTCGTGAATGCCGGTTTCGGTTTGCAGGCGCCGGGCGCGCCGGCCCCCACCCGCCCGCAGCAGGCCGCCGACCTCGCACCGCCGCCGGATGCCCCCGCGCCGCCCCCGCCCGTCCAGGGCATGGTGCTCGAACGCGTCGAAAACAGGCAGCCGCCGGCGCCGCCCTTCGTCGCGCTCGGCCTCGCCCTGCTGGTCCTCGCCACGCTCGGCGGCATGGTCCGCACGCTGGCCAACCCGGGCGTCCGCGAGAGAAAGGAGATCGCATGAAGAGGAACGGCACGCCGCATCCGGCGCAAGCATCCCGGCGGCACGAGCCGTCCGCGCGCGAAACCGCCCGCCGCGCCGGCGCCGCGCGCGCACCGCGCCCCCGGCCTTCCTTGCGCGCCCTGTGCCTGTGCGCCCTCTGCGTCGAAGGCGCCCTCCTCCACGCCGGCCGGGCGCTCGCCGAGGAAGCGACCGCGCTGCGCGAAGTCGTCGTCACCGCCAGCGGCGAAGCCCTCGCCGAACGGCACGCGGCGGTCACGCAGAAGACCGTGATCGACCGCGCCGAGATCGAAGCCCTCGGCGGCCTGAGCATCGGCGAAACGATCCGCAAGCTGCCCGGCATCGATGCCGGCCAGCACACCGGCGACGGCGCCCCGGCGGCCAACGCGCGCGGCCTCGGGCGCGACTCGGTGCAGTTCCTGGTCGACGGCGAGCGGCCGAGCGCCAACGCCCGCTACGCGCTGATCACCGTCGGCCGCCTGCCGTCCGGCGAACTCGAACGCATCGAGATCCTGCGCGGCGCCTCGGCCGAAAACGGCGGCGGCGCGCCGGTCACCGTCAACCTCGTCATGCGCAAGGCGCGCCCGCAGAACTCGACCAGCCTGAAGGCCGCCGCCGGCGTGCGCGGTTCGGAGGCCAACGGCCAGTTCACGGTCAGCCGGGGCGGCGGCGACGGCGGTTTTTCCTGGCTGCTGCCGCTCACCGTCAACCACCACGGCATGGCGCTGGAAAAAACGCTGGAGCGCCGGAACGCCAGCGGCGGCACGCCGACCCTGCGCCAGAACGAGCGGGAACGCAGCCCGTACACACTCGACGAATTCATCCTCGCGCCGCGCCTGACCTGGAAGTCCGGCGGCGACAGCCTGACCCTGTGGCCCAGCCTCTACCATAACGAAGGCCGCCGCGACGCGACGCTGACGCGCAGCGCCTACGCCGACCCGGCCAACGGCAGCGGACTTGCCGCCGACGGCGGCCGGGTGGACCGCGAGGACAGCCGGCTGACCATCGCTCGCCTGCGCGCCGACGGCGAAAAGCGCCTTACCGGCGGCGGCAAGCTCACCGCCCGCGCCGCCGTGATGGACGGCCGCCGGCGCAGCGACACGGCGCGCGACTACCGCGATGCGGCCAACGCCAGCATCGCGCAGCTGAACGAACGCCTGCAGCGCGACGAGACGGAAATTTCCGCCGCGCTGCGCCTTGATCAGCCGACCGGCGAAAAACACGATCAGCTCGCCTCCTTCGGGCTCGAACACAACGCCCTGCGCCGCAGCGAAAGCCAGCAGACGAGCGGCACCGGCGGTGCCGGCAGTTTCACCGGCGACTTCAGCGCGCGCGAGCGGCAATGGACGGCCTGGGCGCAGCATGAATGGAGCCCGCGCAACGCGCTCACGCTGACCGCCGGCCTGCGCGGCGAGGCCATCCGCCTCGAAGCCGAGGGGCGCGTGCAGAACCACGCGCAGCTCGCCCCCTCGTTCGCCGCGCGCTTCGACGCCGGCGGCGGCTGGATCCTGCGCTCCTCGCTCGGCGCCGGCATCAAGGCGCCCAAGCTCGACGAGATTTCCGCGCTCACCGTGCGCGCCGCCGGCGCCAACACGCCGCTCGAAGCCGATCGCGGCGGCAATCCGGACCTCAAGCCCGAACGCAACGTCAATCTCGAACTCGCCGCCGAACGCCACCTCGCCGACGAACGCGGCGTGCTCGGCGTCAACGCCTGGCTGCGCCGCACCGAGGACTTCATCGAACGGCGCAGCGCACTGGAAGGCGGACGCTGGGTCGAGCGCCCGTGGAACGAAGGCGCGGCGCGCCATTACGGCATCGAGTTCGACGCAAAACTGCGCACCGGGCACCTGATCAAGGGCAGCGCCCTGCGCGCCCACCTGACGCTGCCGCGCGGCCGCGTGGACGATGCGCGCCTCGGCCTCGCGCGCGATCCGCGCAATCTGCCGCGCTATCAGTTCACGCTCGGCTACGACCAGGCGCTGCCGTTCTGGCAGGCCAACGCCGGCTTCCAGCTCGTGCACAACGGCCGCTCGCGCACCGCCGTCCCCGGCGAGAACGACGAAACGACGCGGCGCGGCACGCTGCTCGACGCCTTCGTCGTGCGCCGCCTGACGGCGAACGCCAATCTGCGCCTGTCGGTCGAGAACCTGCTGCGCGCCGACACCCGGCGCGAGGCGGGCGCCGCGGCCGGCAACGACGACTGGCGGCTCGCCTCGACCGAGCGCGGCCAGCGCACCTGGCTCCTCGCGCTCGAAGGCAAGTGGTAGGCCGCGCGAACGCCGATTTCCCGAACACCCCGACTCAACCAAACGCATCGAACCAAGGAGCAAAAGATGTCCAGTCTTGTCGAAACGACCATGTACCAGATCTCGCAGATATTCCTGCTGCCGACGCTGGGGCTGATCGCCATCCTCTTCCTCTACGCCTTCTGGGTGCTCGGCGAATTCGGCGTGCTCGCCTGGCTGCGCCGCAGCGGCGGTGGCCGGCCCCTGCTCGCCGTCTTCCGCGCGCGCCCGGCGCTCGGCGTCGACGAACTCGACGTGCTTGCGCACAAGCAGCTCGAAGCGGCGCGCATCGCCAGCCGCGTGACGCCGATGCTCGGCCTGGTGGCGACCATGATCCCGATGGGGCCGGCCCTCAAGTCGCTGTCCGACGGCAATCTCGCCAAGGTCTCGGACAATCTCACGGTCGCCTTCTCGGCCGTCATCCTGGCGCTGATCGCCGCCTCGATCACCTACTGGGTGGTCAACGTGCGTCGCCGCTGGCTGGCCGAGGAACTGCTGGAAATCGAAGAACTGCGCCAGTCGCTGCGCGGCACGGCGCCGGCGGGAGGCGCGGCATGAGCATGAAACTCCTGCACGAGCCGGAAACCGAGGACCCGATCCTCTCGGTGGTGAACCTGATCGACATCTTCCTCGTCATCATCGCCGCGCTGCTCATCACCGTGGCGCAGAACCCGCTGATCAATCCCTTCAACAAGCAGGACGTGACGGTCATCACCGATCCCGGCAAGCCGACCATGGAAGTGCTGATCAAGAAGGGCGAGAAGATCGAGAAGTACAAGGCGAACGGCAACATCGGCAGCGGCGACGGCGAAAAGGCCGGCGTCGCCTACCGCATGAAGGACGGATCGATGGTCTACGTGCCGGAAGGCGGCGCGCCCGACGGCGCCACGGCGAGCGCGCAATGACACGGCTCGGCGCCGTCCTCGCGTTCGCGCTGTGGCTGGCCGGCAACGGCCCGGCCGCCGCGCGGGATGTCATCGTCGAAGCGCAAAGCGGACGGACGCTCGATCTCGCGCAGCTCGCCGACGCCGTCCGCCGGAGCGACTACGCCCTGCTCGGCGAACGCCACGACAACGCGGAGCACCACGCACGGCGCGGCGAACTGATCCGCGCGCTCGGCGGCCGCGGCAGCGTCATCGCCGAGCATCTGGAACGCGGCCGGCATTTCGCCCCGGGCGCGATCGGCAATGGCCACGAGGGCGGCGAAGGCGGCGAAGGCAACGCTCTCGAAGCGGCGCTCGTCGCCGCCGGCTTCGACCCGAAGGGCTGGCGCTGGCCGCTGCACCGCCCGCTGTTCGCCGCCGTTGCCGAGAGCCACCTGCCGCTCGCCGGCGGCAACATCGCGCGCGAACTCGCTCGGCGCATCGTGCAGGAAGGCGCAGCCGCCGTCCCGCCCGACCTCGCCACCCTGCTCGCGCGCGCCCCGCTCGGCGCCCAGGCGCAGGCGCGCCAGGACGCCGACCAGATCGCCGGCCATTGCGGAACGCTCACGCCCGAGCGCCTGCCCGGCCACCGCCTCGCGCAGCGCACGCGCGACGCGGCGATGGCCGAGGCGCTGCTCGCGCAGACCCGCAAGCCGGCCCTGCTGCTCGCCGGCAACGGCCACGTACGCCTCGACTACGGCGTGCCGACGCTGCTCGCGCGGCTGGCGCCGGGCGCGAAGGTGGTCGTCGTCGGCTTCGTCGAAAGCGGCGAGGAACTCGCCGATGCCCGCCGCGACGGCCTGTACACCCATCTCTGGCTGGGCGCGCCGGCCGCGCGCGAAGACCCCTGCGCCGCCCTGCTCAAGACCGGCCTGCCGCCCGCCGGCGGCAAACCCGTTTCATCGCAAACCCCGACACAACCCTAGCCAACACCACAGGAGAAACCATGGCCCGTCATACCGGCCCCCGCCTCAAGATCGTCCGCGCCCTCGGCGTCGAGCTGCCCGGACTCACGCGCAAAAGCCCCGGCGAGCGCGACTACCCGCCCGGCCAGCACGGGCAGCGCCTGCGCAAGAAATCCGACTTCGGCATCAAGCTGATGGAAAAGCAGAAGCTGCGCTTCAACTACGGCGTCTCCGAACAGCAGATCCGTCGCCTCTTCCGCGAGGCCAAGACGGCCAAGGCGCCGACCGGCAACAAGCTGCTCGAACTGCTCGAACGCCGCCTCGACAACTTCGTCTTCCGCGCCGGTTTCGCACCGACCGCCGTCGCCGCCCGCCAGCTCGTCAGCCACCGCCACGTGCGCTTGAACGGCAAGGCCGTCAGCATCGCCTCGATCCGCGTCCGCCCGGGCGACACGATCACGCTGACCGAAAAGGGGCGCGGTATTCCGGTGGTCAGGGAAAGCCTCGCCGAACCCGCGCTCGCCCGTCCCGAATGGATCGCCTTCGACGAGGCGCAGGCGAGCGCCACCGTCGCCCGCCTGCCGGAAGCCAGTGAAGTCCCCTTCCCGATCGAAGTGCAGCACGTCGTCGAGTACTACGCCGTGCGCATGTAACGCGACCGCCGTCCTCCGCCCCGAAGCGGCCTCCCCGCCCGCGCCGGCGGTCGGGGAACGGCGGCGGGAAACCTTGCGCGGCGGCACGCCTTCCCGAAATCCCATCCGCACGGCCCCCGCATCCCCCGCATCCCCCGCAGCCCCCCGCCTTCGCGCGAGCCAGCCTTGTTGCGAACAATTCTCATTGACATGGCGCATCGAGCCGGCATATATTGAGAACCGCTCCTATTTAGAAGAGGTTCTCCATGCCCCACCTGATTGCGAATGTCTGCATCGCCAGCGTCCTCCTGTGGGGAATGATGGCGCTCGGCATCTAGCCGCCACCGTCCGTCCTCGACCCTTGCGGAGAAACGCCATGCCTGTGAACGACCTCTGTGCCGGCGCCCTCAGCCTGCTCCTGCGTGCCGACGAAACCGGCTGCCCGAAATCCATCCGGCAGGCCGCCGATCTGCTCGACCGCCTGGCCGACTCGCCCGAGCTCGACAGCGACACCCGCACGCTTTGCCAGCGCGCCAGCGACCGGCTGGGCAGCGGCGGCGCGCGCGCGATGCTCGGAGCCTGAGTTCGCCCCTTGGAACTCGAGACCCTTTACGACGCGCGCTGCGTCCGGCTCGACGGCCCGCCCGACGCGGCGCACGCCGGCGGGCTGATCGCGGCCTTCGTCCGCCACTACGACGACCTCGTCGCGCACGTCCGGCGCCACATCGGCTGCCGGGGCGGCGACCGGAGCGCGGCGCGCGACGTGGTGCACGACGTCTGTCTCGAACTCATCGAAACGCCCGCGCACGATCCGATCGACACCCCGCTCGCCTTCCTGCGCGAGATCGCCACGCGGCGCGCCATCGACCGTTACCGCGTCGAACAGGGGCGCCGCGCCTGGGTCGAAAGCTGCGACGAACTGCCCGAGCGCGCCGACGAAAGCCCGGCCGGGCGCGACCCGGCGCGCATCGTCGCCGGCCGCCAGCGCGTGCGGATCCTGGCCGCCGCCATCGAAGCGCTGCCGCCGCGCTGCCGCGACGTTTTCGTCATGCACAAGATTCATGAAATGCCGCAGCGCGAGGTCGCCGACTATCTCGACATCTCGCTGAAGACCGTCGAAAAGCACCTGCGCCTCGGCGTCGCCGCCTGCCGCCGGGCGCTGGAGGCCGCATGAAACCCGCCCCGCGGCACGAGGCGCACGCAGCGGCGCACGCCGAACCGCCGAAGCCTCCGGCGCCTCCGGCATCCGCAGCCGATCTAGACGACGCGCTCGCCGCGGAACGCGCCGCCCTGAAGGCGCTGTTCCCGCTGCCGCCGCCGGGCCGGCGCAGCGCGGCGGAAGC
>RCMZ01000255.1_pt1 | contig 36566 bp, 38 predicted proteins | sample 2041141 | NCBI WGS metagenome assembly RCMZ01 (sample SAMN09708263, study PRJNA481090) | Wastewater metagenome, whole genome shotgun sequencing project. | biome: sewage; isolation source: Davis station wastewater (DW) | place: Antarctica: Davis Station | collected 2010-03-01 | reverse complement strand
CCACGCCCCAGGCGGCAGACACGGGGGCGGCACAGGGAGCGGTGGCACACGATTGGTGGCGCAAGCGCGCCGATGAAATCGAGCTGCAAGTAGCGGTCACAGGGAGCAAGGAGGCCATGCGTTGCTACACCGATATGCGGACCCTGCTGCAGTCCGCCACCGCCGCACCCCAGCCAGCACCCCCGGCAGACAGCCAGCAAGCGCCAGTGCCAGCGGGAGCGGCGAATGAATATCCAGACCTGCCGGGCTCAACTGGAGATGTTGTTGACTGGGGGGTTGGGAGTTCGTCGCGTGAGGTTGACTGGAACCATGAAGCACCACCAGCAGGCGGAACATCCCTATACACCGCTGACCAGATGCGCGCCTATGTTGACTCAGACCGCGCAGCCCGTGCCCCGGCAGACAGCGTACTGGAGGATGCGGACCCGATCCGAGCGCTGATTGCAGAGCACGCCGCAATCCTCGACCAGAACGAGTCAGCCTACTTCGAGCTGTGCTACCACCGCGTAACCGGATGGATGGCGTGGATCACAGATAAGCCTTTGTGCATGCCGCCCGTAATAAACCCTGGCCGCACGGTGCTGGCCCAAGGCCAGGGCGACACACCAGACGAAGCATGCGCCGACGCAGCCCGCAAGCAAGGAGGTCCCCATGACTGAGCAAACACCTACGGATGCAGCACGGTCTGCGCAAAAGGAGGGAGAGAAGCCATGAGCACATTCCTAGCCTTCATTGGCGGCGCATATCTGGTGGCCGCACTCATAGGCGCGGTCGTTCCCGGTTGGAATTTCCACGTCGCTTTTGCGGATGACAAATCTACTCAGAAGTGGCATGCGCGCTTGGCCGAAGAACTCGCCGTACGCATTAAGGAAAAGGAGCAACCCCATGACCCCAGATAAGACACCCACGGACGAAGAGATTCTTGATGCAGCCGAAGAATTTCGCAGTCAGTACATGCACGGCGGAACCACCTTTGATTACTTCGATGCACTCGGGTTCGCCCGCGCTGTCTTGGCAAAGTGGGGCTCGCCTGTAGTAGCGGGAGAGCCGCTTACAGACAGCTATGTGCAGATGGTGCCGGACAAGTGCGATCGCATCGTGTGGCGTAACCACTATTACCACCTGCCACTCACCACCCCGCAGCCCACCCAGGCGCAGGCCGGGGCGCAACCTGATTCACCATGTAGCAGAAACCCGTTCTATCACGGGCCGCGTAATTGCACCCGAGGGACTGTAGGGTGTTGCGAAGACCATGGAGCCAACATCCAGGCGCAGGCCGGGGCGGTGCCGCTGACGGATGCTCAAGCCGACAGCATTGCGATGGCAGCATTTGAGAAACACTGCGGCAGACCTCACCCGTGGAAAGGCGCGCAGCCTTGGGTAATTGCAGCAATCAAGGCCGCCGCCCGCCTAAAGGAGATTGCCCCATGACCACAAAGAAGCAAGTGCAAGTCGGCTGGTCCGTCACCGTGCTGGATGGATCGCGGATGTTCTGGCCTGTGGTTGAAAAGCCCATTGCCTGCAGTTACTGCGAAGACGGCGCGCAGCCTGTAGCTGTCTGGGCCGATGCCGACGAACTCAAGAAGCATGAAGATGCACAAGGGGAGACGCCATGACCGAATTCATTGCAGCGGCAAATTCCCTGACCTGGCCCGGCGCAATCGCGGTTTCTGTTTGTGCTGTAGCGCTTGCCGCCGTTCTCATTTTCCTTTTCAAGGATTGACCCATGACACAGCACGAAGGACTTAGTGAAAGGCTGCGCATTGAGCCTACTGCAAGCCAATATCTCAGCTTGTCTGACCTGATCGCGTCCCTTGTCGAAGATCGCAAGAACGCAGCCGACGCCCTCGAATCCCAATCCCGCGAGATAGCCGCACTCAAAGAGCAGCTACGCATTTCTGCTCAGGCAGTGAAGTGGGAAAGCGATCTTGCAGAACAGGCAATGAAGGACATGGAAGGGTTGCGCAAGGATGCGGAGCTGTGGCGCTGGGCAATCACCACCGGGCGAGATTACCGGCACAACATCTTCAAGGCTTACGACAACTGGGATGGCCAGGACAATTTCGAGGATGCCGCAATAGCGGCGAAAGGGGGCAGCGATGGCTAGCCGACACAAGCATGACCGCGACGACAAGCGAGAACGCTGGGCAGAGCAGGCCCACGACTGGCACCAGCAGCGCGACGCCCCCGACGACGAGCTGCCGGAGCCGGAAGAGCCGGAGCCCGTCAACACACTTCACTGAGCCTTCGGGCTCTTTTTTATTGGGGGAACGAGATGAAAGACGATCTTGGGGATCGAATGAAAATGTACGAAGGGATGGAAGCCGGACGCAGGCTGATGCCTTTGTTGCCCGCGCTGGCGCGAATAGACGGCAGATCTTTCCACAATTTCACGCGTGGCATGGATAGGCCATTTGATGCGGTGTTTTCCTCGTGCATGGTGGATACAACCGTAACTCTCGTGCGTGATACCGGCGCATGCATGGGCTATACCCAGAGCGATGAAATAACACTCGCTTGGCAGAGCGAGACAACACAAAGCCAAATCTTCTTTGACGGCCGGGTGGCAAAAATGACCAGCCAACTTGCAGCCCAGGCAACCCTGATCTTCTATCGCCTAGTTCTTGAAAGAATGCCAAGGTACGCGGACCGTCTGCCGACCTTTGATGCTCGTGTTTGGAACGTACCAAACCAGACAGAAGGTGCAAATGTGTTTCTCTGGCGCGAATGGGATGCAACAAAGAATAGCCTGAGCATGGCAGCTTCCGCTCACTACAGCCATAAGGACTTGATTGGCAAAAACGGGGCGCAAAAGCACGACATGCTTCATGCTAGGGGAGTCAACTGGGATAGATACCCTGCGCTATTCAAGCGTGGAGCCTATGTGCAACGCAGCTTGTCAAAAACACCGTTCACGGCAGTCGAGTTGGAGAAACTCCCGCCAAAACATGCGGCTAGATCAAACCCTGATCTCATTGTTGAACGGGCCTTGTGCACCGAAATTGAAATGCCGCCTATTGCTGCCGTCGTCAACCGCGAAGCCGTCATATGGCATGGAGCAAAACCCATCGTGAAACCAACCACACCGCCCCTCTAGGGGCTTTTTTAATGGGAGAACGAGAATGCAAGTTAAACGAATTGATTCGAGTGACGAGAACGTGAGCAAGTACGTTTTCGACTTTGGCAATGCAGTGGCCGAGGCGGTGCTGTACAAATACCCGACCTATGAAGAACGCACTGTGATCTGCTGCAGCACGCAGAGCGGGTGCCCGGTGGGCTGCCGGTTCTGCGGCGCTGGTGATGCGTTCGTGCGCAGCCTGACCGGCGACGAGATAGTGTCCCAGGTGCAGCACTTGTTTGCAGATCGCGGCATCGACCCCGAGGCCGTGCAGCGCTGCCAGATCATGTTCATGAGCATGGGCGAGCCGCTGTTGAACTTTGGCGGGCTGTCGGATGCCATTCGCAAGCTGCATGTGCTGTACCCGCGCTTCGCCCTTTTGATCAGCACATCAGCGCCAAGCGTGGACTACGAACGGGTGCGCGCGCTGTCGGTCGAAGTTCCAGCGGTAGGCTTGCAGTTCAGCGTGCATGAAAGCACCGACGAGGCCCGCAATGCGTTGATCCCCTTCAAGGCAAAGTTGGACCTGGCGCAAATCTCCACGGAAGGCGAGCGCTGGTTTGCCGCCACGGGCCGCCAGCCGTTTTTCAACTACTGCGCCCACGAACGCAACACTGCGCCAGAAGCGCTGCGCATTTACAACCTGTTCAACCCGGCAGTCTGGCAAGCAACGATCAGCGTTGTGTGCGAGCGCGACGAGTCTGTGGCCGCAGCAAATGTGCGCCAGCGGCAGCTCGCGCAGGACTTCATGCAGAAGCTCATGCACTACGGCTACAGCACACGCTGCTTTGATCCTGCTGGCCAGGACGACATCGGCGGCGGCTGTGGCCAGCTCTGGTTCGTCCAAGACTGGATGCGCAACAACCCGGAACTGGCGCGCCCGAGTGTGGGCCGGTCAATCCCCATTGTGCATGCGCCCCGCTGCACCCCACCAACCACCGCCGCCTAGAGCGGCATTTTTAATGGGAGGTCAGGATGACTGAAGCAACGAACAACATCTTGGGCGAGAACATGTTGCCGCTGGCAGATATTGCCAAGCCGGTGTTCAACATCACCCCACGCATTGCCCAGCGCAAGGCGGCAACCAACACCCTGCCCGTCCCGGCATTCCGCATCGGAGGCACCCGCAAAGGGCCGCTTTACGTGCTGAGGGATGATCTGGAAAAATGGGTGAAAGACCGGGCCGCCAATGCCAAGGCGCAGCATCGTAAGATGCAGGCCGTTTGATTTTCTGTCACTCCGGTGTGACACCCGGTGTGACAGAAGTCTCCTTACATAGGGGAGTACGTCAAACCTATAATTTGATCGCTCATGAACTTGCTAGCGCTACCCGCCTTTACCGACAACTACATCTGGATGCTGCACGACGGCCGCCAAGCCGTGGTCGTCGACCCGGGGGACGCCACGCCCGTCGTGCAGGCGCTGCAACACCTGGGGTTGCAGCTGCAGGCCATTCTAGTCACGCACCACCATGCCGATCATGTCGGCGGGGTGGATGCCTTGCGCAACGCGACTGGCGCGCGTGTGTATGGTCCAGCGCGCGAAAAGATTCCCCAGCCTGTGGTGGCACTGGGTGCACACGATGTGGTGGAAACACTAGGGCTGCGGTTCGAGGTCATCGACGTACCCGGTCACACCGCCGGCCATATTGCGTATTACTGCGCGGCCATGGATGGTGCGCCGCTCTTGTTTTGTGGCGACACCCTGTTTTCTGGTGGGTGTGGGCGCCTGTTTGAAGGCACACCCGCACAAATGCTCGACTCGCTCGACCAATTGGCCGCCCTGCCCGCAGACACGCGAGTGTGCTGCGCACATGAATACACACTGTCCAACCTGAAATTTGCGCGCGCAGTGGAACCCGGCAACGAGACACTGCTCCACCACACCAACGATTGCGAGGCCCTGCGGTCTCAGAACCTGCCCACACTGCCATCCAACATGGCGCTGGAGCGGCAGATCAACCCCTTCCTGCGCGTACGGCAAAACACCGTGGCCCAAGCGGCCCAGGCTTTTGACGCGCAGGTGCAACAAGACGATGCGGTAGCGGTTTTGGCCACGCTGCGTCAATGGAAAAACGAGTTTCGATGAAAATTTTGCACATCGCCTTTCTGGCTGGAGCTCTCTGGCTGACAGGCTGCGCTACCACCGGTTCGGTGCAAGACCCGGCAGCCACATCCGCGACGCCGGTCCCCACCGCGGCACCGTCACACAAACCTGTCATCCCCAACGGGCCCCTCAAGCCCATCGCCGCAGCCCAGGCCGGTGGTGGTGGTGGCGTGGCCTCGCTGTCGACGCCCGCCGACCTGTGGGACCGCATCCGCCGGGGCTTTGCCATGCCAGACCTGCAGCACGAGCTGGTACAGGACCGTGAACAGTGGTATGCCACCCGGCCCGAGTACATGCAGCGCATGACCGAGCGCTCCAGCAAATACCTTTTCCACATTGTCGAAGAGCTGGAGCGGCGCGGCATGCCCACCGAGCTGGCGCTGCTGCCCTATATCGAGAGCGCCTTCAACCCGCAGGCCATCTCCAGCGCCAAGGCAGCCGGAATGTGGCAGTTCATGCCCGCCACGGGCAATTACTTCGACCTCAAGCAAAACGCCTTCCGCGACGACCGCCGTGACGTGCTGGCCTCCACCCGCGCGGCCTTGGACTATCTGCAAAAACTCTATGGCATGTTTGGCGACTGGCATCTGGCCCTGGCAGCCTACAACTGGGGCGAAGGCAGTGTGGGCCGGGCGATTGCGCGCAACCAGAAGCTGGGCCTGGGCACCAGTTACGCCGAGCTCAACATGCCCGCCGAAACCCGCATGTATGTGCCCAAGCTGCAAGCAGTTAAAAACATCGTGGCCAATCCCGAGGCTTTCAACACCGAGTTGCCACTGATAGAAAACCATCCGTACTTCCAGACGGTAGACATCATTCACGACATCGACGTGGCATTGGTGTCGTCGCTGGCGGGCATCCGAGAAGACGATTTTCGCGCACTCAACCCGTCCTTCAAGCGCCCAGTGATCCTGGCTGCAGGCACGCCTCAGATCTTGCTCCCCTGGGACAACGCCAAGGTGTTCCAGCGCAATCTTGAAGCCCGCAACGAAGGCCAGTACGCCAGTTGGACCGTCTGGTCAGTGCCCTCCACCATGACGGTGGCTGATGCCGCGCAGCGCGTAGGCATGAGTGAAAACGATCTGCGGATGCTCAACAGCATTCCGCCCCGCATGCTCATCAAAGCGGGCTCGGCCCTCATGGTTCCACGCAATGCCACGATGCGACAAGATGTCTCGTCCCACCTCGCCGACAACGGGCAAGTGGCATTCACCCCTGAAATCGTGACCCGCCGCACAACAGTTCGCGCGGGCAAGGGTGAGACGGTGGCGAGCATTGCGCGCCGCTACAAACTCGCGGCTGCCAGCGTGGCGGACTGGAACGACGTGCGCCCCAATGCGGCATTCAAGTCGGGGCAGCACGTGGTGGTGTATTTGCCAGTGCGCCCAGCGCAAGCCAGCACCTCCAGCGCAGGCAAACGGCGTGCAGCCAAGGCGCCTGTGCGCCGTGGTGGAACGCCCTCCAAAAAACGCCGCTAGCGCACAACTGGCGCATAGCCAATGCGCGCCCTGCATTCGGCAGGGCCTCACCTGCGGGGTGATGCCCCCTGCCGGTCCACCCTGCGGTGGTCAGAACCGCAGCGCGTGCAGCCCGAGCAAGCCAATCACGCCCATGATGATCAGATACACCGCCACGATGGTGCTCAACAGGCGCGGCATGACCAAAATGAGGATGCCCGCGATGAGGGAAACGAGGGGGCCAATGCTTAGGTTCAGCGTCATGAAAAAGTCCTTGATGAAGTGGTGACGAATGGGATGGGTGATGCGTTGTGCTGCACTCCATGCCATGGGCTCCCAATGTATTACAGGCGATGCGCCTCAATGCGTAGGCCAGTTTCACCTGCTCTCAGCGCTGCGCCTTGGCGGACACAGCAAAGCGGGCGCACGACAAAGAAATCCCCAAACCCTCTGATCAGCCGAACGCATCCATGAACGCGCGCCGACGCCCCATCAGACGTTGTATTTCTGGCGCGCCTTGCGCACAAAGTCGTGGGTATAGGTGCGCGCAAGGTCCAGCTTGGAGTCTGCCAAACCGGGCAATACGCGCGACAACGCCCGATACGCGGTGGCCGGGCCGTCATCCGGCATTTGACCGTTGGTGGAGTAGGTTTCGCGAACGCGATTGAAGGCCGCCAGATAGGCACCACGGTCTCCAATCAAATACGCAGCAGGGACCGTCCTCACCAAGTCTGCCGGGGCCGCCGTCTGAAGCCACTTGAGGGCATGGACAATGCCGTCCACCAGCGCCAGCGCCTGCGCCGGCTGTTTTTGCACAAACGCCTGGGGCACGCTCAAGCAGCCTCCAGGCATCGCGCCACCAAAAAGCTCTTGCGTGGCCTTGAGTGAGCGCAAGTCCCCCACGATGCGCATGTCAGCGGTTTGCTCCAGCCGCGTCATGACCGGGTCGGCATGGCACAGCGCATGCACCTGCCCCGAGCGGAACGCATTCATCGAATTGCCCGCAGAGCCCACGGCGACAAAAGTAACGTCCTGCAACGCCAGCCCCGCACGAAGCAGCATCAAGCTGGCAGCAAGGTGTGTGGACGAGCCAATGGAGGACACCCCAATACGGCGCCCTGCCAAGTCACCCCAATCCTTGTAGGCCGGCAACGCTCGGGTCGACACACCCAATGCCAGTTGGGGTGTCCGCCCCTGCAGCACCAGGGAACGCAAAGGCATCGCCTTGGCATGGGAGCGAAGCGTGTGCTCAAAGGCACCCGAAAAGACATCGGCAGCACCGTCGTGCACCGCCTGGAGGGCCCGCGCCCCCGCCGGAAAATCGCGCGTTACGACCTCCAGCCCCTGGGCGCGAAAAAACCCCAATGAGTCCGCCAGGGCCAGCGGCAAGTAATACAACAAGCCCTGCCCTCCCACCGCCACGGTGATGCGCCCCAATGACGCAATGCGCTCCCCCTGCGCGCGAACGGCCGCTGGCGCAAACACCGCAGCTGCCGACAAGGCAGACACGGCGCCGAAGGCACGTCGATTCAGTAAGGGGGAGGTCATGGAATCAGGAAAACACACAATGCTGCACTGCAACAATTGTGCCGGAATGCCGAACAAATCCAATCAGGGTGATTCCCTGCGGAAAACTACGTATCACGGCCCGAAGCGACGCCAAGCGCGCCGTTAACAGGCGCACATCGCTCAGGCAGAGGGGAGACCTCACAGGAACCTGCGCCAAAGCAGTGCGCGGCCCGCAAGAAATTCAGCGATATCCGATGAAAAGAATCGCGATGTTGACGAAAAAACCTGCCGCCCACACCGCACTGCGCGCGGTGGGCATGTCAGAGACATACATCATCACGTAGAAAATGCGCAGCATGACGTAGAAAAACGCCAGCATGTCGAGCAAGGTCTGACCCGCGCCCAGTGTGTGCGCAATGATGACCGCGCCGATAAAAAATGGCAGGGACTCAAAGCTGTTGGCCTGCGCTGCATTGGCGCGGGCCCGCCAATCCTTTTGCCGAGCCATCCACGCGCGTGGATCATGGTTGTCAAAACCGCCGTCCTTGCGAGACTTGCCCAGGTGGCCACTCTTGGCAAGCCATGCACATCCCAGCGGCAGCAAGGCGGCAATCAGCACGCACCAATAGGCAACCGTGAAGCGCGCAACATGCATGGTGGTATTCATTTTTAAGCCTTTTAGGGCTCTAGCGCTTTATTGACAAGCGCTAGTAGCTATTAATTTGTGAGTATTCTAGCGACATTCCTGCGGTGGAAATTCGCTGCGGGATCTCAGCGCCGATCCACCAAGGCATGGGCGATCGTGCCCAGATCCACGTATTCCAGCTCACTGCCCACCGGCACCCCTCGTGCGAGTCGCGTCACGTGGAGCCCGCGACTCTTGAGGGCTTCACTGATCACATGGGCCGTGGCCTCGCCCTCGGCATTGAAGTTGGTGGCGAGGATCACTTCTTGCACCTCGCCGTTGCTGGCACGGTCCATGAGCTTTTGCAGTCCGATTTCCTTGGGACCAATGCCATCCAGTGGGCTGAGCCGCCCCATCAGCACAAAATACAGGCCCTTGAAGGCCCCCGTGCGCTCCAGGGCCGATTGATCGGCCGGGGTCTCCACCACACACAGGCGCGTGCTGTCCCGCTCAGGGTCCAGGCAGGTGCTGCACACCTCGGCCTCGGTAAAGGTGTGGCAGCGCGCGCAGTGGTGAACCGACCCCACCGCATCGAACAACGCCCGAGAAAGCGCCTGCGCTCCCTCCCGGTCGTGCTGCAAAAGATGAAACGCCATGCGCTGCGCTGACTTCACCCCCACCCCCGGCAAGCGGCGCAGCGCCTGGATCAAAACATCGAGGGAATCGGTGGTGGACATGGGTCAGCAGGCAATGGGGGGAATGGGTGAGCGGTCGGGTTGCAACAGGCTTCGATAGGCCGAGCCCGAACGATTTATCGATCAGGCCCTGCGAAGCTCGAACCATTCGAAGCGAGCTGATTGCAAGGCATCAATTGAAAGGCATCAATAAGCTCAGCCGGAAGGGATGTTGAGATGTCATCGGACGGGATCTGCAGGGGGACTGACTCCGATGGACGCCCCCCACACGCCCTGCCCTTCAGGGCGTAGCGAGTGGACATCAAGCCGGGCACGGGTGACGAGAAACTGCAGCGACCTTTCCGGTCGCGAGGCTTTTCCGACAGTCCCCGCAACGGCGCATGGTGGTCATGCAGCGGCCAGGCCTCAGAAAGGGAATTTCATGCCACCGGGAAGGCCTGGCATGCCTTGGGTGAGCTTGCCCATCTTTTCCTGCGAAGTTTCCTCGGCCTTGCGCACTGCAGCATTGAATGCAGCGGCAACCAGATCCTCCAGCATGTCCTTGTCTTCAGCCAGCAGGCTGGGGTCGATGGTGATGCGCTTGACGTCGTGCTTGCAAGTCATCAGCACCTTCACCAAGCCGGCGCCCGATTCGCCTTCCACCTCGACGAAGGCCAGTTCGTCCTGTGCTTTCTTGAGGTTGTCCTGCATGGCCTGGGCCTGCTTCATGAGGCCAGCGAGTTGTCCTTTGTTGAACATGGGGGGGTTTCCTTTTCAGTTTCTATGGAATGGGGTGAGTGTCGGTCACGCAGGCTTGATGCTGCCCGGCACGATTCTCGCGCCGTAGTCACGCATCAGCGACTGCACAAAGGGGTCGTTGTTGACAATTTCTTCCGCACGGCGCTGCCGCTCTGCCGCCGCTGCCGCATTGCGTCGCGCAGGGCTGTCAATGACAACACCCAATTCAACGCTGATCTGGGTGGCATGGCCCGCGGCTTCCAGCGCCGCGCGCAGGCGTTCACGCGCAGTGGGCTGGTTCAGCGACTCGCGTTCCACCCGCAGCAGCCAATGCCCGCCATCGCGCGCCACCAGCTGCGACTGCAGCGCCAGCTCGCGCACCAGGGCCGTAATGGCCTCTGCGGCCACCATCTGCTGCACGGTTGTGTGCCATATGTCGCCCTCGGGCGTGGGTGTGTAGCGGGCTGACGCAGGCACCGGCACCGAATGTGGTGTGGGTTGCAACCGCGTACCAGGCTCAGGAACCTCGCGCACGGGAATCGCTACAAATTCAGGAGCTACCTGCGCTTTTTGGGATGGGGCCGCAGGCTGGTTGTGGCCGACACGCTCTGACGGATGCACAGCCAATGCCATGGCAACGGGCTGCTGGCCAACGGCGCTGTCTAACTCCTCTGAGCCCGGCCATGGTGGGGGCTCGGACGACGCATCTGGTGTCGCAGCCTCGGGGCCTTGCTCTGCGGTGGGTGTATTGGGTGTCGCAACGGGGTGCGGCATCACCTTGGATGCCCCATCCACGGGGCCCCCAAGTGACTCAACGGCCGATGCCGCCTTGGCGGCAGAAGGCACCGGGGCAGTCTGGACCGCAGAAGGCACAGGCGTGACCAGAGAGGTCGCCCCAGAAACCGGCGCCGCAGCCTCGCCCGCTGCCAACGAAACACCTGAGACCGCAGCTTCAAGCCGCGTCAGAGTTTTTTTTTCAGCCGATCCGCTGGGAGGTTTGAAAGCCAAAAGGCGTAACAGCACCATGGTGAGCGCGGAATACTCGTCAGGCGCCAGGCCCAGTTCACCGCGCCCATGCAGGCACAGGCTATACAACAGCTGGGTTTCGTCTGCAGGCATCACGGCGGCAAGTCGGGCCGTTTCGGCGGCTTCCGGGTCATCGGAATCCACCGCGCCCGCCATCTGCGGCACCGCCTGGAACACCGCCATACGCTGCAAGACAGCGCTCATTTCTTCCAACGTAGATGCGGCTGACAAGCCATTCAAGCGCAGGGTATCCGACGTTTCCACCACGGTTTTTCCGTCGCCCTGCGCCAGGGCTTCTATGAGCCGAAACACATAGGAGCGGTCCACCGCGCCCAGCATCTGGCGCACTGCAGCTTCGTTCAATTGACCACTGCCAAACGCAATCGCCTGATCAGCCAGCGAGAGCGCGTCGCGCATGGATCCACGCGCCGCTCGCGACAACAGGCGCAGCGCCTGAGGCTCTGCGCCCACGTTTTCGGCCGCCAGCACCTGCGTGAGGTGACCAAGCACGGTTTCCGGGGCCATGGGACGCAGATTGAACTGAAGGCATCGCGAAAGCACAGTGACCGGCACCTTCTGCGGGTCCGTCGTCGCCAGCACGAACTTGAGGTATTCGGGTGGCTCTTCCAGCGTCTTGAGCATGGCGTTGAACGCTGTGTTCGTGAGCATGTGCACTTCGTCGATCATGAAGACCTTGAAACGGCCCTGCACTGGCTTGTAAACCGCCTGCTCCAGCAGGCTCTGCACTTCGTCTACACCCCGATTGGATGCCGCGTCAAGCTCGGTGTAGTCCACAAAGCGGCCGCTGTCGATGTCGCGGCACGCCTGACACACGCCACACGGCGTGGCCGTGATACCGCCTTGCCCATCCGGGCCCTGGCAATTGAGCGACTTGGCCAGGATGCGCGATACCGTCGTTTTGCCGACCCCCCGCGTACCGGTAAAAAGGTAGGCGTGGTGCAAACGCTGCTGGGTCAGCGCATTGGTCAGGGCCTGCACCACGTGCTCCTGCCCCACCATTTCGGTGAAATTGCGGGGACGGTACTTGCGGGCGAGCACGAGGTAAGACATGGGCATGATTCTATGTGCCCCGCACACCCGGCCACGGCGCGAAACAATTGCAGATGCCTTTTCAGCGTATCTTCAGATTCAACCGCCATCATCGGTTTCCTTGAAGGAGTCACAAACAGCCGTGCGAAACCACCCACAGCACTACAGCAACGCCTCGATCGCACTTCACTGGTTGATGGCCGTGCTGCTGGTCGCCACAGCAGCCACAATGGAACTCAAAGGCATCTATCCCAAAGGAAGCGCCGCGCGCGACGCACTCAAGGCAGTGCACTACATGCTCGGCGCGAGCATTTTCATTCTGGTGTGGCTGCGCCTGCTGGCGAGGTCGATGGGATTCACTCCGCCCATCGAACCAGCGCTGCCGACGTGGCAAGCGCGCCTTGGCGTGTTTGTGCACCTGGCGCTGTATGCACTGATGATCGGCCTGCCTTTGTTGGGCCTGCTCACATTGAGCACCAACGGCAAGCCCGTGGCCTTGTTATGGGGCTGGCAACTGCCCTTGTTGCCACTGGCGGCAAATCCTGACAATGCGCACTGGTTGAAAGAACTGCACGAAACTGGTGCCACGGTCGGCTACGTTCTGGTGGGCCTGCACGCTGCTGCGGCGCTGCTCCACCATTACATCCAGCACGACAACACCTTGCTGCGCATGCTGCCCGGCAGACGATGAACTAAAAACACGCCGCGCCATGGCTTACAATACCAATTGACGGGCCTCCCCGCATGGTGAAGCGGCCAACCGGGTCAGGTGGGGAACCAAGCAGCCCTAACTGTGGAGTCAGTGCCGGGGGTAAGGCTCGTCAACTTCTCATTTCTTCTCTAGACGCTCGTCTGGCGCATGCGCCAAGGCCGTTTATTTCGGCTTTGCCGCGCTCTTACATCCCCCTCGCATTGTTCCTCGCGCATGCGCGTTGACGCATTCTTTGCTGCATGAATGCGGACGCGTCTACGGCGTGGACCCACTCGTGCGCCGCGGGCGTTTGTAAGCCATTTCCCACATTGTCTAGCGCCGTTTAGAGCACACACACGGCTCGCCCAAGGGCACACTTTGTTGCACTGATGACCCCTTTCTTTGCAACGGGTGCCGCCATGCCAAACCTCATTGCAGCAAAGATCCCTTTCCTGGACCACCTCCTCATGGTGGGGAGACCTTGGGCGACGGGCCTTGGTATACCGCCGCACAGCACCACGTTGCACCAACATGCGCCGTTGCGACCACTCAAACGGCGTTTTGTAGCCCCTTTTTAAGTGTGGCCATCGCTCACCCTGCGCTGGCAGCCGGCAGCTCGTTTGCCGAAGGAACAATGGTCACTTTGCAATCCGAGGAACGCACCGCCGGCCCTGTGAGCTATGACATCGACAGCACCCTCCTCCCCCGCCCATTGGCACCGATACCTGCTCGCGGCGGACTCGCCAACGGGTTCAACGCCACGGAACAACTGGCACTCACACACTGGTTTCAGCCGGGCGGCCGACACATCGTCGGAATTTCATTTGGATGGACCTCTGCGGCCCCCGCCCGCCATGCGCCAACGCCACAGACCAACGCAGCGCCACAAAGCCTGGACCTGGGAATTCGCTTAAGGTCAAGGTTTGGCGGCGGGCGGCACCTGGATATCTATGCCTGGGCACAGACGCCCGAAATCGCCCCTTTGCGTGATGCGATGGGCATGATTTGGGAGAAGCAGCAACCCACGTTTGGAACCCGAGTCGAGGTGCAATGGGCATCCTCTCGCACACGGGGCCTGGTGCCCGAATTTGGTGCCATAGGGGTACAGCTGCAAGGGGACTCGCGCTTGGTGTTGCGCGCCAAAAAAGGCGGGCCAATGCTCTACTACCGCGCCAAGTTTTAGGTTGGGATTCGTCCCACCGGGGCCCATCAAGGCACCAAAGCAGCAAAAGCAACGCCGCAACGATGCCTCAACGCGCCCTATTCGGCCTGGATACCTGCCGCCTTGATGACCTTGCCCCACTTGAGCGTTTCTGCAACCTGGAACTTCGACAGCTCATCAGGCGTAGTGCTCCAGGCTTCCGAGCCTGCGTTCTCAAAAAAGCTCTTGGCAGCAGCGCTCTTGGTGGCAGCCACCAGTAGCTCGTTCAGGCGCGCGACCACGGGCGCAGGGGTTCCCGCAGGCGCATAGGCGGCGAACCAGTAGCCCATGTCATAGCCTTTGACGCCAGCTTCATCAAGGGTGGGCACATCAGGCAACTGCGCGCTGCGCTTTTGGGTGGAATAGCCGAGGGCTCGCAGCTTGCCCGCCTTGACTTGTGGCACACCCGTGGATGTGTCGGTCACCATCAGATCAATTTGCCCACCCAGCAAATCGGTGATGGCCAAAGGATTGCTCTTGTAAGGCACATGCAGGATATCCACGCCCGCGAGTTGCTTGAGCATTTCGCCGGCCATGCGACTCGATGAGCTTCCGCTGCCAAAGCTCAATTTGCCAGGATTTTTCTTTGCGGCAGCCAGCAGTTCGCTCACATTTTTGTAGGGAGCGTTGGCGTTGACCACCAACACCTGCCCCCCCTTGCCCAAACCAGTCAATGGAGCGAAATCTTTCACGGGGTCATACGGCAACTTCTTGTACAGGTGCTCGTTGGCGGCATGGGTGGTGTTGGTGGTGATGAGCACTGTGTACCCATCTGCCGGGGCTTTGGCCACCGCTGATGCAGCGATCATGCCGCTGGCGCCCGCCTTGTTGTCAACGACCACGGGCTGCTTGGTGTCGTTGGTGATCGACTGACCCAACGCACGCGCCAGTTGGTCGGTGGCGCTACCGGCGGCAAAGGGCACCACAAAAGTGATGGCCTTGGCAGGGTAAGCCGGGGTCTGCGCCCATGCGGCAACCCCCTGCAACGAGCCGATTGCCAACGCGGTGGCCGCCAATGCGCTGCGGCGATTCAAAGTGTTTGGGGAAAATGGCTTGCTCATGTTGTCTCCTGGTCTGTAGGTATAGAAAAAAGAACGCAAAAAACCAAAACTCAAGATGGTGGCCCGCCGAAATACGGCGCCAGAGCGCTTGGCGCCTGCACTGGCAGGTCCAGCAACAGGTAGCTCAGCCCCTTGCCGTGGCTGTCCAGATTGAGCGAGTCGTTCACGCCGCCGTCCAGCACGTCGTCCAGCACAAGGTTCATGGCCTGCAGTTGCGGCAGCAGGTAGCGCGTGACTTGGCGGGGCTGGCGCAGGGCAAACTGGCGGGCCACGGCGGCCTCGGTGACCTGATCGACCAGCACATCCCACAACGCGGGGTGCCAGGCGATGACGCTGATGTTGGAGCGGTTGCCTTTGTCGCCCGTGCGGCTGTGGGCCAGGCGGTAGAGCGGAACAGTGATGGTGGAAGCAGTTGCGGATGTCATGGTGGGTGTTTCCTCAATCAACCATCTCAAAGCGCACGGCCACAGCGTTGCGCGGCACCAGACATGACACCGTACCCAGGCGTGGGCGCATGGCAGTGCGCACGCCGCCGCCGCCTGCGGGGCCGCAGGTGTAGAGCGCCGTCACCTCGCGCACCAGGCGCTGGGCACTGGCGTGGTCGCGGTGCTGCAGGGCCACGCGCAGGCGCACGTCCCTTGCGTAGCCGCTATCGCTTGCGGGGGCATCGAGCCAGCGGCTGGTGTCGTCGCCAAAGATGCTGGTCACGCCAATCAGGTCGATGCGCAGCGGGCCCAGGCCGCTCAACCGCTCGCGCAGCACCTCGCCTGCCAAACGGGCACGAGCCTCGGCGCGCGGGCCTGCGTAGGAGATTTCGCCTTCGGCAAACCAGCCGGATTCAAAACACACATTGACCTTGAGCGTGGCAGGCTGGGCGTGGCCGCGCACGCCCTCCAACCGCACGGCGTCGGTGCCCACGGCCTGCACCTGGGCCTGGGAAATGTCGGCCACCACGTCGGGCGTCAGGTAGGCGGCGGGGTCGTGCAGCTCATACAGCAGTTGTTCTTTGACCGTGCGTTCGTTGATGCAACCGCCCGTCGCTGGCGGCTTGGTGATGGTGCAGTGGCCGTCTGCATCGATCTCGGCAATGGGGTAGCCCAAGCGGGCCAAACCCGTCACGTCCTTGTAGCCGGGGTCGGCAAAGTAGCCGCCCGTGACCTGGGCACCGCACTCCAGCAAGTGCCCGGCCATGGTGGCGCGGGCCAGTCGGTCCCATTCGTCCAGCGCCCAGCCGTAGTGAGCGAGGGCCGGGCCCAGCACCAGTGACGGGTCGGCCACGCGGCCGCACACCACGATGTCGGCGCCAGCGCGCAGCGCATCGGCAATGGCTTGTGCGCCGATGTATGCGTTGGCGCTGACGATGGGGTCGTTGGGCATGGCATCGCCCAATGCCGTTTGCAGCAGCGCGCGGTGCTCGGGCCCGCTCAGGTCGTCGCCCTGCACCACGGCAATGCGCGGGCGACGCAGGCCCAGTTCGGCCGCCAGTGCGTGGATACGGCGGGCAGCCCCGTGCGGATTGGCCGCACCAAAGTTGCTGATGATGCGCACGCTGTGGTCCAGGCACAGCGCCAGCACGGGCGCCAGCAGATTGACCAGCAGGGGTTCGTAACCCGCATCGGGGTCGGTGCGGCGCGCCAGTTGGGCCAGCGCCAGCGTGCGCTCGGCCAGCGTTTCAAAGATGAGCACCGAGGGCTGCCCACGGGCGATGAGCGCCTGCACTACCGGCAGAGCCGCATCGGTGCGGTCGCCCGAGAAGCCTGCGGCGCAGCCGACCAGCAGATTTGCGTTGTTCGCCATGGTTGTCTTGTCTCCTGCTGGTCAGTCTAGGAAGATGGCGGTATTCTGTGAAATTGATTGTTACGATCAACCCATCTGAAATTCAAATGAATAGCCTTTGCCTGGTAGCGCACGCATGAGCGCGCCCCACCTCTCCAGCCGCCAGCTCGACGCCTTTATTGCACTGGCCGAGCAGCGCAGCTTTACGCGCGCCGCCGTGTTGTGCCACCTGTCGCAGCCTGCGTTCAGCGCTCTCATCCGCGCGCTGGAGGGCGACCTGGGCCTGCGCTTGTTTGACCGCAGCACCCGCCATGTCGACCTGACGCCAGAGGGGCACAATTTTCTGGAATCTGCCCGCCGCATACGGGTCGAAATCACCAGCGCGCTGGCCGCCGTGCGCGACACGGCCACCTTGCAGCGGGGCCGTGTGGCAGTGGCGCTGCTGCCGTCGCTGGCCGCAGGCTGGCTGCCGGGCGTGCTAGCTCTGTACCGCGCGGCCCACCCGGGCATTGAGATCGACATTGCCGATGTGCTGTCAGAGCCTTGTATTGACCGCGTGGCCAGTGGCCATGCCGACTTTGCGCTGGCTGCCATCCGTGCGGACACCCCTGCCCTGCAGGCCGAGCCTTTTTGCAGCGACAACTTCTACCTGGTGTGCCCCGCCGACCACCCGCTGGCGCGACGGCGCAAGGCCATCACCGCGCAGGACCTGGCCGCGTGGCCTTTCATCCACCTGGCCCGCACCAGCAGCGTGCGCCAATACCTGGAGGCCGCGCTCCACCCGCAGGCCATGCACACGCTGATGGAGGTGGAGCAGCTGGCCACGGTGATGGGCATGGTGCGCGCGGGCCTGGGCATCAGCGTGGTGCCTGCGCTCACGCTGTTCCACTTTGATCAGCCGGGGCTGGTAACGCGGCCGCTGGCGTTGCCGGGCCTGACGCGGCAGATCTACCTGGTGCGGCGGCGGGACGAGAGCCTGTCGGTGGCGGCGCAGGCGATGTATGGGCTGGTGATGGCGCAAGCGCCGGGCGAGGCATAGCGCAGCCAGCGCACTGGGGGCCACGATTTACAAATTTGGCGGCGGGCATAGACGAAGACCTACAAATCCAAGGTGTCTGTTTCCTTATCATCACCCGGCAACGGAACCGCAATCCATGAGCGCTAGCGCCCAGGGCACAACCCGACCACAGGAACTGGCACCCATGTCCAATGGCATAGCAACCACACAATTTCCCTTTTTGTCGGCAGGCGGAGAGCTGGCCGATCGGATTGCGCGATTCGACTGGTCGGCCACAGAGCTGGGGGCCATCGGGTCCTGGCCCGACTACATGACGGGCGCATTGGCAACCATCTTGCGCGCGCCGGTGCCCATCGCCACGCTGTGGGGCGAGTCGGGTGTGCTGATCTATAACGATCCGTACGCGGGTTTCTCTGGGGCCAGACACCCAGGACTTCTGGGCATGAAGATTCGCGAGGCCTGGCCTGAGGCGGCAGACCTCAACGACCATGTTCTGAAGGTGTGCCTGGCGGGCGGCACACTCACCTATGAAGACCAAGCGCTGACCCTCAACCGAGATGGTGTGAGCAAGCCCCTGTGGACCAATCTCAACTATTCGCCCCTGCTCGACGGCCAAGGCAAGCCTGTGGGCGTGATGGCGCTGGTGATGGAGACGACGGCCAAAGTGCTGGCCGAACAGCGCCTCAACCATGAGCGGGAGCGCTTTGCGCAACTGTTCGAGCAATCGCCAAGCTTTATGGTGCTGTTGGAGGGGCCCCAACACCGCTTCGCGCTTGCAAACCCCAAATACATGCAACTCGTTGGCGAGCGCGAGGTTCTGGGCCTCAATGCGGCCGATGCCTTGCCCGATGCGATGGCTCAAGGCTATGTGGCGCTACTGGACCGTGTCTACGCCAGTGGCGAGGCCCACACCGCCTACGGGTCCCAGTTCAACGCACAGAGCCAGCCCGGCTCCCCGGTGCGAGAGCGCTATGTGGACTTTGTTTTCCAACCTATCCGAGACGCATCAGGACGTGTCAGCGGCATCTTTGTCGACGGCCTGGACGTCACAGAGCGGGTGGTGGCCGAAGCGCAGCGGGATGCGCTGATCGAATTCACAAGCCAGTTGCGCGTGCTCGAGAGCGTGGACGACATCAGCCTGGCAGCGGCCCGCATCCTGGGCCAGACGCTCAAGGTCAGCCGCGCAGGCTATGGCATGGTGAACCATGATGCCGAGACGCTGCATGTGTCCCGCGACTGGACCGCACCGGGTGTGCAAACCCTGCAGGGCGAGCTGAAATTGCGGGACTTCGGCAACTTCATCGACACGCTCAAGAATGATGAGTTTGTGCGCGTGACGGATGCACGCAGTGACCCACGAACCGTAGACGCAGCCAGTGCCCTCGAATCATTGAGCGCGCGCGCGTTCATGAACGTCCCGGTGGTGGAGCACAGCCGCTTGGTCGCGGTTCTGTTTGTGAACCAGGATGGCGTACGCGACTGGACACAACAAGAGTGCGAGTTCATGTGCGAGATTGCGGGTCGCACCCGTATTGCTGCCGAGCGCGTGCGCTCAGAAAGCGAACTGCGCTCCAGCGAGGCCCGGCTGCGCGAAATGAACGAATCGCTCGAGCGCAAGGTGGCTGCGCGCACACGCGAACTCATGGAGGTGGAGGAAAAGTTTCGCCAGTCGCAGAAGATGGAGGCCATCGGACAGCTCACGGGCGGTATTGCGCACGATTTCAACAACCTGCTGGCCGGCATGAGCGCCAGTCTGCAAGTGCTGGAAAAGCGCCTGAAGGCCAACAACTTCGACAACACCGAGCGCTACATCGGCATGGCCCAGGGCTCGGTGCGCCGCGCTGCGGCACTCACCCAGCGCTTGCTCGCGTTTTCACGCCGCCAGACGCTGGACCCGCGCCCCACCGACGTAAACCGCCTGGTGGGCGGCATCGAGGAGATGGTGCGCCGCACGGTGGGCCCTTCGGTCGAACTGGAAGTGGTGGGCGCGGGTGGCCTGTGGCTGACGCAAGTGGACGCTTCGCAGCTTGAAAACGCGGTGCTCAACCTGTGCATCAACGCGCGCGATGCGATGGCCCCCGACGGTGGGCGCCTGACCATTGAGACCGCCAACAAATGGCTGGACGACCGCGCTGCCGCCGAGCGCGAACTGCCCCCTGGGCAATACATATCCGTGTGCGTGACGGATACCGGTGTGGGCATGACCCCGGAAGTGATCGCGCGCGCGTTCGACCCCTTCTTCACCACCAAGCCCATGGGCCAGGGCACGGGCCTGGGGTTGTCGATGGTGTACGGCTTTGTGCGCCAATCGGGCGGGCAGGTGCGCATCTACTCAGTGCCCGGTGAGGGCACCACCATGTGCCTGTATTTGCCGCGCTACATGGGTGACGCGGACCAGGAGAACCCGCACACCCAGCCTACGTTTGACCACCGCGCTGATGGCGAGGTGGTGCTTGTGATTGAGGATGAGGCCACCATCCGCGGCCTGATCGCGGAGGAGCTGGAAGACCTGGGCTACAACGTGATCTCGGTGGGCGATGGGCCCGCCGGCCTGCACGTGCTGCAGTCCGACCGCCGCATCGACCTGCTGTTGACCGACGTGGGCTTGCCGGGCGGCCTCAACGGCCGACAGGTAGCCGACGCAGGCCGCGTGACGCGGCCCGATCTCAAGGTACTTTTCATCACCGGCTACGCCGAAAACGCGGCCGTGGGCAATGGCCTGCTGGCGTTTGGCATGGAGGTGATTACCAAGCCTTTTGACGTGGCGGCACTGGCTGCCAAAGTGCAGGAGATGATCGAGCGCTGAGTGGAGAGGCTGGATATTTTTGGACGGCTGACGAGTCGTGGTCCATGCCGTGCTCGCTGCGTAACGGTCCGTTGGAAGTCGACAGGGCCAAATAGGCGTCCAAAGCCCATCCGGGGCGCTCATCCGTATCAATCGCCAGCGATTAAAAAATATAAAAATGATAGCTACTAGTGCTTTACCAATAAGCGCTAGAGGCCATTTCCGTATGAATTTACTCATCTCTGACGGAGCTACAACCAGCAACCCGGCAAGAACCTGTTGATGATCTCCCAGCGGTCGCGCCGCAGCTTTTTCAGGACGGGGTGAAAGGCGCGTAGCAGACCGCCCGCAAAGACCAGCGCCCGCAGGGTTGGAGCGAAATCGGGCGAGATCGTGAACAGGTGCAAAGCGCGGCGAACAGGTGCAGCTCTTTACGCTGCGTCGTTTTTTAACCCCGCATGCGTTCGTGGCCGGGGCGCACTGGCCACACCGCAGGGAGTGGGTCTGGGCAGCCAATGCGCACCCACAAAGCGCCATCGAAGTCTAAAAACAGGTCACAAGACCAGCGGCGGCAGCCCAAGACACTCCTACCTGCATAGGTCAACGATTCGAAATGATTTGTCCCACGACAACACGCTGTCACGCTGTCACGCTGTGACGCTGTCAGGTGTCACGCCGACAACAACTTCTGCGCCGCCTTGTTGCGCTTGACCACCGCCAGCTGCAGCGGCGTGCGGCCTTGGCGGTCGCATTGGGTACGGTCCGCCCCCGCTTGCAACAGCAAAGGGATGCAATCGGTCGCCTTGTACAGCACCGCCTCATGCAAGGCATTGCCGCCGTGGTACAGCGCCCTGTTGGGGTGGGCACCGTGGGCCAACAGCAGCGCCACTTTGGCTTCAGACAGGGCGTTGATCGCCCACTCCAGGGGAGTGCGCTGCGCATCGGCGGGTGGATCGGCGGGCAAGCCGAGCGCCAGCACCGTCTCCAGCAATGCCACAGGCCGGTCCACGATGTGGCTGGTGAAATCGTGCAGGCAGCTGTTGGCAGCATGCAGCCAAGCGGCATCGCGCGCAGGAAATGCCTCGGGTGCGCTGCGCAGCACCAGGTTTTGCATCGTGGCCACGTCCGTGCCTTCGTGCTTGGTGAGGGATTCCGCTAGCAACCGGGGCTGTGGGATGGTGTCGATGCACATCAGTGCATGGTCTTGCGGCCGCCACAGCCGGTTCAGCGCGTGGCCATTCCCTCCACCCACCGCACTGCTCAGCAACTGATGCCGGTAGGCATCGTCCGGTGGGGCCTGCGCCAGCAGTGCATCGAGGCGCGCATGGTCGTGGTACCAGATCGCGCTGCGTTGCTGCTCTGGGGTGTCGTACTCCAGCGCGTATTGCGGCCAGATCACCCGGCCACCGTGCGCCACCAGCAGATCGCGCAGCGCCTGGTGCACGCCCCCGGCCAGGGCCGAATCCCCGTGCTGGCTCACGGCGTTGACCTCTGCGCCCCGCTCCAGCAACCACTGCGCGGCCTGCACGGCCATGGAGACCGGCTTGCCCAAATAGTGCGTTGCATCGGCCAGTTGCATCAAGGGCGTGCGCCCCTCGTCGTCCACAGCGTTCACATCCACGCCCGCGTCCACCAACGCCTGCATCAGTGCAATGTCAAACGCGCGGGCCGCGCAATGCAGCGGAAACACGGGCAAAGTGAAGCTGGGCATGAGGGTGACCAGCGCCAGCGGGTCGGGTCGCGCCCCGGCTTGCAGCAGGGCGATGATGGCGTCGGTGGGCAACACGCCGCTGGCCTTGCCTGCCTGCGGCGTGAGCAAATGCACGATGAGCGGCCGGTGGTACAGCACCGTGTTGGGGTCCAGGCCGTGGTGGTGCACCAGGTTCAAGACTTCGCCATATTGTTCTTTGGAGAGCAACTGGTGGACTTCTTCCAGGGGGTCCAGCTTGCGTACAGCCGCTTCAAACTGCTTGCGCGTGACGGATTTGGAACCGTTGAGAAAAAAGCCTTGCGCCTTGGGTCCGTCGTGCCATTCGCAGCTCAGCAGCTTGGCCCCTCGCTCTATCAGCCCGGGTGGCCATTCTTCGGGAGGCAGCAGGTTCCACGGCCCCAGCACGGCCAGCTCGGCACACAACTGCGCAGCCCCCGCAAACTCAAAAGAGACCCCGGAGTCTTCACCCAGGCCGAGCATGGAACCCAACACGCGGGCTTGCTCTGGCGACGACAGCTGGGCGGCTGCCTCGGCCTCAGCGGCCCAGGCGGCCGCCTGGGCGCGGGATGCGAAGTACACGGTGTAGTGCAAGCGTGATTCAGACATGGGGCGAGTTCAACGGCAAGGACAAGAGCAAAACACAGCGGCAGGCTGCAGCGCGTCAGCACTTTTTCTTTTCGAGCTTCTTGAGGGTGGCGCCGTAGGCCTCGGCCACATCGGCGCGGGCTTCGGCGGTCACGTCGAAACGACTGGCCAGCAAGGCCGCATCGGCCTTGGCGCCCAGCTGGCCAATGGCCTTGAAGACCTTTTTCATGAACGCCGCATCACCGCCCAGAATGTGCTTTTCCAACCCCAGCAGTTCAATGATGGGCTCCACCAGCTGCGGCGATGCCACTTTGCCCACGGCATCAAGCAACAGCTTGTAGTGGTGCAGATGGGCTTCTGAAAAGCTTCCCCGCAAATCGAAGAACGCCAGGAACAGATCGGCGAACGCGGGGATGGGGGCTTGCGCCAGAATGCGGGCGATGGTGGCGTGCTCGTGCTTGAGTTTGCCCGCATAAAACGGCTCGTACTCCGGGTAAAACGCCAGCTCGGCGTGAAAGCTCTGGGTCAGCGGGGCCACCAGGCGCTCGCCAAAGCTGCCCAGCACACTCACCAACAGCTTGGACTCGTCCCAATAGTGCGGGCGCAGGCCATGGGTCACCATCGCATCGAACGCGCCGGGGACCGGGTGTGCCAGCGCACCGCGCACCATCTCCTCGTCAAAGTGCCCGTGCACTAGGTGGGAGAACGCATCACCCAGCAAGGCCAAGTCGGTGATGGCGTAGAGCTGCGGCCAGTCCTTGGCCTCCATCAGCTTCGCGATGCGCGAGGCTTCGATGCTCTCTGGGTTGCGCACATACGCTTCCTCGGGCAACTCCAGCTGCAAGGCCGCCCGCTCGGCACTGAGATGGCTGCTCACATGCAGTCGCTGGTAGCGCCGCCCTGCCAGGGGCGCCAGCGTGGCCAGCGGGTTGTTGTCGATGTGCAGAGTCTCCAAGGCCGCGCAACCAGCCAACGGAGCCAGGTCGGTGATCCGGTTGCCGTTCACATGCAAGCATTTGAGGGTGGGGTAGCTGGCAACGAACGACAAATCCGTGATGCGGTTGTGCGACAGGTACAGGCTCTCCAGCCTGGGCAACTGGAGCCCCGCCGGGAAGTGGGTGAACTTGTTGTTCCACACGAACAGCGTCTCTACATTCAGGCCGTTGAGTGCGTCAAAGTCTTTGAAATCGCAGTACGCAATGGTCAGCGAGTTCAGGTGGGGCAAGGCCTTGAGTGCCTGCAGGTTGGTGAACTGCAGGCGCTCCAGGCTCAGGCGCCGAAGCCCGTGGATGTGCGCCAGGCGCGACAGATCGACCGGCTGCGCCGTGCGGTTGCTGCGCAGGTCAATGTCCAGGATGTCGTCACAGTCGGCGATCTGGTCCAGATCGGCATCGGTGAATTTCTCCAGGTGCAGACCATCGGCGTGGTTCAGCACGCGGATGGGGCTATGGATACGGTCGGTCCATTTGGGTTTAGTGGTCATGGGATCGGGCGATGAAAATGGGATGGATGGGACCGTTGGCGGCGGGTGCACTGACCTGCCATCAACCCAGCGTATTGAGGTAGCGGGCGCACAGCTGGCCGATGACGTCGCACAGCACCTCGGTGGTGGGCGGTGCGCCAGGCGCCATAGGCAAATCAATCGCCTCGCGCAGCACCCAGTCGTTGCCCTCTACCTGCGAGAAGCGGATGCGCATGACCGACCAATCGAAGACATGGGCGCCCATCTCTACCGCGCCGCTGCGGCTGAGATACGACTTGGTGCGCGACAGCTTCAGGCCGCGGAAGTAGTCGTCGTATTCCAGGTACAGCACGCCAGGCGGCACGCGCGGGTCTGCGCCCGACCCCAGGTGGGCGATCACGCCCTTGAGGCAGGTGCGCAGCCAGTCGGAGTATTGGCTCTGCGTCCAATCGGTGGGGCCGTCGATCAATGCGGGGGCGCGCTCCCAAGTGGCGCGCTGGGCGGTGCCATCCGCAGCGGCCTTGGGCTTGGCGGGCTTTTTGGGTGGCACCGACGTGGTCAACGCGGCCACGCGGGCCTCGTACTCAGTGCCCCGAAACAAGCGCACATCGGCAGCTACGAGCTTGCCTTGGGCCGCCAGGGCCTCGGCCAGCACCGCGGCCACATCCAGGTTGCCTGCGCTGACGGCCAGGCGCAGTGGGGTGCGAGCGCGCGCGTTGGCTGCAGCGGGGTCCAGGCCCCAGTCGAGCAGCTGGCGGGTGGTGGCGACAGGGTCGACCCCTCGCTGCCACGCCACCGAAATGCCAGCCCGGCTCAGGTTCAGACCGTCCACATCGCCAGCACAGTGCATCAGCGCGTTGGTGCCTGCGGGGGTGGTGAAGTGCACATTAGCGCCGCGGTCCTTCAAAAAGCGCAACAACGGCACACTCCCCATGTAGGCGGCCATGAGAATCGGGTTGTACATCTCGCGGTGATCCATCGCTTCGATGTCAGCACCGGCCGCCAGCAGCATATCGACCGCCTGGAACACCATTTCGGCATGCCCCACTTGGGCATCCACGCGAAATGGGATGTTGCAAATCTCGCCACGCATGTCCTCCAGCCCGAGGGCGGTGCACAGCGCGGGGTCCTTGGTCTTGCGGGGGTCACTCCCTGCTGCCAGCACCAAACCCAGCCGCTCCAAAGAGCGCCCCCCAGCGCCTCCCCACAACTGCCCGCAGCACAAGGCCAAAGGCGTGTCATTGCGATTCTTGCGCTTGTTGGGATCGGCGCCATGCTCCAGAAGCAAGGCAAGCAAGGCCATTTGCGCATCCACCCGTTGGGCCACGGCGGCCTCGTCAGGACCATCGTAGTGCGCCCAGCGGGGGCTGCAGGCCCAGTGCGACGCGGGGTACTGGGACACGCTGATGCGGTCGGGGTGGACGCCGGAGCGGACCAAGCGGTCTATGGACGACAGGATGTGTTCGAACCCTGAATCATGTTCAAGGACAACCGTTGAAGAGCTTGCCATGGCGAGGTGTCTCCTGCCGTTTACCAGCGGACCGATGGGCCGTCAAAGTCCAGCGTCACCACATGCGTGTCGCCGTTGCGAAACTGAAGCTCCAACAGTCCCGCGTCTCCGTCAGTAAAGGCCATGCCATCAATCATGGGAGAGTCGGCCAGATCCTCGCTGTCGATGGCGATCACTTCATCCGTACGCAAATCCAGCAAACGCAGCTCGGGGTAATCCATGTCTTCGCCGTACTCGACATAAGCGACCAGGGCCCGCGAGGCATGCAAGGCGATGGCTGCGACCAGCCCGTCGCCCTCTCCTTCGTGCGCTCGATCTTGCACGGCGCCCCAGAGGGCTTTGTGGTCTTGGACCACCGAGGCATAGCGGGACTCAGGAGGCAATGCAGGCGTGACAGATGGGTTTGGTACGGTCATTGAAAGTTCCTCGGTCAAAAATTCACCCGGTTCAACACAGGCATGTTTCGATGTTGCGGTTCATGCAGCGGAGCGTGAGTCCCTGCCCAACACAGCCAACTCCTGGCGCAGCAGCTGCTCCACCTCGCTGGGCTCAAACTGGCCCTGTAGCAGCGGGATGGCAAAGCGGTATTCGGCCTCTTGCTTGCGCAGCACGTAGGCCAGTTGCAGGCGCGCCAGCGACTGGCGCAGGGCCTGCGCATCGGCAGCGATGCCGTGGCTTTGCAGCAGCTGTGCCAGGGCCACCAGGCTGGTCTGCCCAGACTGGGCGGTGTGGTAAACCACCACACGGTCAAGGCGGCAGGCGGCTTCGTCCTGGCTCAGGCGCCCCCAGCCGGCCAGTGCGTCTTGCACGGCCTGCGAGGCCAGGGCCTGGTTCAGGTGGTGGGCTTCGATGGCGCGCTCGCCGGGTTGCAGGGCCTCCAGGCATTCCTGGCACAGGATGGCCACCAGGTTGGCGCGCTGGCCGCTGGCGTCGATGAGGCGCTCGACCAGCGCATCGCTGGCAAAGCCCAGGCGCAGGCGGCGCAGCGGCTCCGTGGCCAGCTCGCGGCAGGCCGCGCGCTCCAGCCCGCCGATGGTCAGCACCTCGCCAAAGTTGCGCAGGGGGCTTTGGTAGTCGAGCACGGCCGTGGCATACAAGTCCCAGAACCCTGCCAGCATGAACCAGCAGCGCCCCTCTTCGCTGAGCGAGCGCAGGGTGGACAACTGGGCGTAGCCTTGGTCCGACTCGGCGCGGAAGAACTGGTCGGCCTCGTCAATCAGCAGCACCAGCCGCTTGCCCACCGCCTGCGCCTGCAGGTGGGCCACGATGTCCTCCAGCGCGGTGGCGGCGGGCAGGCCCAGTTGCAGTGCCAGGCGCGGGGCCAGTCGGTGGTCGCGCAGCGATACGTAGTGGCACACGGTGTGCGGGTGGCCCTGCAGGCGGCGCTGCACGGCCTTGAGCAAGCTGCTTTTGCCCAGCTGGCGCCCGCCCACCACCAGGTAGTTGGCAGGCTCGCGAGTGACCACGCGGGCCAGCAGCTGCGCGCGGCCAAAGAACGAGCCTTCGCGCGTGACGCCACCGCGCGTCTGGTACGGCGAGATGCGGGTGATGCGCAGCTGGGTGGACAGCAGGCGCAGCAGCACCTGCAGGGCCTGGCCGCCCAGCAGCCATTCGGTGAGGCTGGCGCTGTCCACCATCACATGCAGGTTGGCGCTGTCTTCGCAATGGGCGCGCAGCAGGGGGAACGGATTTTCAGTGCTGTGCTCGCTGAGCACCAGCAGCACGTCGCTGCCGGTCTGCGCAGCGCGCAGGCTTTGTATCAGGGCCGCTTCGTCGAGCCCCGGCGTGGACACCAGCACCAGGCAGCGGTCCAACGACACGGGCAAATCGGGGGCAAATTGCCACTCCAGCACCACGCCGGGCAGGGCCCAGTCGGCACTGGTCTGCTGGCGGGCCACCACTTTGTCGGCCAGGGCCTGGGCCAGGCCTGTGGCGTAGTCAAGCCCGTGTGCCTGGGCGCACAACACAGCGCGGCGCCAGTCTGCCGAGCGAACTTCAGCAGCCTGCAGGGTGGCATCCAGCCGCCCCATCCAACGCAGCAGCCGGTCAATTTTCGGCAGGCGGTGCAGGGGCGTGCGACGCAGGCGCGCGGGGCGCAGCTGGCCTGAGCCAATCAGGGGATGGCGCACCACCCACACCACCGCCCCGGCGCAAAAGATCACAGCGCACCAAATGATCAATGACCGCAACCACCCAAAGGGGTCGGAGGCGGCAGATGGCTTGCTCGGCTCCCTATCGTCGGTCACGCCGTCATCGCAGTTGATGGGGAGGTAGCCTGGCGGAACGGGCGGATTGCCTCGGCGGCAGCTCCAGGTATAGGATTCAGGATGGAACTCAATGATCACCTGCGTGCCTGCGATCTTACCCAGCTCGGGGTGGTTGGCAATGTCACCCTGCAACACATTGGGGCGCGGCGAAGTGACGCGCAGCTTCGCATTGGCAATGGGCGGGGCGTATTTTTGGATGTCCGGCGGCCAGTCACCCAGCTCGTTGCGCGCATCGATCATGGCGGCGCGCCATTGCGCCACCTCGCCCCACACCGGGCCGACATTCATGGCCGCAAGGAAGGCGCTGCGCGTGAAGGGGTTGAGCTGGGGCGTGAACAACGCGCTGGCCACAAACAGCGTGACCACGGCGATGACCACGCCGCGCACCACGGCCCTGGAGAGCAAGGGCGAGAACCGGCTTAAACGTTCGAGCATGATTCCAGCACCATCGAGCCCGCATCACGAATGGTGGCGCAGCGCCAGTGCAGCCGCGCCGCATCGCCGGTGCCGCGCACATGTATGAGATTGCCCCAGAACAGGCTGCGCAGTTCGTCGTCTTGTAGATAGGGGCGCGCACGGCCCAGGTCGTCGGCCTGCAGGAGTTGCTGCAGGCGCGTGCGCGTGGCAGGCGCCTGGGCCAAGGGCAAAAAGGTTTGCCAAAGGCGCGGGCTGCTGGCCAGGTGCATGCGCAGCGCGGGGGACGATACATGGCCCTCGTTCACGCCGCTATCAATGCCCTGGTCCACCAGCCACTGCAGCCCCTCTTCAAACAACGCGGGGTGGCCACCGCTGAGCGCTTGCAACGCGGCCACCACCGGCCCGGTCCACGTTTGCTCGGGCCAGCGGTGGCGGGCCAGTTGCATCAGATCGTCCAGCGACGGATCGGGCCAGTGGTTGACCTGTGCGATGTTGAGCAGCGACAAGTCGCCGCTGCGGTACTTGAGGTCGGCCAGCGCCTCGCCGCCGCACAGCAACAGGTGCAGGCGGCCACTGTGCATCTCGCTCAGGCTGCGCAAAATGCCGGCCAGGGTTTCGCGCAGCGCGGGCGTGCCCTGCTCGAACCGACTGACCAGGCAGAAGATGCGCTCACCCGCCAGCAGGCGGCGCTCCAGCGCAGATTCAAATTCATAGTCCGACGCCACCTCGCCCAGGCCGCACTGGCGGCCGATGGCGAAAAAGTAATCGGCCTGCGCAGTGCTGACGCTGTAAGGCGGCTGGATGTGCAGCACCGAGGCCTCGCCATACTGCGCCCGGGCGCGCTGCAGCAGCTCTTGCCGAAACGGCGGTTGCCCCCAGTGTGCGGGTGACAGCAGCATTGAGATGGGGTATGGCACGGCCTGCGCGAGCTGGGCAAAGACCTTGTCCTGAAACGCGGCAAAAGGCTGCGCACCGACGGATTCGACTTGCAGCGGAAATTCGGGCGCAAAGCCTGCGGCGCTGAGCAGGCGGTTGGACTCGGTCTCCGTCAGGCGCAGGTAACGCGTGCACGCCACCACGCGGTCGCGCGAGCGCGGGTTGGGCACCGACACACCGTTGCGCCAGTTGTTCACGGCCTCGCGGCTCAGGCCAATTTCGGTGGCCACGCCGGAGGCGCTGGCGCGGATGCGGCGCATGTAGATCGACAGCAGATCAGCAAAAGAATCGGTGGCCATGGACAAAAGGGGCAGAGGGGCAGAGGGCTGGCGGAAAAAAAGCGGCCAGAAACCAAAAAAATGAAAGAGGATGCGGCGTGATTGGCTGGCACGGATTGTCATCTGCGACAGGCCACCGGCCGCAAAAAAACAGCGGCTCAAACAGGCGAAACCTCAGGCACCGCAAGCTTCACGCCAGGGCCTCCGGGCCTTGGGCCTGTCTGGTGTGGTGTTGCACGCTATCCGGCACTTCAAACCGCGTCTTTTCGGCCAGGGCTGCGTTGCAAACCCGCGCGATACCTACAGGTATCGCGCGGGTTTGCGCCTTGCCTTGACCAAAAATCCATCGGTTTTTAAATGCGCCGTCAAGCATGCAACACCACACTAAAACAGCTGCCTAGCCCAAGGCCACGCTTTGGTGCAGCCCAGTCCAAGCGCCACCAGCACCGGGCTGTACAGCACCAGCGCCCCCACCACCGACATCAACCAGCCCGGCTCTTCGTCGTCGTCTTCTCCGGCCGGTTTCGCTGCTCCCCCCTCCCCCTTCTTTTCTTTTTCATCGCCGTCGCCAGAGTCTCCCGTCATCTCCTGCACCAGCATCACCACAACGACGACAAGCGATGCGCCCAGCACGGCCAGATATGCGTACTGCAGCGAAAGGTGCTCCAGCGGATAAAAATAACCCGCCAGCACCACCGCAGGCAGCAGGTAGAAAGCATGCATCTGCAGCCGGTACCAAGAGATGCCTTCGTCCTTGGTCTCTAGCGCTCCCAACACCATGTGATGGGTCAGCGCTCCCACTACAAAGATCAAGCCGCCCCACCATTCGATTTGCGTCAGCATGTGCGGTTACCCCTTGGCCATGACCGTGGCGGGACTTCCGTCATCGTCATGGCTGTCGTCTTGGTGTTTCTTGTCGCCACCGGCATCGCTGTCATCGTCGTCATCCCCCTTGATGTCCTTGTATTCACTGAGCATGTAAACCAGTGGCAAAACCACCGCCAGCACCAGCCCCAGGCCCAGCCACAACCAAAAGCCCTTGAACAGCAGCACGGTGACCACGGTAAAACCGAACGCGTGCAGCAGCCCCTTGAGTCCGGCGCGCAGCAGCACCACGGCGATCAGCCCTTGAACGGGCGATGTGCCGCTGCTGCGCATGGCCTTGGCAAAGTCGACGATGGCTTCGACGGCCTCTTGTGCCTCGCGCTTGCGCTCGGCGTCTTGCTCGCGCAGTTGGGTGATGGAGACAGGCTTGGCGGGGTCTTTGGAGCAGCCATAGTCGGCATCCTCATCGTCGTCGTTCACCGCGGCCTCGCCCGCTTGCCCGCGCTTTGGCTTGGGTTCCACCACGGGCAGCCACTGCGGGTTTTTGTCAAAAAAAGCCTGGCGCGATACCCATTGGCCCGCAGCGAAGTGCATGCGCTCGGTCTCACCCACCTGGTCGTAGAACACCTCCAGAACTGCCGCCTGCAGCCCATGGGCAAAAAGCGCTTCCAGCGCAGCCAGAGGCAGGTGGTCGCTCGTTCCGGTATCAAACCGAAGTGTCAGCCGGTTGGGCTGGGCCAACACTTCTTGGTTGAACCACTGCGCATCCCACAACGTGCCCAAATCCGCACCACCGAGTTTGTCAGCCCAGCGCTGCGCCTGCTCGGTATCGCCCGCCGCCAGGTACTGATAAACCAGCTGGCCAAACTTGAGTTTGATGGGGTCTTCAAAGAAGAGCTGCAGGGTATGGGTGTTTTGCGACATGGATGGCAGGGGTTGGGGGATGCAAAGCGGTTTGCCATGCAATGCGCAAATTGTTGCCCTCATGGCTGCCGGTGTCGCTCTCGATGTTGTCCATCGTCGCCCCGTTATGAACTTGACAAAACGTCCATCGACACACTGTCATAGTCGTTACTGGAAGTAATTAATGTTCATGCATACTAGTCGGCTCGCGCTCGGCGTAGGCAGCTTCGTTGCAACGAACCACCGCCCCACCGCCCATGCACTGGTCAAGTGACCCAACAACACCGGAGGGAGATCACCATGCGATTCGACACACGTTTTTATGTACTTTTGTCTGGCGCCGCGCTGATGCTGGGCCCCGTGGCTGCACAAACCGACAACGCAGGCACAACGCCCCAGGCGCGCGCTGCCGCCGCACGCGCTGCAGCGGCCACACAGCCGGCTGCCAGCTTTGGCGGCCCGCGCGAGAAGCTGGTGGTGGCCATGCCCAAGACGTATGCAAAAAACGAAACCATGCTGCTATGGGGTGACTATTTCAACCACCTCGCACGTTGCGGCAACATCGACCTGCAAAACCTCCAGGGCGAATCGCTGGAGCGCAGCACCAACATCGACACCTTGGGCGAACAGGACCTGATCGGCGAAATCATCGCTGGCAAGGTGCAACTGGCCCAGGTGAACCCTGGGCTGGTGCCCCAGCTTGTGGCAGCCGGCCAGCCTGCTCCATTTGGTGTGCCAGGCAACAAGGCCAGCGGCGCGCGCAACTCGTACAAGCTGATCCTGATCACGCGGGTGGACAGCCCCTATAAACAGCCCAAGGACCTGATAGGCGCCAAGATTGCCCACACCACGCCCACATCCAACTCTGGCAACCTGGCGCCCCGCGCGTTGTTCCCGGCCATTGGCCTGGTGCCCGAAAAAAACTATGACGTGGTGTTCTCCAAAGGCCATGAACGTTCAGTCACGGGCGTGATGCACGGCTTTTACCCAGCGGCTGCCGTGGCCAGTGACCTCTACCAGCGCATGGTCGTCAAAGGAGATGTCAAGGGATCCAGCATCCGCACCCTGTGGGAGAGCCCCCCCTTCATGACCGAAACATGGACACTGGGCAAAGACGTTTCACCCGAACTGCAAGCACGCGTGAAGAAGTGCTCCTATGCCTACAACTTCTCGCCCAAACTGCGCCAGTTGCTGCCGGGCAATGACACGTTTCTTCCCATCAACTTTGATCGTGACTTTGCCACGGTGATGGAGGTCTACAACAAGACCCAGAAGGCAGATGCCACCAAAGCTGCCGCCAAATAAGAAGGCCAAGAGGGCCGCCATGCGCCCTGGCGTTTTCAAACGCCAGGGCGTGTAGGCAAAAAACCGTGGGTTCGAACCACCCCCCAGCACACAAATAAAAGCTTGAGGTTTCGGCTCCCCTGCCGAAAACAAGGTATGCAAATCTCCAGTGCCACTTCCTCTCCTGCCGCCACGTCCGGGGCGAGCAGCGGCAATGACATTGCCAAACTCCAAAAACAGCTGCGCGAGCTGACCGATGAATTGCGCACTGTGTCCAGCCAAGACATGGATGCAAAAACCAAACAGGAGAAGGTCAAGTTGCTGCAGGCACAGATCCAGATGGTGCAACAGCAGATTGCGGCCATTCAGCGCCAAAACCAGCAAGACCAGGCCGACAAGCTGCAGCAGGCGCAGGACAACACCAAAGCCTCAGAAAACAAGGCGTCATCGGCCAGCGGCAAAACGCCCGGCCTTGGCGAAAACGTGGACACGTTCGCCTGACGCACAGGGCGCGCGGTGCACGGGTCAAAACACCGGCATTCGCAAAACGCTACCAAATCAATAGCGCCAAGCACTTATGGATATTGCGCTAGCGCTCATTCCCCTTTAAATTGACGCGCTGCACCCGTGGGCGGCAACAGAATCAGTGTTTTAAAGAGGAGATGGTGCATCAGCTCGCGCAGCACCAGCAAAGTGGCGGCAAAAGGAACGCTGGCTGGCAGCCCTTCATGCGCTGCGGGTCGCCCTTCTGAGACGGCTGCCAGGCGGTTGAACAGGCGTTCCATCGCATCGAGCGTCAAAACCCGCTGCACCCCAAGGCCGACACCGGCCAAACTGGCAATGTCATGCAGTGCCGGGTCTGTGGCGTAAGGCACCACCAGCGCTCCTTGAGGCACCCAGGAACGGTGCCCCACATGGGCGGTGTACACCTCATCTTCGACCTGGGCAATGGCGGTTTCCAGCTCCAGCGGCAGGGGCAGGTCACCGCGAAAAAACTCACGCGCCGTTTTCAAGCGCCCCAGCGCCAAGGTCAGCACCACTGAAGGGGCCATGGCGTCGGTGCCGCTCGCCAACAGCGTGTGTTCGTCTCCCAAGTGAAGCACCGTCGTTACTGCGTCGCCAGCGGTGCTCGCACCACGCACACGGCGATACAGCGCCCTGATATCAAAAGCCGGCTGCGCAGCGACTTCGGGTGCCGAGGCAGGCCAAGGGGAAATGGATGAGGTCATGGCAGCTTTCGAAGGCAATCAAGGCCCAGGTGAATCAACCGCCGAAATCCGGTGGCAGCACACGACGCACCCAGCAGCCCAGGCCGGCGGCACGCGATCAGAAGGGTGAACAGAAGAAGTCTCAAAATCCCTCAGACCGGCCTGGACGGGGCCACAAATCGGTGATGAATCTCGACCGTCAATGCCTCCACACGTGCGGCCAGTTCACGTGTCTGCGCCGTGAGTTGGGTGTTTTGCTCCAGCAGTTCCAGCATCTGGGCCGCATTTTGCGCCGCAAGCGACTGGCGCTGCTCGTTGGCCACGGCCAACGCTTCGCGGTGTTGGGCGTCGGCTTCGGCGTGGGCCTTGTCTCGCGTGGCCTGCCGGGTCTGGGCCAGCAAGATCAGGGGCGCCGCATAGGCGGCCTGAAGGCTGAACGCCAGATTCAGCAGAATGAAGGGATAAGGATCGAATCGGGTGGCTCCCATCATGTTGGCCACAATCCACACGGCGACCACTGCCGTCTGCGCTCCTAAAAACAAAGGCGTTCCAAAAAAACGTGCAAATGCCTCCGCCTGCAGCGCAAACCGGTCGGAGCCAAAAGCGGAAGCCAGGTGCGCATGGCGACGCAGAAACCGCAGCTCATCGGATGGCTTACCGCCCTGTGCGGGCGCGTCGCCAGCGGGCGTTGACGGGACTTGGTGTGGCATGGGTTCTCCAGACGAGGCGCTTGAAGCAGGCGGTAAAAAAATGAGAACGGGCGACGAAGCGAAGGTGGGACTTTACCGCTGCCATGCCGTAGCGCCCATGCACTGAACTCGCCAGGAATAGCGCGCCAGCACCTGGGAACAGCTGCCCGCCCACCGCATGGAAGACCCGCAGAGGCCCCGTGACGCCCACGGAGCACCACGCAAGCCCCACTGACATCGGCTGCCAGCGCACTCCTACACGCCTGCGCAACGCCTGCTCCTACATTCGATTGCAAACCACCAAGGCACGGCGATCTTTTAGCGGCCGCAGCACGCTGCACCCAGAACGCATGCACCCAACCCTTCCCATTACGAACAAAGAAGAACAGGAGAAAGCCCATGCGTCTTGAAAATGCCCCCCGTCGTCGCCCCATGGGCTGGACCCTGGCGATGGGAGCCGCCGCTGTGGTGGCCATTGCCGCCCTGTCAGCATGCTCCACGCCGCGCACTCCCGACGGTATCAAGCCCGTGAGCGGATTCGATGTGGAACGCTATCTGGGCCATTGGCATGAAGTGGCGCGCATCGAGCATTCGTTCGAGCGCGGCTTGATCAACACCAGCGCCACCTACAGCCGCAACCAAGACGGCACCGTGAAAGTGCTCAATCGAGGCTATGACCCGCTGAACAAGAAGTGGAAGGAAGTCGAAGGAACCGCACGGTTTGTGGGAGAGCCCACACAGGCAGCACTCAAGGTGTCGTTCTTCGGGCCGTTTTATGGCGGCTACAACGTCGTCGCACTCGATGAGAACTACCAGTGGGCGATGGTGGTGGGCTCGAGCAAGGACTATTTGTGGATCCTTTCGCGCACCCCCAGTCTGCCATGGCATGTGCGCGAGCACCTTACAGAGCGTGCACGCGCCATGGGCCTGGATGTGACCAAAATCCTCTGGATGCCGCCCGCCAGTGAACAATTGGCACGGCGCGGCGTGATGACATAAAACGGGTGTCCCGCTTCGACGCGGCGCAACTGCTCAAAGGAGGCAGCCTCGAGACCTAGCCTCACCCGCCAGGGCTGCCCCTGAATCGCTACTTTTCTTATAGCAGATTGGCCATGCGCAATCTACGCAATCGGCGTTTTCAAGCAGTATCTAGATTGGATATCGCTCAGGCCAATACCGGCACTGCGGCGGCAGCCACCAGCCGCTGTGTGTAGGCGTGCTGCGGAGCATCCAGCACCGCATTCACGCTCCCGCTTTCAAGCACCGCTCCATCCTTCATCACCACCACGTGGTGTGCCATCGCACGAATCACTTCGACATCGTGGGTGATGAGCAAATAGCTCAAAACCTTTTCCTTTTGCAGGCTCTGTAGCAAGCCAAGCACCTGCTGCTGGATGGTGACATCCAGCGCGCTGGTGGGCTCATCAAGGACCAACACCTGCGGCTGCACGATCAGGGCACGCGCAATGGCCACGCGTTGGCGCTGCCCACCAGAAAATTCGTGAGGATATCGATCCAACAGGCGCGGGTATTGCGCCTCGGCCAGCCCCACCTCGGCCAAGGCGGTTTCAACCCGCTCGCGCCGCTGCGCAGCGGTCAGGCCGGGCTCGTGCACTTTCAGGCCCTCGCCCACAATTTCCTCAATGGTCAGGCGGG